>OLID01000221.1_pt1 | contig 31268 bp, 28 predicted proteins | sample 1609361 | NCBI WGS metagenome assembly OLID01 (sample SAMN05416778, study PRJEB24817) | seawater metagenome | isolation source: Sea water | place: Canada:Atlantic | collected 2013-07
TACACAGAGTAGATCGTCGGCAGCGTCAGATGTGTATAAGAGACAGATTCAAGACAATGTCCTAGCAAATGTTCAATCAGTTCAATATTCAACGGATTGGGTTTATGCTACAACCAAAGGTATACCAACCTACCCAACTGGTCCTTTTTTAGATGGAAATCCTTCTTTAGCTACTGATCAAGCTGCTATATTTCGGTTCCCTTTAAATCCCACTGAAAATACAGGAACAAAAACCCCAACAAATGCCGGAAATATTGGTGTTTTCATAAATGGCGTAGCTTTATTTGATTATCGAGACGGAGTCGCTTGGAATACATCAACAAGTGCACTATGTGGAGGACCTGGAAACACGCCTTGTCCCGGAGGACCAGGAGCTTCTATGGATTGGAACAGAGACGCAATTCCTGCTGAAATGGCTGGATTTGATTGTTCAAAAGGACATCCAGCAATGGGAAATTATCATCACCATCAAAACCCATCTGCATTTAAACTCGATCAGGTAGTATTATCAAACATTTGTAATTTATATGATGCCGATGGTTTATACTCGATTAATGCCAGCGAACATTCGCCGTTAATAGGATTTGCTTATGACGGCTTTCCTATCTATGGAGCATATGGTTACACAAATGCAAACGGAACTGGTGGTGTTACACGAATGAAATCTGGATACGAATTAGCAAATTATTCAGTGAGAACTCATTATCCAGATGGAACAGATGTGAACGATGGACCAGCGGTTAATGCAACTTACTTTTTAGGCTATTTTAGAGAGGATTATCAGTGGGTTGCACATGCTGGACAAGAAGATTATTTAGATATTCATAACGGACGTTTCTGCGTTACTCCTGAATACCCATCAGGAACATACGCGTACTTCTGTACAGTTGACGCGAATTGGAACTCAGCTTATCCCTATGCAGTTGGACCTACATTTTACGGCAACGTTGCAGCTTCAAAAGTTACATCAATTTCAGAAAGTGTAACAAGCTATACACCAACAGTTAATCTTTCCAACTTGTTTGAAAGCGAATCGAATTTCTCGGTTTTTCCAAATCCATCCAGTGAATTTATTGCTGTTCAAGTGAATGGACTTCTTAAAAACAATATTGTTCTTGAATTGTTCGACTCCAATGGCAAACTAGTTAGAAATGCACAAATAAATCAAGGTTCGACAATTTGGTATCTAGATGTCCGAACTCTTTATAACGGACAATACACTTTAAAGATCTCGGAAGGAGAATCATTTGTTTCGAAAAAAATAATAATTGGAAAATAAATCAAGCCTCTTCAAGAGAAAGCCGTTCAATTTTTTTGAACGGCTTTTTTAATGTCATTTTTTTTCTATTTTAGTATAAATAACCAAAGTCCATGGATTTACGCATAAAAACGTTTGAAGAGTATCAAGAACAGTACAAAAAAAGTGCTGAACAGCCAGAAGTTTTCTGGAGTGAAATTGCAAGTCAATTTTCTTGGAAAAAAAACTGGGATATTACCTTGGAATGGAATTTTAACGAACCTAAAATAGAATGGTTTAAGGGTGGAAAACTAAATATTACAGAAAATATTCTTGATCGCCATTTAGCTGGAAATGCAAACAAAACTGCTTTTCATTGGGAGCCTAATGATCCTTTTGAAACGTCTAAATCAATTACATATCAAGCCCTACATGATGAAGTTTGCCAATTGTCAAATGCCCTTCGAAAAATAGGAATTCAAAAAGGTGATAGAATTTGTATTTATATGCCAATGGTGATAGAATCAATTGTCGCTATTTTGGCCTGTGCGCGAATTGGTGCTGTTCACTCCATTATTTTCGCAGGATTTTCATCTCAAGCATTAGCCGATCGAATCAATGATGCTCAAGCAAAGGTTGTAATCACGTCAGATGGACTAAATCGAGGCAACAAACAAGTTGAGTTGAAATCTATGGTTGATGCTGCATTAAAAAACTGCTCAAGTGTAAATCATTGCATCGTACTAAATGTTACGAATACAAAAGTAAACTGGGAATCAAATCGCGATTTAAATTACCATTCGTTAATTGAGAATGAAGAAAAAAATTGTTCAGCTGAAGTAATGGATGCCGAAGACCCGTTATTCATCCTTTACACCTCAGGATCAACAGGAAAACCAAAAGGAGTTGTTCATTCATGTGCAGGTTATATGATTTATTCGGCTTACTCCTTTCAAAATGTTTTTCAAAGTGATAAAAATGATGTGTTTTGGTGCACAGCTGATATAGGCTGGATTACAGGTCATTCATACATCGTTTATGGTCCACTTTTATCTGGCGCTACTTCCGTTTTATTTGAAGGAATTCCCACCTACCCAGACGCTGGAAGATTTTGGGAAGTCTGCGAAAAATACAAAGTGAATCAGTTTTACACCGCCCCAACTGCGATTCGTTCTTTAATGGGATTTGGTCTAGACTTTGTCAATAAATACAATTTATCATCATTAAAAGTAATCGGATCAGTTGGAGAACCAATTAATGAAGAAGCATGGGATTGGTACCACACCAATATTGGCAAGAAAAATTGTCCAGTTGTTGATACATGGTGGCAAACTGAAACTGGAGGAATTATGCTTTCTGGCCTCGGCAACCTATCACCAATGAAAGCCATGCACGCAGGATTTCCATTACCTGGAATTCAACCTGTATTATTGGATGCTGAAGGGAACGTTATTCACGAAAACGAGGTTGAAGGTTATTTATGTATTGGATTTCCATGGCCATCCATCATTAGAACAACATACGGAGATCATGAAAGGTGCAAAAACACGTATTTCTCTAATTATAATGGATATTATTTTACTGGTGACGGGGCGAAAAGAGATAAACAGGGAATGTATAGAATCATAGGTCGTGTCGATGACGTAATAAACGTTTCAGGACATCGTTTTGGGACGGCTGAAATCGAAGATGCTATCAACATGGACTTGAGCGTAATTGAGTCTGCCGTAGTTGCCTTTCCACATGATATAAAAGGTCAAGGAATTTATGCCTTTGTAGTGGTCGAAAATAGTGATGTTAAAACAGATGTCGAATTAACAAATTCAATAATCGATTGCGTTTCAGAACGCATTGGTAAAATTGCTAAGCCAGATAAAATTCAAATAGTTAATGGCCTTCCTAAGACGAGGTCAGGAAAAATAATGCGACGAATTCTCCGGAAAATAGCTGAAGGTGAACGATCCAATTTTGGGGACACTTCTACTCTATTAGATCCTGAAGTTGTAGAACAAATTGTTGATAAAGCCCTTTAATAATGAAATACATTAACGAAATTACAATTAACGCCCCAATCGAAAAAGTTGTTCATCTTTTTGATGATTCTGAAAATTTAGAAAAATGGATGACAGGTTTGATTTCAATTGAACATCTTTCTGGAGATCTTGGAAAAGTTGGCTCCACGTATAAACTCAAATTCAAAATGGGTAAGAGGGAAATGGAAATGATTGAAACAATTCAAGTCAAAAATTTGCCCGACTTATTTATCACAACGTATGATGTGAAAAACGTTTGGAATGAGGTTAGAACTCACTTTGAAAAGATAGACGACTCAACTACGAAGTATTGGACAGAAAACGAATTCAAAATGAAAGGATTTATGAAGCTTATGGCGTTTTTTATGCCAGGAGCATTCAAAAAACAATCTCAAAAATACCTCGTTTTATTTAAGGAATTTGTAGAAAAAGAAGTGAAACAATGAATTATTTCAACCATGAAAGTGAACGACTTTCGTACCGAAAATTAACGGAAGCTGATATTCCATCGTGGACGGAATTCTTCGTAAATAATGATACGCTTCATTTTCTTGGAATGGATACATCTAAGAGCCATTTGGTTTTAGCGACGGAATGGATCCAAAAACAAATAGAACGTTATGCCGAAAGTGGACTTGGGCATCTCGCAGTTATTGAAAAGTCAACGGATAAATTAGTTGGATTTTCAGGAATCATAGCGCGTGACATAGATTCAGGGCAATACTTTGAAATCGGTTATTCATTCAAGCCGACATCTTGGGGGAAAGGTTATGCCAGTGAAGCATCACAACATTTGAAAAAGATCGGACTTGAACTAGAAATTTCACATAAATTCGTTTCCATTATTCATACTGAAAATCTACCGTCAATGCATGTCGCAAAGAAAAATGGAATGGTTCCACTTTTTGAAACAAAATATACCGGAATTGACGTTGTTGTTTATGGAGACAAGTAACCTTTGTCACATTGCAAGTCACTAAATCAACTAACTTTAACCAAAATTAAATCCGTTGAATAAATCCAAAATCCATCAAGTGCTATTCTTTTTGTTGGCAACTGCTTGTTTACTTCCATGGATTTCAGCGCCCATTGCTTTGTTAGCAGGTATCATTTTCACGAATGTTTTTCGTCCCACTACGGTGAAAAGTAAATCATCCATAGTCAAACGTTTATTGCAAATTTCCATTATTGGTCTTGGGTTTGGCATGAACATTAACAATGCGCTTGAAGTCGGTAAGGAAGGCCTAATCTTAACAATTTTCACCCTAATTTTTGTTTTCCTTCTTGGTTGGGGATTAAGTAAAATCTTCGGTTTAGATAAAAAAATAAGTTATCTAATTTCTAGTGGAACTGCGATTTGTGGAGGTAGTGCGATTGCCGCTGTAGCACCTTTAATCAAAGCCAACGAAAAAGAAATAAGTATTGCGATCGGCACGGTTTTTATTCTAAACGCCGTTGCGTTGTTTGCTTTTCCAGTAATTGGACATGTATTGGAATTGACGCAACATGATTTTGGTGTGTGGAGCGCAATTGCCATACACGACACAAGTTCTGTGGTTGGAGCGGCATCACAATACGGTGAAGAGGCTCTAGAAATTGCAACAACAGTTAAGTTAAGTCGCGCCTTGTGGATTATACCACTCTCAATAATAACAATGATCATTTTTAGACAAACGGAAAATGGAATAAAATTTCCTTATTTCATTCTACTCTTTATTATTGCCATGCTTATTTCAAGTTGGCTACCACAATTCACTGATTTTTTCGGTTGGATTAGTTATTTCGCAAAAAGATTATTAGTTCTAACGCTTTTTCTTGTTGGTACCCAACTAACACTTGAAACCATAAAAACTGCTGGTGTAAAATCGATGTTGTTTGGTTCTATCTTGTGGGTTATTATTAGTGTTGTTTCTTTGTTGTTGATTTTGGTTTGGTGATTAATCTCTTTCAAGTTCAAAAATTGTTATCTCAGGTCGAACATTGAATCTGATTTGCCACAAATGTCCAACTGCTCTATTTATATAAAGTGTTCGCCCATCTTTTAAATCTATTTCGCCTTGATTGTAATTTTTATTCTTTACAGGTAACATTGGAGCGTTTAAAAATGGAGGTTTACATTGTCCTCCGTGAGTATGACCTGACAGAATCCATCCTTTATATCCATTCCAAACATCTAAATCGCACACATCTGGATTATGACATAAAACAAGATTTGCCTTCGATGGATCATATTTATCCATAACCCGTTTAGGCGCAAAATTTAGCGACCAATAATCATCAAATCCAATAATATTTAAACCTTCAATTTCAGTTTGAGCATTACTAAGCATACTCACGCCAGCTTCTTCAAGTTGTATTGTGATTTGATCTGCAACATCTTGTTCAGACCAACCTTTGCCATAATCGTGATTACCCAAAATACCACATGTTCCCAACTTACCTTTTACAACAAATTTTAAAACCTCTGCCAATTGAACAAATTGTGTTTTTGTTTCGTAACTCACAAAATCACCTGTATAAACGACAAAATCAGGTTTGAATTTTTGCGCCTCTTTAAATGAATCTATAATATATTGATAATCAAAACGATTACCAACATGAATATCACTAATTTGCATTAATGTTTTTCCAATAAGGTGTTCAGGTAAATTTTTGATCGGCATTTTCTTTTTCACAAACTCTAACCAAAATGGTTCAATTTGCCAAGCATACATACCACTTACAAAACCAGTTCCAAGGGCACCTATTAAAGTTTTTTTAATAAATTTCCGTCTATTCATAATGTGATAAACGTCAATTAATTGACATTAATATCGCAAAAAAGGCAAACCAATCTATTTTACAATTTATTGGCAAATTGGAATTTTTCTTAAGTAAAAATTTAGAATTTGAAAGCAGGATTATTCCATGATCCTGGAGTGTGAGAGCTGTTCAATTAACTAAGCCATCATTTCTTCCAGAAATGTTGTGGCTTTTTTTCTGAAGGTTAAACTTGAAGCGAGCTTCAGTTTGATTTAAATAGGATTATTCCATGATCCTCGAGTGTGAGAGCTGTTCAAATAACTAAGCCATCATTTCTTTCAGAAATGTTGTGGCTTTTTTTCTGAAGATTAAACTTGAAGCGAGCTTCAGTTTACTTCAGAAAAAAAGCCACCCAACTACGTTGGATGGCTTACTTATTTGGCGGAGAATGTAGGATTCGAACCTACGGTACCTCTCGGTACAACAGTTTTCAAGACTGTCGCAATCGACCACTCTGCCAATTCTCCGGGCCAAAAGTACGTATATCTGCATTAATGACAATGGACAAAAACATTTTTTTTTAATTTTTTTTTTTCAAAAAAAATGATCGTCTGCATAACACCCTATTAATCCTACAGTTAAATTAAAGTCATCAACGCTTGACTCAATACCATTCACATTGTATAGAAAAAGAAATGCTTTTTCGTATTTTTACATTATATAAAAAACCCAGATGAGAATTTTTATCCTTTTTATTCTAGTTTCAGGCATTCACTTTGCTAGTCACGCCCAGAAATCAGAACTTCGTGCTTATTTAGACAGCAAACAGTTTTATGCTCCTGGAGTAGAAAATTATATTGAATTCCACCTACAATTTGTAGGACATTCCATAAACTACCTTCCGGAAAATGGAGGTTTAAAGGGAGAACTTGCCGTCCAAATGTCCATTGTTGATTACAAAGGCGCACCAGTTGCAAGTGACGCTTATCGATTGGAAACACCGTTTATGCGAGACAGCATTGTAGAAGATTTCTATGATGTAAAACGTTTTCCATTAAAGCCAGGTGATTACACCTTCTCGATAACTTTAACCGATTTAAACAGTAAAAACGATCCTTTAAAAGCATCTCAAACAATCATTATTGAAGAGTTAGGAGATGCAATATCAATTTCAGATATTGAAATTGCAGAATATGCTTCTAAAGGTGATGAGAACTCTGTGTTTTATAAATCTGGATTTGAAATTATTCCAAGACTTTCTACTTTTTATCCGAAACAGCTATCTAGTATTCCTGTATACTTTGAAGTTTACAATTCAAACCTTCTAGAAGACAGCGTATTTGGTATTAAACAGACCTTAGTTGACGCTGCTACCAGCAAAGAAATTGAATCGCATACATTGTTTACGCGGCACGATGCAGCAGAGGTTGTGCCTATTCTCAGAGAAATAGATATTTCCTTAGTAGAAACAGGAAAGTATTTACTAAACTTCACATTCTTGAACAGAAACATGAAAGAACTTTCGACTCAATCGTATGTTTTCGAAAGAAGTAATGATATTGAAGTCGATATTGCAAGTAACGATGTAATTTTGGACCCAGCATTTCAGGCGTCCATTTCATCTGACAGCGTTGGCTATTTTTTAGAATGTTTAATTCCAATATCCAAGGCAAATGAAGTTAAAAATATTTTCAAAATCGCAAAAACCAAAAATGAGCTGAATGCTCGAAAATATATTCAACTGTACTGGTTAAAATCGGCCCCTGAAAATCCATATGAAGGATGGCTAAAATACAAAGCACAAGTGCTATTGGTTGAACGGATTTATGGTAATAATTTCCAAGAAGGATTTGAAACAGATAGAGGACGTGTTTATTTACAGTATGGATCACCATCTCAAATAATCGATAAGGAATATACAAGCAATGAATACCCTTATGAAATTTGGCAATACAATAAAATTGGCGCTTTCAGTAATAAACGATTTGTGTTTTACAACCCGGATTTAACTAATCGAGCTTACCGATTATTACATTCAGACATGGTGGGAGAATTAAAAAATCCATCTTGGCCTTACGAATTAAATCGAAGAAGCACTGCAAATGGAAATGTCGATAATCCAAATGAAAACGTACGTTACGGTGTAGGGAGAAATAGCAACGATGACTTCAGACAATATTAATTCGTAGTAATTAAAATGCCAGAAAAACAAGTTGCCGTTGTAATTCTCAATTGGAATGGTCGAAAATATTTAGAACAATTCTTACCTGGAGTAATACAGCATTCTGGAGATGCAAGAATTATTGTTGCAGATAATGCTTCAACTGACAATTCAGTTTCTTTCATTCAGGAAAATTATCCTCAAATTGAACTGGTAATTAATTCAGAAAATGGGGGATTTGCAAAAGGCTATAACGACGCCTTCAAAAAAATAGATGCCGACTATTATTTATTATTGAATAGCGACATTGAGGTGACACCAAATTGGATTACACCTCTATTGGACCAAATGAAAGATCCTCAAGTCGCAGGATGCCAACCAAAAGTAAAAGCATTTCACAACCAACATTCATTTGAACATGCCGGCGCATCTGGTGGATATTTGGATCGCAACTATTTCCCTTTTTGTCGTGGTAGAATTTTTCTATCTGTCGAAAGTGATCAAGGTCAATATGATGGTGAAACAGAAATATTCTGGGCTAGCGGGGCTTGTTTATTAATTCGATCCGAATTGTTTCATAAGGCTGGTGGTTTCGATGAAGAGTTTTTTGCTCACATGGAAGAAATTGATTTGTGCTGGAGATTAAAAAAAATGAACTACAAGTTTATTGCCTGTCCAAAATCAACCGTGTACCATATAGGAGGTGGAACTCTTCCTTACACTTCTCCACATAAAGTTTACCTCAATTTTAGGAATAGTGTATTGATGATTGTAAAAAATCATGATGGAATTTTATTTCCAAAGATTTTTAGCAGACTATGTATAGATGGAATTGCGGCATGCCGTTTCTTAATGATTGGTGAATTTAAACAGTTTTCTGCCGTTTTTCGCGCACATATCTATATGTATAAAAACCTTTCATCATTATTAAAAAAGCGAAAGGAAATTAAAAACATGTCAACAACATTTAACGCTTCTGGATTGTATAACGGAAATATTCTGAGCGCTTATTTTTTCAAAGGAGTGAAAGAGTTTTCGAAACTGAATCAGCGTTTGTTTAAATAATCACAAACTACTAATGGTGGTGATTTTCGAAAAAATCGATTGCTAAATCATAGGATTTCAGACCAAAACCAAAAATACATCCGACAACAACCGGCGAAAGTAAAGAAGTATGTCTAAATTCTTCTCTCGCTGTGATATTGGAAATGTGAACTTCTACAACCGGAACCTTAATTGCTTTAATACAATCGCGAATTGCAACGCTCGTATGCGTGTAACCACCAGCATTGATAATAATTCCATTGTGATTAGATTGCTGTAATGTATCAATGATTTCACCTTCTATATTCGATTGAAAATATTCCAGTTTAGACTTTTTTTCACTTTTTAACATGGCAAAATAGGATTCAAACGTTTGATTCCCGTATATTTCCTCTTCGCGTTGACCAATTAAATTTAAATTTGGTCCGTTAATAATTAATAGTTTCATACATGTCCAATTGGAGTCGCTATATTAAGGATTTTGTTTCATACCTGAAAATCGAAAAGGGTTTGTCGGAGAATTCTATTTTAGCTTATCTCAATGATGTGCAAAAATTGGAGGATTTCTCCACTAGTTTGTCTTTAGATCCAAAAGCAATAACCTATGCACATTTACAACATTTTGTGGCAGAATTATACGATTTAGGATTAAGTGCCAGAAGCCAATCCAGAATTATTAGTGGTGTGAAGCAGTTCTTTCAATTTCTCGTTTTAGAGGACGAAATTGAAGTTGATCCGACTACGTTACTTGAAACTCCGAAAATTGGCCGAAAACTACCCGAAGTTTTAACCGTAGAGGAAATTGATGCATTAATTGATGGAATTGATTTAAGTAAACCAGAAGGTCATCGCAATAAAGCGATATTGGAAACCCTTTACAGTTGCGGACTTCGAGTTTCTGAATTGGTTAATCTACAATTCGAACAGCTTTTTTTTAACGAAGGATTCATTCGTGTTATAGGAAAAGGAAACAAACAGCGATTAGTCCCTGTAAGTCCAAGTGTGGAAAAGGAAATTGGAATTTACACAACTATCATTCGCAATCACATGAAAATTCAAAAAGGACATGAGAGTTACGTGTTTTTAAATCGAAGAGGTGCCAAATTGACACGTGTCATGATATTTACCATCATTAAAAACTTAGCCCTTGAGATTGGATTAAACAAAACCATTTCTCCTCACACATTTCGTCATTCATTTGCAACTCATTTACTTGAGGGCGGCGCAAATTTACGCGCCATCCAAGATATGCTTGGGCATGAATCAATATTGACAACGGAAATTTATACGCATTTGGATCAAAGTATGCTCAAAGAAGCGATTACTTCGTTTCATCCGAGGAATATGAAGTGAGGTCAAAGATCTCTTATCCCCTCTTTATACACTTTCAACGCACGCTCTCGGGCATACTTATGTTCCACTATCGGCAAAGGATAAGCCATTTCATCGATTTCTGGAACCCATTTTCGGATATATTTCAATTCAGGATCAAACTTTTTCACTTGCTCAGTTGGGTTAAACACTCTGAAATAAGGTGCGGCATCGCAGCCTGTTCCAGCAGACCATTGCCAATTACCATTATTAGCGGAAAGGTCATAATCCAATAGTTTTTCTGCAAAATAGGCTTCTCCCCATCTCCAATCAATCAACAAGTGCTTGCACAAAAAACCCGCTGCGATCATTCGCACTCGGTTGTGCATATATCCTGTTTCATTCAATTGACGCATACCGGCATCCACAATTGGATATCCAGTTTGTCCATTTTTCCATTTCTCAAACTCTTCCAAATTATTCCGCCATTGTATAAAATCATATTTCTCTCTGAAATTACCTTCTACGACTTTCGGGAAATGATATAAAATTTGCATGAAAAACTCGCGCCATATTAATTCATTAAGCAATTCTGTGTTGGAGCTATATTTAATTGCCAATTCACGGACGCTAACTGTCCCAAAACGTAAATGCGGACTCAAATAACTCGTCCCGTCGATAGCAGGAAAGTTTCTAATTTCGGCATAATTCGATATGTTTCCGCCATTATACTGTTTTACTTTTATATTTGATTTGACAAATCCAATTTCTTCTATTGACGGAAAATTAATTGTCAGTTTTACAAAATTAGAACTTGTATATTTTTGTTGAAGAGACAAACTCATAGCTGTAAATTGCTCTCTCCATTTATTCTTATAAGGAGTATAAACTGTGTATGGTGTTCGATCTTGTTTTACAACATCGTCTTTCGCGAAAATCACTTGATCCTTTAACAAATGAAAAGAAATGTCCTTAGATTCAAGGAAATCCTTGATTTGTTCATCTCTTTTAATCGCATATGGTTCATAATCTTCATTGGCAAAAACAACCTTGACATCAAATTCAAAACAAAGCTCTTTCCAAACATCAAGCACTTTGCCTTTTTTTACCAATATGCTACTTCCAAAAGATTTAAGTTCGGTGTCAATAAGCTCTAATCGTTCATGAATAAATGAAACTCGCGCATCATTGCGAGGAAGCTCATCTGTAATATCATCATCAAAAATGAAAATGGGCAAAACTGAATTGCTAGAATTTAATGCCTCAATCAGACCTAAATTGTCTTGCAGTCGTAAATCACGTCTGAACCAAAATAGTGTTAATTCAATCTTCTTCAAACTGTTACTTTTCTTAAGTCAAAATGAGCTTTATATGCGGAGTTTATTCTAACTTAAAATTATATTATCGCATTAAAAATGAAGAAACGTTTTTAATCCAAGAAGCAGAATCAGCGTCGTAGTTTAATTTATTATCCGGGTTTTCAATTACAACTACGCTAATTATTTCCTTTTTAGCTGATCTTAATTTCTCCATGTCCTCCGTCTTATAAAGCAAATCATTAGACCCAGAAATAATCAATATCTTTTTGCTTTTACCTTTGATCTCCGTGCGAACAGCGTGAATAGGTTCGCACACTTTGTCGTATCCTGCAAAAGGCACTTCCATGGGTTCATCCCAGCTTTCGAATCGTTCTTCAAGGTCTTCCATGCTTAAAAAAGGAGTGTCTGCAATAATTTTGTTTACAGATGGTGCATTCCATCCAGCACCGAACGCCATTCCTCCACCAATTCCAAATCCATACACATCAATCGAACCACCTTCTACTAATTTTGAACAGTAATTAATCATTGTTTGTACATCTTCTAAAAAATGAGGATACACGTACATGTTATTGTCTATTTCAAAGTCACTGCTCTCACCAAATCCTCTATAATCGAAAGCCACAACCATGTACCCTAGATCAGAGAAGGTTTTGTATTTTCTCAAATAATCTCCCATATTTCCTTCTCCATTGTGCGCAATTAAAACAAGCTGTGTTGTTTTTCTGCCGGATTTTGGTGTCATAATCCATGTATTCAACTCAACGCCATCTCCCTCTCCAGCCACTTTAACTGTTTTATATAAAAGTCCAACTACGTCTGGTTTTTTTGTGTATTTCGCAGTAGGGTTTAAACCAAACGAAAATGAAGTGATTAAAATCGTTGTTAAAAAAAATAAAGTTTTCATATACAAGGGTTTAGAGTTAAATAAATAGTATAAAATATAAATGCTTACGAGACAATATTTCCGTACAAATCATAATGATCCGCGCTTGTTATTTCAACGTTTGCAAAATCGCCAATACGCACAAAGAAATCCGCTTTTTTCACCAAAACTTCATTGTCTACTTCAGGAGAATCGAATTCAGTACGTCCAATAAAATATTCACCTTCTACGCGGTCAAATAAAACTTTGAAGGTCTTTCCTACTTTCTCTTGATTCAATTCATAAGAAATACCCATCTGCAGTTCCATAATTGCATCTGCACGTTCACGTTTAACATCTTCAGGAACATCGTCTTCGAAATTATGTGCGTGTGTGTTTTCTTCATGGGAATAAGTGAAAATCCCCAAACGGTCAAAACGAGAACGTTCTACCCAATCGTACATTTCTTGAAAATCTTCTTCTGTTTCTCCAGGATAGCCCGAAATCAATGTTGTACGAATTGCAATTCCAGGTACTTTCGCTCTCATTTCTGCAATCAATTCTTCTGTTTTTTCACGCGTAATTCCACGACGCATTGCTTGAAGCATTTTTGTTGAGCCGTGTTGTAACGGAATATCAATGTATTTACACACATTATCTCTTTTGTTCATTACATCCAATACATCCATTGGGAATCCACTTGGGAATGCGTAGTGTAATTTTATCCATTCGATTCCTTCGACATCCGCCAATTGGTCGACTAAATCACCAAGTGCGCGTTTTTTATAAATATCTAATCCGTAATACGTTAAATCTTGGGCAATAAGCATCAATTCCTTTACACCCTTAGCCGCTAAACCTTTAGCCTGTTTCACCAATTCCTCAATTGGAGTGGAAACGTGTTTCCCCCGCATCAAAGGAATCGCGCAAAAAGAACAAGGCCTATCACAACCTTCCGCAATTTTAAAGTAAGCATAGTGATTTGGAGTTGTTAATAAGCGTTCTCCAATCAATTCGTGTTTGTAATCTGCTTTCAAGGTTTTCAATAAGCGAGGCAATTCTCTTGTACCAAAAAAAGCATCAACTTCCGGAATCTCATCCTCCAAATCTTCTTTGTATCTTTCAGACAAACAGCCAGTAACATACACTTTACTAACCAAACCTTCCTTCTTGGCATCCGCATAACGCAAAATTGTATCTATCGACTCTTGCTTGGCATTGTCGATAAAGCCACAGGTATTAATAATTACTATCTCAGCGTCATCATGCTTTGACTCGTGTTCCACCTCGAATTTATTCCCTTTCAACTGAGCCATCATGACTTCTGAATCGAAAATATTTTTTGAACAACCTAGGGTTACTACATTTACCTTGTTTTTCTTAAGGGTCTTTGTCTTCATAGTGCAAAGGTAACTCATAATTGATAATTGACAATTTTAAAATTGATAATTGAATACTATTGAACTCATTTATCAATTCGCCTAGTTAGAACTTTAAACTCATTAAACTTTGAACTTCTCTAAGATGGCATTATCTTTGAATCACAAAGAAAAACGAAACCCATGAAATTCATATACATTGTTCTTGTTGGAATAGTAGCCTTCAGCTGCGGAACAACAAAAGAAACTAACGAATCAGTTCAATCAGAAACTGTTGAATCACAACAAAAACCTGAAAGAAATGTTCAGTTCAAGTCATCACTTGGTGAGTTTATAGATTCAGAACCTTTTACTATTCATTCCGTTCGAAGAGAAGGCAACTTTTTATTTGTTGACGTGAGTTACATAGGAGGTTGTGGCGTTCACAACTTCAAGATGATCGGTAATCCTGCTATAATGAAGTCAATGCCTGCTAAGCGATCAATAATGATAGCCCATGAAGTTCCGCGTGAAGAATGCAAGGACATCGTAAAAAAGACATTGGAAATTGATATTACCGCTTTGGCTGCCGCTCAAACTCCAGGTAGTGAAATCAATTTAATACTAACTGATTGGGAAAACGAAATCAATTATATTTTCGAATAATAACTATTGAACATGAAAATAGGTGTTTTACTATCTGGATGCGGTGTGTATGATGGCGCAGAAATTCAAGAATCTATATTAACATTATTGTCTATTGAAGAAATCGGCGCGACTGCAGTTTGCATTTCTGTTGACAAACCACAACATCATGTTATCAACCATTTAACTGGAGAAGAGATGAATGAATCTCGAAACATGCTAATCGAAAGTGCACGTATTGCGCGAGGAAATGTTTCATCGATTTTAGATATTAATCCTGCAGACATTGATGCTTTGGTTATTCCAGGAGGATTCGGTAGCGCAAAAAATTTTACCGATTGGGCGTTTAATGGTCCCGATGGAAATATACTTCCAGAAGTCAAATTACTCCTAGTCAATTTAATTAACATTGGAAAACCAATAGCTGCTTTGTGCGTTAGCCCAGTGGTTTTATCAAAAGCGATTGAAGGAGCAAATTTATCCGCAAAAATGACAATTGGCACTGATGCGGAAAAATCAGAGTATGACATCAAAGGATTCTCTTCTGGCTTAGAAAAAGTTGGAACAACCACAGAAATGAAGTCGGTACGTGAAATTCTAATTGACACTGAGAATAAGATTGTTACGGCGCCATGCTACATGATGGAAGCATCTATTTTAGACGTACGTAAAAACATTCGTTCAGCAATTGAAGCACTTCGTGATTTAATCTAATCCATTAAATTGTAGGATTAGCGTGGCAAAATGTTAACAATATTTTTTTAGAATTGTTAGCAACTCAGTGCTTGTTTTCAAAAATCCTATACCATATTCCATTAGCTTTGTATTATAATCAAGCAGAGTTGCTAAAAAAATTATTATGGAAGTATTTGGTAAGAAAAGCGAAAAAGCTAACTTAAACGAATCAATTGGACTTACAAATTCAGGAAATCAATTCTGGAATCTTTCTCCCTCAGAACTTATTGAAGATGCAATTATCAACGGTCAAGGTATGCTTACCGATACTGGTGCGCTTGCAATTGAAACAGGGGAATTTACAGGACGATCTCCTCAAGACAGATTTATTGTTGCTGATGAAAAAACGGAAAATGCTGTTTGGTGGGGAAATATCAACATTAAATTTGCCCCTGAAAAATTCGACGCATTATACGAAAGAGTAAAAGAATATTTAAGTGATAAAGATTTATATGTGCGTGATGCTTATGCATGTGCAGATCCAGCTCATCGATTAAATCTTCGCGTTGTCACTGAATATGCTTGGTCAAATCAATTTGCTTACAACATGTTCTTGCGCCCAACGGATGAAGAAATTGAAACGCTTGAACCAGAATGGCATGTAATCAATGCTCCAGGATTCATGGCAGACCCAGCAATCGACGGAACACGTCAGCATAATTTCGCTGTAATTAATTTCACAAAGAAAATGATCTTAGTTGGAGGAACAGGTTACACTGGGGAAATTAAAAAAGGAATCTTTTCAGTATTGAACTTCATTTTACCTCACGAGAAAAATGTATTATCAATGCACTGTTCTGCGAACATTGGAAAAGACGGCGATACAGCTGTGTTTTTCGGCCTCTCAGGTACAGGAAAAACAACATTGTCATCGGATCCAGATCGTCGATTAATTGGAGATGATGAACATGGTTGGTCAGACAACACCGTTTTCAACTTTGAAGGTGGATGTTACGCAAAAACTATCGATTTATCTGAAGAAAAAGAGCCTCAAATTTTTAACGCAATTAAATATGGTGCGATTTTAGAAAATATTGGTTTTTTCGATGGTACATCAACTCCTAATTATGAGGACGTTTCAATTACACAAAATACACGTGTATCCTATCCAATTCATCATATTGATAACATTGTAGTTCCTTCTATAGGAAAGGCTCCTAAAAATATTTTCTTTTTAACTGCAGATGCTTTTGGCGTTTTGCCTCCAATCTCTAAATTAACCAAAGAACAAGCGATGTACCACTTCATGTCGGGTTACACTGCTAAAGTTGCTGGTACGGAAATGGGAGTTACGGAGCCACAATCTACTTTCTCGGCTGGATTTGGAGCTGCGTTCTTACCATTGCACCCTGCAAAATATGCTGAATTATTAGGGGCTAAACTTGACGGAAGCGATATTAACGTTTGGCTAATCAACACGGGTTGGTCAGGTGGTTCTTACGGTGTTGGAAGTAGAATGAAATTGTCTTACACACGCGCTATGATTACTGCCGCATTGAATGGTAAATTGGATAACGTTGAATATACAACTCAACCTGTTTTTGAATTGGCAATCCCAACTTCATGTGAAGGAGTACCTAGTGAATTGTTAAATCCTAAAGAAACTTGGGCAGATAAAGCATTGTTTGATGAAACAGCAAATAAATTAGCTGGACAATTCGTTAAAAACTTTGAAAAATTTGCAGATGAGACAAGTGAAGCTATTTTATCAGCGGCACCAAAAGTAATGGTTTAAACCCTTCATAATTAAACAAATGCCATTCGTTTGATGCGAATGGCATTTTTTTTGCTTATACTTTTTTATTGAATTAAACTTTTGTAATTTAGCATTACTAATCATTTTTGAACTATGAAAAAAATACTTTTCGCCATACTAATTGGCTCAACCCTAATCAGCTGTAACAAAGAAGCTTCCGATGATGTAAATCAGGATAAAATCTATACAGACTACGAGATGTTTTACAACGCAAACACTGACAAAACAGTTGTTGTAGCGCGATTTAAGTTTGGAGATATCACAGGCACGAACCTCGAATTAAGTAATGGAGCATTTGTTCTTTTCGGAAGCGATACTCTGTACTACAATGTGTGGTATACTGGTCATGCCAAAGAATATGCAGGACAAATTCCAGTTGGAACATTTAGCTATACAGACACAGACGGTAATACTTTTACGAACACAGCGCCATCAGGTCAATCGATCGCGTTCGACCCTAGTTTTACGACAATTACAAAGTCAGTTGCAAATACATTGACTTGGGTTGGAAGTACTTTAGCTGCAAATGAAGCTGTCGGAGTATTTGTTGGAACTAATTGGACTTGGGGGCAGGATGCTTTATTCTACCAAGATTTAGATGGTGCATCAGATCTTGTAATGGGCGTGAATCAAATGGCCAATTTAGCAACAGGACCAGCAACGGTATTTATGGATAGATCTATTAATCTTGATGTTTCTCAAGGAACAAGTAAAGGTGGAAAGATCAGATATCGATACAGAACATTAAATCAAAATGTCACTGTAAATCCTTAATTAGATAAAATTAAAAAAGCCCCTTTAGAAATTCTAAAGGGGCTTTTTTTATAAATTTTTCATTAGAAAACAATACAAATCAAGCATGGATTGAATGTCCTTTTTAAATACTTTTTCATCTGGAGTATGAACATTGTCTTCAGCCGCACCTATAAAACACCAATCTATTGGGTAATCGGATTTTTGAAGCATTCCACCGTCACTACCTCCAGCTGATTCTACTTCCAACTGAAAAGGTATCTTTGATTTTTTAGCCAATTCAATAATTTTATCCAAATAGGATTTTCGAGGCAACCCACTATCGCGCATGGAAATTGCTACTCCCGCACCATGCGGCACACCAGCAGTAACCCAAGTAATATCTGAAATTAACGCTTGATATACACCATACTTATCCATCAAGTATTTGGCACAAAATCCAACTGTGTTACCACCGTGCTCTTCATAAGTTGAAAAAACAATCGCCCCGTTCTCCAAAGTTTCACATACTTTCAAGGCATTCCAAACACCTAAACGATTATCCATGTACGGAGATTGGATATATTCATCAGTTTCTCTAAAATTTGGTTTAAAAGTCAATAGAGTGCCACGATCAATTTCACGATCGAAAACATAAGAAATACTTCTAGAATCATCTTCATTTTCAATCACCATTAATTCAGTTTCGATTTCACCTTTCGAGTCAGAACCAACAAGTTCCATTCCTTCTATTATCCTTGGGCCTCCAACTTTTATTAGTTCTTTATCATATCCTGTAGAAAAACCAATACTATCCATATGCGCGTAAATTGCAGTTCTTGGTTTTCCAAAAACAAGAATAACGCAATCTTGAAATCCTCTGCCTTCGATGATTTCTGGTTCAGCAATCCAATTTGATTTATTTGCATTCACATAATCCAATATAAACGCTTTCATTTTACCTTCATCGCTTGAAGCCGAGCGAACCTCCACTAATTTCTTTAATAATTCCAATTTTCTACTTTTTAATAAATTCCAATAGTTTTCATCTCAACAGATTCAAATTGCATTAATTCTGCTTTTATTTCTTCTTTTCTTTTTAAATCCAAAGCCGTTCTCAATTCACAATTCAATTCAAATTTTGAATTCTCGATTGTTAAACTGAATTTTTTTAAAACATTCATGATATGCGGCATATCTTCATAACTAAATGACATTTCAATCCATTCAAATAACTCCAATTCTATAACAACTCCGTTTTGAAGCGCTTCCTTAGCCGCAGTTCGATATGCGTTGATTAATCCACCTACTCCCAATTTTGTACCGCCATAATACCGAACTACTCCAATTAATACATTTGTCAATTCAAAAGAGTCAATTTGTCCCAATATCGGAGCACCTGCAGAATTATTTGGTTCACCATCATCATTTGCACGATACACATTCATATCCATTCCAAAACGATAAGCGTAACATAAATGGCGTGCTTGATGATGTTCTTTCTTCCAATCTTCTAAAAAATCTTTGGCTTGATTTTCATTGTAACAGGCAACTGCAATTCCAATAAATTTAGAGCCTTTTTCCTTGAACAATCCTTCACACCTGTCCCTAATTGTTTTGTATGTTGAAGCTATTTCCAATTTTTCTTTAAAACAAAACCTCATCTTGAATCCAAGATGAGGCTAGAAATGTATTATTAATTATAACTACTCTTGGTTTGATCCTTTATTTTGGTCTCCCTCTCTATTCATAGATTTCAATTCATTACCAACAAAAGTTCCTGTAATGATTTGATTTTGAAAATCTTTCATTCCACCTGGAGAGTGAGGCATTAAAATTGACGAGTTTTTTGAATTCGCACCTATATCCTTAATGGTATCGAAATATTGAGTCATTAGTACAAATTGCATAATTTCCTCATGAGTTACAGTATCCAAAGATTTTTTAAAGTCTTCTACAGACTCTTTGAAGCCTCGAACAATTTCCAAACGCTGGCGAGCAATTCCCTCTCCAGATAATCTTTTTGATTCTGCCTCAGCCTCAGCTTCCTTAATTATTTTAATCTTTTTCGCTTCACCTTCTTCATGCGCAGCCTCTTTATCACGTTTAGCCGCATTTATTCGGTTCATGGCATCTTTCACCTTATGATCAGGATTAATGTCAGTAATCAATGCTTTAATGATAACATATCCATATTCTTGCATGCTCTCGGATATATTCTGTTGAACAGCAATTGCAATATCTTCCTTCTTAGCAAAAACATCATCCAATTCCAACTTCGGAACCTCAGCGCGTACATCATCAAAAACATAAGATGCTATTTGATTCCGTGAATTTTCCAAAGAATAGTAAGCTTCCTTAATAGAGTCTCTTGAAATTTTATATTGAACTGAAACTTGAAGATGAACGAATACGTCATCTTTTGTTTTTGTTTCAATTTCTACATCCAATTGTTGAACGCGCAAATTTACTTTAGCAGCTTTTCTATCGACAAAAGGAATAATCACGCCAATTCCTGAATTCGCAATTCGATTAAACTTTCCAAAGCGTTCAACTATTACAGCCGATTGTTCCTTTACAATAATAAAAGCTTTAAGAACAAGTAGAGCCACAATGATGCCAACTACAATCAATGGTATATTTTCTTCTAACATATTTTTTTTATTTAAGTTAAGCAAAAAAGCCACCCGAAGGAATTCGAATGGCTAATATATTTACTGAATTGTTAATTTCTTTTCTAAATCTTCTAGATAAGCTCTAAACTGTTTATCCGTTTCCGAAAGATTGGTAACCGTTCTGCAGGCATGTAGTACCGTAGCATGATCTTTTCCTCCACAATGTGCTCCAATATTCGCTAAAGAAGATTTCGTCATTTTCTTTGAGAAATACATTGAAATTTGTCTTGCTTGTACAACCTCTCGTTTTCGAGTTTTTGATTTTAAAATATCCAACGCCAAATCAAAGTAATCACACACTACTTTTTGAATATATTCAATAGAAACTTCACGTGCTGTATTCTTAACAAATTTATCTACCATTTGCTTCGCAAGTTCGATAGTAATTGCCTTTTTATTCAAAGACGCTTGAGCCAACAAGGTATTGAGAGCTCCTTCCATCTCACGTACATTTGTATTGATTGAATATGCCAAATATTCTGTCACATCCGTTGGAAGTTCAATTCCATTGCCGTACATTTTTTTCTCCAAAATCGCCATGCGAGTCTCTAAATCAGGAGAACCCAAATCTGCTGAAAGCCCCCATTTGAAACGAGAAAGTAAACGCTGCTCCATTCCTTGCATTTCAACTGGTGGCTTATCACTAGTTAAAATGATTTGTTTTCCATTTTGATGTAAATGATTGAAAACATGGAAAAATACATCTTGCGTTTTTTCCTTTCCAGAGAAAAACTGAACGTCATCTATAATCAACACATCTATCATTTGATAGAAATGAATAAAGTCGTTTGTTGTTTGATTCTTAATTGCATCAATAAACTGATGTGCAAACTTCTCAGAACCTACATACAGTACTGTTTTGTTTGGATATTGATCTTTTATTGAAATCCCGATAGCATGTGCTAAATGTGTTTTACCCAAACCTACTCCACCATAGATCAACAAAGGATTAAATGCAGTTCCTCCAGGTTTATTTGCTACGGCATATCCAGATGCTCTTGCCAAACGATTACAGTCTCCTTCAACAAAATTGTCAAATGAATATGCTGGATTCAAATTTGAATCAACATTCACCTTTTTCAATCCTGGTATAATAAAAGGATTGCGTATTTGATTTTCGCTAACCTCCAACGGCATAGTAACAGGAGCATTTTTAAGTGCTTTCATGTTTAATGCTGGCAATTTAACCGTGTACGGAGTAGAATTTGTTGTATTATTCTCCATAATAATACTGTACTCCAATCGCCCTTCAGAACCCAATTCTTTCTGAACTACTTTTTTCAAGAGTGTAATGTAGTTTTCTTCAAGCCACTCATAAAAAAAATGTGAAGGTACTTGTATAGTTAAAACTTTGTCTTCAAGTTTAACTGGAACGATTGGTTCAAACCACGTTTTAAAGGCTTGTAAAGAAACATTATCTTTAATGATTTTTGCGCAAGACCCCCATACTACGTCGTGATTTTCACTCATCTTCTTGTTCGTTTTGTTATTTTATAATAGCAACTGAAAAGCTATAAAAAAAAGCCTTTTCAGTGTTGTTAAGTTATTCGTTTATTGTGATGACAAATATTTACATAAAAAAGTTAAAAAAAAAGTCATATAGCTATTGATTTTTTAAAAAGTTTTACATCTAAAAAATTTAACAATTTTCGTTTAAAATTCGTTTTCATTTCGATTTTTTCAATGTAATTATCTGCATATCAACAGACCTAACTATTTCACCTAACCTTAAAGATAAAATAATAATCGAATTAAAAGATGTTATTTACCAATGAAAGTCAGTCTTTTATTACTTTTGAATTTATACTTATAAACAATGGAAATTAATTTTGAGCATACAGCTACTTTAAGAGTAAGATACGGAGAGACAGATCAGATGGGGTATTGTTACTACGGAAATTACGCTCAATACTTTGAAGTTGGCCGAGTTGAAGCAATGAGGAAAGTTGGAATGAGCTATAAATCGCTAGAAGAAAAAGGGGTGATGCTTCCAGTTTCAGAATTCAAAGTGAATTATAAATTCCCGGCTAAATACGATGATCTCCTTTCAATCAACACTAAAATCATTCGACTTACGGGTGCTAGAATTCTATTTCACTATATTATTCACAATGAAAATGGGCAATTAATCGCTGAAGCAGAAACAACTCTGGTTTTTGTTTCAAAAGAAACAATGCGACCAATCGCTCCCCCAAAGGCTTTTATTGAAGCACTTTCAGATTTTGAACAATAAAAAAAGGAGCCTCAAAATGAAGCTCCTCTTTTCTTAACCTGTAAGTGTTAATAATTGATCCGTATAATCTTTAACGCAAATCAACTTAAAAGGTTTCATCTTTTTTTAATAAAAATGTTGAATTAACATTTTAACATTCAAAAGTTTTCACTTTAAGAAAATATCATGGCTATCAGTAGTCTATTTTTGTAAAAGTGAAAAGCGAAACCTCTATAAAAGCGTTAGTTCGATTAATTGAAGATCCCGACGACGCAATTTTCGAGCATGTGAGAGATGAAATCATCAATCACGGCACTTCTGCCATTCCTTTTTTGGAATCATCATGGGAAGAAGAAGATTATGGGTTATTATTTCAATCGCGAATTGAAGATTTGATCAAAGAAATTCAGTACAAAGCTGTTAAAGATGAATTGATTAATTGGATAAAATCGTCACAAAAAGACCTACTAACAGGCGCATTACTAATTGCACGTTATCAATATCCCAATTTTGACGAGGATAAAATCAGAACCAAGATTCAGGAAATTAGAAAGGATATTTGGCTTGAAATGAATACACACCAAACTGCGTATGAAAAAGTTCGTGTGTTTAACAAAATATTTTACGGAAAATATCGATTCACCGGCAACTCTAAAGATTACCATTCTCCTTTAAATTCATATATCAATACTGTAATTGAAACAAAAAAGGGCAATCCACTTAGTCTATGCTTGGTGTATTCTATTCTAGCACAGTCGCTTGACATGCCCGTTTACGGTGTAAACCTTCCTAACCATTTCGTGTTAACCTATTTGGACGAAAACAATGTAATGTCCATAATTGACCCTGAAAATAAAACTGGAAACCTGTTTTACATCAATGCATTTTCAAAGGGAGGTATTTTTAATGAAATTGAAATTGACGAATTTTTAAATAGTTTAAACAAACCGAAGTTACGTGAGTATTACGAACCTTGTTCAAACTCTGCAATAATTATTCGCATGCTAACTAATTTAATTGCTTCCTTTCAACAATCTGGAAGCTCAGAAAGAGTAAATGAATTGATTGAATTACGTAATTTATTTGATAACAACTTCGAGGTCTAAACTCTGCAATCCTTTGAATAGTTTATTATTCAAATCTACTTTAATCGTTTTTGATGGCATTTTCACTTCCACCTCATCAAGTGGATCATAAACAGTAAAGTGAATAGGACAGCTTCCTTCATGTTCATTGAATAATGTATTCAATTCGGAAATCATTCGTTGATCCAATGATTTGGTCGACATTTTCAAATGAATTGCGTTTGCCTTTGAATCCTTTAAATTATGCAGCAAATCAATAGAACTAATAACAAACTCCAATTCAGACCTTCTAGGAGGAATCTCAATCCTTCCTTTGACGGAAACAAATGTTCCAGGATTTAAAAAGTGTTTATACTTCAAATAATTCTCACGCCACAAGAAAATTTTATGCGAATCGTTATAATCTTCAAGAACAATTGTTCCGAATGGGTCTCCTTTCTTGGTGATACGATGCTCTCCTTCAGAAATAATCGCCGCCATCAAAATATCTTTTCCTTGATGATTCTCTAATTCATTTAACATCGAAACATTTCCCGTACAAAATGCATCTATCTCCATTTTAAAATCGTCCAATGGGTGACCAGAAATGAATATTCCCACCACCTCTTTCTCTTTATTCAAGGCGTAAATATTCCCCCACTCTTCAGATTCGGGTATAATTGGCTCAGGTAGAGTTGTTCCTGAATCCTCTCCAAAAAGTGACGCTTGACTTGAATTTACGCTATCTTGAAAACCTGAGCCAAACCGCACCACATTCTCTAGGAAACTTCTTCCATTGACATCTTCTTTAAAATACTGCGCCCTATGAACATTTTGAAATGAATCAAAACCACCAGCATAAGCTAAACTTTCAAAGGCTTTTTTGGAGCAAATACGCAAGTTAATTCGCTTTGCTAAATCGAAAACATTTAAAAAACTTCCATTTTCTTCCCTTTCCTCAATAATTGCTTGTACAGGAGCCGAACCCAATCCCTTAATCGCACCTAAACCAAATCGAATTGCACCTTCCTTATTCACATTAAAATGATAATTTGATTCATTTACATCAGGTCCAAGTACATTTAATCCCATTCGTTTGCATTCCTCCATGAAAAACGTCACTTGTTTGATATCATTCATGTTATTACTCAACACAGACGCCATGTATTCAGCAGGATAATTTGCTTTTAAATAGGCTGTTTGATACGCAATCCAAGCGTAACACGTAGAGTGTGATTTATTAAAAGCGTACGATGCAAATGCCTCCCAATCTCTCCAGATTTTCTCAAGTTTTGTCGCATCGTGTCCATTCTCTCCACCGCGCTCAATAAAGGTTGGTTTCATCTTGTCAAGAATGTACTTCTGCTTTTTCCCCATTGCCTTACGCAGAGTATCAGCTTCACCTTTTGAGAATCCTGCCAATTTTTGAGAAAGTAGCATTACTTGCTCTTGGTAAACCGTAATTCCGTAAGTTTCCTTTAAATATTCTTCACACGCATCAAGATCGTAAATAATTTCCTCATCACCGTGTTTACGCTTAATGAACGAAGGGATGTATTCCAACGGTCCTGGTCGATACAAAGCGTTCATGGCTATTAAATCAGCAAAAACGGTAGGTTTCAATTCCCGCATATACTTCTGCATTCCTGCAGATTCATATTGAAAAATACCTACTGTTTCTCCTCGTTGGAAAAGTTCATATGTTTTTTCGTCGTCTTTCGGAAATAAATCTGGATCTAAATCTATCCCTTTTGTTTGCTTAACATTTGCTACAGCATGCTTGATCAAGGTCAAAGTCTTCAACCCTAAAAAGTCCATTTTAAGCAGTCCAGCGTCTTCTGCAACAGAGTTATCGTATTGTGTACAATACATATTCGAATCCTTAGCCAATGCTACAGGAACGTAATTCGTGATATCACCAGGTGTAATAATAACTCCGCAAGCGTGAATTCCGGTATTTCGAACAGAACCTTCTAGTTGACGTGCCTGATTGATAACATCAGCTGATAAACTATGGCTTTCTGCTAGCGACTTTAACTCTTTCGCACGATTAATGTCGTCTTGATTATTCTTTAACTTCTCCCTTAATTCTGGATCTGGTAAACCAAAAAGCTTTGACAAAGAAATATCGGGTATTAATTTTGCAATACGATCCGCTTCAGAAAGAGGTAAATCCATCACACGAGCAGTATCTCGTATTGAAGACTTGGCAGCCATTGTACCATAAGTAATTATCTGCGCAACTTGATTTGAACCGTATTTATTTATCACCCAATCTATAACTCTTCCACGGCCTTCATCATCGAAATCAATATCAATATCGGGCATGGAAATACGATCTGGATTCAAGAAACGCTCAAACAGCAAGTCATATTCAATAGGATCAATGTTGGTAATTCCTGTACAATATGCCACTGCAGATCCAGCGGCAGATCCTCTACCGGGACCAACAGAAACACCCATTTCTCGGGATGCGTTGCAGAAGTCCTGAACAATCAAAAAGTAACCTGGATACCCAGTTCTCTCAACTGTTGCCAATTCAAAATCCAGACGTTCACGAATCTCCTCCGTGATTTCCGGATATCTACGCTTTGCACCTTCGTAGGTCAAATGACGTAAATAATTATTCTCTCCACGCTTTCCACCATCTTCTTCATCCAACGGATCAGTAAATTCCTCGGGAATATCAAACGCAGGGAGCAGTACCTCTCTAGCTAATGGATAATGTTCGCATTTACCAATAATTTCATCGATACTCTTTATTGCTTCAGGTAAATCAAGAAAGAGCTCCTTCATTTCGTCTTGCGATTTAAAATAATATTCATCATTATCTAAACCATAACGAAAACCTCTTCCCCTACCCTTAGGCGTTGAAACCAATTCATTATCCTTTACACACAATAAAACATCGTGAGCTTCAGCATCAGATTGTTCTAAATAATACGTGTTATTGGTTGCAACTAATTTAACTTCATGCTTTTCAGCTAATGCAACCAGGGTTTCATTCACACGGTCTTCATTTTCTTGACCATGACGCATAATCTCAATATACAAGTCATCTTTAAAAATTGATTTCCACCACAATAGAGCTTCTTCCGCTTGAGTTTCACCAACATTTAAAACCAGACTTGCTATTTCTCCGTACAGGTTACCCGTTAATACAATTAAATCATTGCTGTATTTCTCAATGGCCTTTTTATCAATTCGAGGAACGTAGTACATTCCTTCTGTATATGCCAATGAAGCCAGTTTTATCAAATTATGGTATCCCGCCTTATTCTTTGCAAGCAACACCATTTGATAACCGTTGTCTTTTTGTGTTTTATCAGTTAAATCACGACAAATATTGAATTCACAACCAATAATTGGCATCATTTCAACTCCGTCATATTGTTCACCCGTTTCTTCAGCTTCTTTTCTCTTTTCTTGAACAGCTTTATTGTGATTGGAAACAGCGCGTTCAAAATGAAAAGCTGCCATCATGTTTCCAGTGTCAGTTAGTGCAACAGCTTTCATTTTGTGTTCAGCCGCTTTATCCACCAATCCGTGGACATTAATTGTAGATTGGAGAATTGAAAACTGAGTGTGATTATGTAAATGCGCGAATGAGAAATCATCCAATTCACCTAGAACTGCTTTTTTGTCGATGGTTTCAATCGGATCAACTTTTTCAAGCTTTACCAATTTAGCACTTTCCTCTTTTAAATTTACATGTTTTAAGCCTATTAATCCTATCGGTTGAGGATTGAATTCCTTAAAGTTTTCAATGTAGCGCTCTTCTTGTTGCAGTTCAGCCGGTAGAAAAACACCTCTACGAATCAACTCGAAGAAACAGCGAGTTGTCGCTTCAACGTCTGCCGTAGCATTATGTGCTTCAGCAAATTCTTGGTCAAAAAGATACTGATGCAGCTCTGTTAAAGTTGGAAGTTTAAACTTCCCACCACGTCCACCAGGCAATTGCAATAAACTTGCTGTTGTTTCCGTACACGTATCCAAAACTGGCATTTCCTCCATAGGAGAATTAATTCCAGCTCTGTAAAACTCACATCCCCAAACGTTCGTGTCGAATTTCACATTCTGTCCAACGACAAACTTTGCCTTAGACAAGGCTTGGTTGAACAAATGAAGCACTTGATTTAAATCTTCACCTTGCTCTTCTGCTAATTGCGTTGATATTCCATGAATTTGCTCTGCATCATATGGAATATTGAATCCTTCAGGCTTTATCAGAAAATCTTTGCTCTCGATTAACCTTCCCATGTCATCATGCAATTGCCAAGCAATTTGAATTACTCTCGGCCAATTTTCAACATCCGAAATTGGTGCATTCCATTTGCGTGGAAGTCCAGTTGTTTCGGTATCGAAAATAATATACATAATGCTAATTCTTTGGGAAGACTAAAATTAGCGATTATTCAAGAAATAATTGGGCTTGAGTTTTAACGAAATATCAACAATTAATGATTTGTTGGTTCATTTTCCGGGATAACGTTCACTTTGATTCGAATTCGCTCGTTCCCTTTTTTTGAATTCGTTGTTAAATAGATACTTCTATCCTGGTAATAATATTTTCCCTTCGTATCAAATGTCACTTTTAAAGGGTAAGTTTCCCCGGGGGAAATTGGCTTTTTAGGCAAGATGACTTTAGTGCAAGGACACGCCACTTTATAGTCTGATATTAGAAGTGGAACTGAACCTGTATTAATCAATACAAATTCGTGTTCCAATACTACTCCTTCTTTGGTGTCAGGAAATTTGTGTGTACTATTTTTAAACTGAAATTCCGCCACTTGACCAAAGCCAAGGACGGAATTCAATACTATTATTGTGATCGCAAAAAATAGCTTCATTAATATTAATTAGCAGGTGCTCCAGATTTATTTACCGGTGCTCCTGACTCAGGCGCAGCTTTAACTTCTCCTTTAATGTTTAAAACCTTTGTTGGTTCGTTCGTCGCGTTTGACGTAATTGTAATGCTCTTGTTAATTGATCCAGTTCTTTTTGTATCATATTTAACAGTAATGCTTGCTTTTGCCCCTGGAGCAATTGGCTCTTTTGGCCAAGTTGGCACTGTACATCCACAAGATCCAACTGCATTTGCAATAATTAATGGAGCATTCCCGGTGTTTTTAAAATCAAAAGTACATTGTCCGTTGGCACCATTTTCAATTGTACCGTAATCGTGAACTTCTTTAGTAAATGTAATTTTGGCACCGTCTTGTGCGACTACTGAATTTGTTGTTGCTACCGCAACAAACAAAAACATTAAAGAGAATAATACCTTTTTCATATTATAAAATATTAGCTTAAATTATTAGTTAGCTGGTGCTCCTGAGTTATTAACTGGCGCTCCTGATTCTGGTGCAGCCTTAACATTTCCTTTGATACGGATAACTTTAGAAGGTTCGTTTACTGCATTAGAAGTAATTGTTACGCTTTTATTAATAGCTCCAGGACGTTTTGTGTCGTATTTTACAGAAATAGAAGCTGTTGCTCCAGGTGCAATTGGCTCTTTTGGCCATGAAGGAACTGTACATCCACAAGATCCTTTCGCGTTTGAAATAATCAATGGTGCGTTACCTGTATTTTTAAATTCGAAAGTACACTGACCGTTTGCACCATTTTCAATCGTACCGTAATCGTGAACTTCTTTTGTAAAATCAATTTTTGCTCCGTCTTTAGCAACTTCTTGTGCCATTACCGCGTTAGTTCCAACAGCAGCAATAAACATCATCATTAAGGAAAATAATACTTTTTTCATCTTTTTAAATTTTATAGTTTCAATTATCTATTTTCAAATATACAAATGCAATTTCAATGCCACAGATATTTAACACATCGTTAACAGCATCAATTTTCTTTCATTGTTTCCATTTGCAAATCAATCAACTGATCAATTGTTAAATCTATATGTTTCATTCGGAATTCTATCTCTGCTCTTTTCTCTTTATCCATTTTTGGGTTTTCCTTCAACAACATAGTATTGTATTTTTTCACTTTAGAAATGTCTCTAGGCTGAATAAACATATCATAAGCATTAGCCATGCTCTCCAAAATCATTGGTCGATTAACATAATCCTTATAATTATTAAGTAACGTATCTGCATAACGCACTCCATTTTCATAATCTCGTTGTCCAATTGCCAACATGTGTAGTTTATCTAAATATTCTGGAGCGTATTCATTTTCAGGAAAACTTCGATAAAAGTCAATCAATTTATCTTTCAATCGATTTACCATTGAAGTGTCGATCTTCTCACCCAATTGCAGGCTTAGAGAAACTTTAGAAATTGAATCCTCCAACAATTGGATTTCCGTGCGCGCTTGCACAGGGTCTTGCGCAGAAGAACTGCATCCAATGAGCAGTAATGCAACAATATACATTGAAGTAATTAATCTCATGTTTAGCGTTTTTTCTTTATAGCTGGAAACTTCATTTTATAGTCTGCATTTACAATTCCTTTCGAAATGTTCGTCAACTTTTTTGTTAGCAAGCGCTTTTTCAATGGAGACAAATGATCTGTAAATAAAATCCCATCTAAATGATCGTATTCATGCTGTATAATTCGTGCGGAATATCCATCAAATCGTTCTTCCTTCAACTCCCATTTTTCATTGTAATACGAGACAAGAATATTTTCTTTTCTAAAAACTTCTTCTCTTATTTTAGGGATGGACAAGCATCCTTCATTGAATCCCCATTCCTCTCCCGTTTCTTCTTCAATTATCGGATTGATAAAAACTTTTTTAAAATTTTCCATCCCAACTGCTCTTGGATCTTCCTCCTCTTCTTCGTCTTCAGCAAATGGGCTTCCGTCCACTACAAATAAACGAATCGACTTTCCAATTTGAGGAGCAGCTAATCCTACTCCAGATGCTTCATACATCGTTTCGAACATATCTTCTATTAGCTTATCTAATTCTGGATAATCTTTATCGATTTCAACACCCTCTTTTTTTAAAACAGGATCGCCGTATGCAACTATTGGTAATACCATAAACACTTTATTTGCAACAAAATTAATCAAATTCATGCACATCAAAAAAAGTTGTAAGTCCAAAAATGATTAATTTAGACTCCTATCAAACCTTATTTATGAAACGCGACTCAAAATTCATCTTGCTTTTAGCTGTCCTAATCTTTTTCGCAACAAGTTGCGTTAAAACTCGAAAATGTGAATGCAACACTTATTCCATTGCATATTCTCCTGACGGAAGCGCTTACGATAATATTGAAACAACGGCTTACACAGTTAAAGGAACAACCAGTGAGAATAAAACACAGTGCGATGTCATTCAGACAAATCAACCACAAACGAATGGTTACACAACCTGTCTCTTATACACATCTCCGAGCCCACGAGACAGGCAGAAATCTC
>OLID01000222.1_pt1 | contig 31267 bp, 31 predicted proteins | sample 1609361 | NCBI WGS metagenome assembly OLID01 (sample SAMN05416778, study PRJEB24817) | seawater metagenome | isolation source: Sea water | place: Canada:Atlantic | collected 2013-07
CGAGATTTCTGCCTGTCTCGTGGGCTCGGAGATGTGTATAAGAGACAGGTTGTCAACGGGATTTTTCACTTTTGAAGTTAGATCAATTACTTCACTAATTCCATTTCTTCGATTAAGTTGGTTGCTCCGAAGCATTTATCGACCAACCAAAGCGTGTAACGTGCATCTACGGAGATAGTACGTTGGATGTTCGGTTCGAAGTAAATATCTCCTGACATTGCTTCCCAGTTTCCGTCAAAAGCAGTTCCAATTAAATGTCCATCTCCATTAATTACTGGAGATCCTGAATTTCCACCTGTAATATCGTTATTCGACAAGAAGTTAACCGTTAAATTTCCATTTTTGTCAGCATATTGACCGAAATCTTTTTTACTCCAAACTTCTTTAATTCTAGGGTGAACGTTGAATTCTGCAACAGTTGCATCTTCTTTTTCCATTACTCCGTCGATTGAAGTTGTGTAATGGTATGATACACCATCTCTTGGATCGTAAGGCAATACATTACCATATGTTAGTCTCATTGTTGAGTTTGCATTTGGATAGAATTTTTTCTCAGGTTGCATTTCACGTAATCCCTTAACAAATAAACGATTTGCATGATCTTGAGCTTCTGTCGCTTTTGTTATGGCATCGGTGCTAGTTACAAGTGTGTGCGCATCATTCATATCCATTATTAACTTGAATAAAGGATCTGCCAGTAGCGCTTTTTCAGTTGGATTGGCTTTGAACGCGTCAAATTTTTCTTTATTTAAAAAGATTGATTTGGTTTGGATTGATTTGAAATATTTATCCAATCCTTTATGTCCTTTGGCTGCAATTGATTTTACAAGTGGTCCCATTTGAGATGACGGTATATCCCTAACATACATTTCCAATACATCGTGAATAATTTTTCCTTCCAATTCGGTGTTCGCATTTTCATAATACGTATCAACCATTTGGTTTAAACGATCAATTAACATGCTCGCTCTTTCTGTATTTCCACTTTTTACAGCATCGAGCCAGAATTTATAGCGGAACGCAGAAACGTTTGCGTCAACAGTATAAATAAACTCTGATTGATATGTTTTTATGTTAATTACATCATTCGTTGATTTGTAGTAATTCTCTAAAGATGATAAAACGTCTTTATATAAGTCTTTTCCAGAAGTGAAAGCTTTGAACTCAGACTCGAGTTTTCGTTTTTTATCAGCCACTTTGTTGTTTTTCAATTGTTCTGACTGTCCAATAAAGTATTTCCAGTAATTTGCAACCTGTGCATATTTAGAAGAGTATTTCAAGCGTAAATCAACATCCTTGTCCATGTACGATTTCATAATTTCTAATTTTTTCGCACGAATATCAACTCGTTTTGGTTGTTCTAACGAAACTGCTTGTTCAACTCCCCATGAACTTAAATAGCGGTCCGTTGATCCAGGAAATCCTAGAATCATAGCATAGTCGTTTTCTTGAACTCCTTTAATAGAAATCGGCAAGGAATGCTTAGGTGTGTATGGTACGTTCTCTGCTGCATATTGAGCTGGTTTGTTATCTGCTCCAGCATAGATTCGGAACATTGAGAAATCCGCTGTGTGACGTGGCCACATCCAGTTGTCAGTGTCTCCACCAAATTTTCCAGCAGATTGAGGCGGAGCACCAACCATTCTAATGTCATTGAATGTTTCTTTTACGAATAAATAAAACTCATTACCTTCATAAAAATCACGAACAAATGCCTCGTAATGTGTTCCTTCAGTAGCATCTTTGGTAAGAATCGTTGATAATTCTTTGATTTTTGCATTGCGTTCTTCAAGCGTCATTTTTTCATTCAATTCCTTATTAATGATGTCCGAAACATCTTCGATTCGAATAATGAAAGAAGCCGTTAATCCCTTTACAGGAATCTCTTGGTTTAAATTTTTTGCCCAGAAACCATCGTCTAAGTAATTGTTTTCTTTAGATGATGCTCCAGCAATAGCGTCGTAGCCACAATGGTGATTTGTTAAAATCAATCCTTTTTTGGAAATAATTTCACCAGTACAGAAACCACCAAATGATATGATCGCATCTTTTAACGATGAATTATTAATTGAATATATTTCTTCTTGAGTTAAGTTCAGACCATGTTTTTTCATGTCTTCATAATTTCTACCCAATAAAAATGGCAACCACATCCCTTCGTCTGCTCTAACAAAAGAGGAGATGATCAATGTAAAAGCGATTAAAGAGATTTTAAAATTTTTCATTTTTGTTTACTTTTTTTTGAATTTAGTCCGGCTAAAATACCAACTTTACTTGTCATAGTGAAGGATTCCTTCGTCTTTAAATGAATTAAATATTAACAATTCATGAACATTTTAAAGGTAGTGTTAATCGAAAGTGATTTCGTCTAAAAACAACCATGTCGAATTACCATTTCCTAAATGCCATTCAGGACATTGTTTCGTAGGAATAACTTTTAATCTAATATTCGTGATTGGTTTAGTTGAATTCGTTGGGATAGAGTAGGATTGACGGTGCGGGAACATGTCTTTTTCGATTTCAATTCCAGGCTTAATGGATTTTAGCCTTGTGTAATTGATGCCGTCAAAAGAAAGTTCAAAAATTATTTCCTCTGGCAGAAATATCCAAGATTTCATATCGCTTAAGCAATTCACACCGACTGAATCCAGTGCTTTTGCTTCTTTAAAGGTAACTTCAGCAATGACATCCTGCTCCCAAAACCCTTGCCAATCGCCTGTACGGTATTCATTTCCCCCAGTAATACCATCGATAAGTGAAAATGGTCCACCAGCGGCATATTGGTTGTCATAAGTTGATTTTAACTCAAGTGAAATATTATTGTCCTTTTTCACAAACCTATTGGAAATTATTGCGCTGTGACCGGTGGAACTAATTGCTATAGCTTTAACTGATGTGGAAGTAGAAATAGTAAACGGGTTTTTGAATAATAAGCTGGTTTCATCGGGATTTGTTCCGTCTAGAGTATAATAGATTTTCGCGTTTTTAGGTGTTACCACATCCAAAGAAAGCGTCATAGTATCTGTGAAAACATGTTCCGTTTGATCAAAGTAAGGTAATGAAACGAATTCTTGTGGGATAGTTTCAACAGTAGGAGCGTGAGGGAGTTTAGTGCTGTTTTTTGTTGGCCAGGCAGTTAATTTAAACTCAAGCTCACCGCCTTCCATTAGTTCATCGTGAGAAATGTATGAGCGATTGATGTGTTTTCCATTAAAATATACAGAATCAATATATAGACGTCTTCCTCCTTCATCATTTGTATTGATTTTTAATAACTTACCATTGCTTAATTTAATTGATGCTTTATCTGTTAATGGTCGTGTTAATTCATAAAATGGGTTTCCCGGAGCAATTTGATAAAGTCCTAGTGCTGACATAACATACCAGGAAGACATTTGTCCGCAATCTTCATTTCCTGAAAGACCGTCTGGTGCGTTTTGATACATTGTATTCAAAATTTGATTTGTCATCATTTGGGTTTTGTGAGGATGATTGGTGTAATTATACAGGTAAGCCATATGATGTGATGGTTCGTTACCGTGCGCATATTGTCCGATTAATCCTGTAATATCAACTTGATGGCGACCTGTAAGCTCCATCTCTGTTGAAAATAAATTGTCTAACCATACTTCAAGACTGTCTTTTCCACCTAATAAATCACATAAAACCCCAACTGCATGTGGTGCGTACAATGAGTATTGCCAGCTATTCGCTTCAGTATAATTAAAATTCACTTCAGAAGGATCGAATGGCGCAAACCATTGTCCACTGCGACGCGCACGCATAAATTTGGTGCTTGGATCGTAATTGTTAATGAAATTAAATTGACTTAATTGAAATGGGTTGTCAATTAATTTATCATTATTCTGTTTTTGATACCCGTTATATTTATCAATAGATCGAGAGATACAGAAATCGTCATAAGAGTATTCAAGTGATTTAGAAACTGATTCTGGTTCGCTACCCGCATCGATATAGCCTTGTTCGTGAAATTGTTTTTTTCCTAACTCATCGATTAATGCAGTCGTTTTCATCGCGTGAATTAAACGGTCTAACTGATCCAGACCGGTATTTTTAAGATATGCGTCTGCTATAACGGAAACACTATGGTATCCAATCATACACTCCGTTTCATTTCCTGCTAATTCCCAAACTGGTAAATCTTTTCCTTGGTCAAATTGACGAAGAAACGTTTCAATAAAAGCATTGTTTCGCTCTGGCTGAAGCAGTGTAAAAAGTGGGTGAGTGGCTCTGTACGTATCCCACAACGAAAAAACCGTGTATTGTTGGCTTGAACTGTCGGTAAGCTGATGAATTTTCTCATCTCGACCTAAATATCGCCCGTCGACATCTGAAAAAAGATTTGGCGCTAAAAAGGAGTGGTATAGTGCCGTATAGAAATTATACATGTATTCTTTATTCTCAGAATAGAAATATACTTTTTCCAATTCTTTTTCCCATTGTTGTTGAGTTCTCTTGTGTACTTTACTGAAATCCCAATCAGGAATTTCTTTTTCTAGGTTTAGCTGTGCGCCTTTCGTATCAACACTCGACATTCCAACCTTTAAATTAACAACCTTAGTGGATTTTGGAAACGTAAGAAGTAGCTTTTGCTGACCGTCTTTGCTGATTAATTTCGATTTTGAATAGGGGATGTCGGTTTTTAAGTAAAAGAAAAAACGCTGATTTTTCGCCCATGATTCAGAAAATCGATATCCTGCAATTGTTTGTTTGTCAATAATACTGAAGTCCGCTCCGTGTAATTTATCCCTATGGTCTAAATCAATTAGAATGAATTTTGATTCATTGCTGTTGTTGAAAGTATATTCATGAAAACCGGCTCTTTCTGTGACAGTGAGCCTTACATCGATATTTTCGTCATCCAAATGTACGCTGTAGAAACCTGGAGATGCTTTTTCATCGCTATGCGAGAACCTTGAGCCGTAACCAACCTTGAAGGAGTAGCCCGGTTGAGTAATGGCCTTTCCACTTTGAGGGACTACAAGTAAATCGCAATAGTCTGGAACGCCAGTGCCACTCAAGTGTGTGTGACTAAATCCATAAATAATTGAATCTGAATAATGGTATCCTGAGCAGCCGTCCCATCCTTCATAACGCGTATCGGGACTTAACTGCATCATTCCAAATGGAGCTGATGCGCCAGGGTACGTATGTCCATGACCGCCTGTTCCAATAAATGGATTTACATAGAGCGTTTTTGAAAAATGCTTTTTATTAGAGTTGCTTTCCCTTTCTATGTAGGATTTACGTATGTCTTGGGCTTTTTTCAGTTCTTCAATTTGACTATAAGTGAAGGTGTAGAGCAGTAAAAATCCACTCGTTAAATATCCAGTTAATTTCATTTCGCTAATTCTTTTCTTATTAATGAAGCAGCACCTAGAACAGCAGCATTTTTATCATGTAGTGAGGAAATTCGGATTTCAATTTGTCCTTTGTAGATGTTCAGAATGCCGATTTCCATGAATCCTTTAACTTTTTGAGCAAAATCTTCTCCGCTTTGAGCAATTCCTCCAAAAAGAACATATGCCTGAGGGTTCGAGAAACAAGCAAATTCAGCCAAGGCTTCACCCAATATTTTAGCGGTATAATCGATTATTTCTGAACAAAAAACATCGCCGTTTTCTGCCAATCGAAAAACATCTTCTGCTTTTGGAGATTCAATAGTTAAAATCCCTGAAGAAGCTTTATATGCAGAATCGTAAAGCTGTATTGATCGTACAACTCCCGTGGCTGAAGCGTATGTTTCTAAACAGCCTTTTCTTCCACAGCCACAATCTCTTCCTCCAGGAACAACTCGAATATGACCATATTCTCCCGCTAAACTATTTTGACCGTAAACTAACTGATTATCAATGATTATTCCACTCCCAAGTCCAGTTCCAAGAGTGATTGTCACAAAATTCGTAAGGTCTTTTGCGTTTCCGAAAAGTTGTTCGCCAACAGCAGCGGCATTGGCATCATTTGTTAATACTGCCTTTACTCCAAATCGCTGTTCAAAAATTTTAACCAAAGGAACTATGCCTTTCCATCCTAGATTTGGAGCGAATTCAATTGCTCCGCTGTAGTAATTGCCATTTGGTGCTCCTATACCTATTCCGTAAATGTCATTAATCAAATCTGTTTTCTCTTCGATACGATTGTAGATTTCATGTACCAAACTTGTCGGGGTTGAAGCGAGCGTGGTTAATACTGAATCTTCAAAGTGAATTTCACCCTTTTCATCTACCAGTCCGAAAACCGAATTCGTTCCGCCAATGTCAACGCCTAATGCAAATTTCTTCATATTAACTATTTTCTTCAGTATTAAAATTCCACTCCTTGTGAAATTCAGTTAAAAATTCTGTCATTATTGCATGACGTTTTTCTCCTAATTCGATGCCTGTTTTTGTGTTCAAACGATCTTTTAAAAGCAATAATTTCTCATAAAAATGATTGATCGAGCTAGTTTTTGCATTCGCATAAGCTTCGAAAGAATCGTGCATTACAATCTCACCAGAAGGCTCGTAAATAGGCTGGTTTCTGTTGCCGCCGTATGCAAATGTTCTTGCAATTCCAATTGCGCCAATTGCATCCAGTCTATCAGCGTCCTGAACAATTTTACCTTCCAAAGAATTCATTTCGGACGTAACTTGTGCTCCTTTAAAGCTGATGTTGTCTACAATGTAGCGAACGTTTTTTATCAATTCTTTCGAGGCACCATGTCTAAACAATATTTCTTCTGCTACTTTTCCTCCTTCATCAAGCTTTCCGCCATTGAATTTGTGATCTGAAATATCGTGAAGTAAAGCTGCCAATTCAATCGTTTCTAAATCGCCTCCTTCTGTTGATTGAATAAATTTCGAAAGATTGAAAACCCGCATAATATGGTGCCAATCATGACCGGTAGCTTCTCCTTCAAATTGAGATTTAATTTCATTTTTTATTTTCTCAACAATGCTCATTTAGTTCGAATTAAGTCAAAAAATTCAATAGTGCCATTCTTCGCTGTCGCTATTAACTGTGTTGGGGTAGAAGTGAGGCTAAAAAAACTACCGTTTGCAAATGGTTTCCAGTCAATTCCATAGTTGGTTGAGTAGTCAATTCCATTTGTTCCGCATGTGTAGTAAATTCCATGTGCGAAATAAACACATGAACGGTAGCCTCTTGCTTGTGTTTCAGCATTGAACCAACTTTCCCCACCATCTTCTGTAAAAAAAGAAGTGTTCATTTTTAGATTTGGACTGGCATAATCACCACCTACAATTACTCCGCGTTTTTCGTCGGCAAAACACATGGAATAGGCGCCTGAAGACTCTCCAGGGTAATAAGGAAGTACAACTTTTAACCATGTTTTTCCATTGTCGGTACTTTTGAAGAAATGACTAATTGTTCCGCCTGAAACGAAAGCATATGTTGAGTTATTGAGCATTTGAACATTCGTTCCGCTCGCAGCAAATCCAGCTTCGCCTTCTTTCGAGGTGATTTCTCCTTCACATTTGGTCCAAGTTTCTCCTTCATCCGAGGTGTGATAAAGATTAAACACGCCGTTTGTTGGATCTCCCATCATAAAACCGCGTTTTCCGATAAAGTCAAATCCATCAAGAAAAACTCCTTTCCATTCTGGTTTTTCAATTATTTTAATTGAGCCGTCAAGTCCGATTTTTACAACCTTACCGTCAGTTCCGCTATGCAATGCAAGAATGTAATCACCGCTTTTTTCAAGATCACGAAATTCATCAATAGACTGCAACTTGAAGATGAGCATGCTTTTGTTTGATTTTATATTGTAGTAATACACTCCGCCATTTGCATTACCTATAAATAATCGATCTCGGTCCAAAAGCAATCCTCTGGCGTAAGTAGAAGACTCTTCATAACAAAAGGTTTTATTCCCTTCGTTCTTAGCAAGGAGTTTATCCGTTTGACCAAAAGTCAAACCATAAACAAAAACCAAAAGACTACAAATTAAATTTTTCATTGAATGCGGTTCGTTGTTTTTCTTTTAGTCCTTCTAGATCAGTTGGTACATCTCTTTTCCACCTTTTATGCGACCATAACCAAAAGGCTGGATCTTTGCTGATTTCTTTTTCCAATAATTTCGTGTGCGACTCTGTAATTTCCCCATATGATTTTTCGGACGGATTGTCTGTAATCAAAAACAATTCCATTTCATATTTCCCACGTTTCACTTTTCGCAACGAATAATATACAACGGCGTAGTTCAATTGGTGGGCCATCATCTCTGCGCCAAATAAAACTGCCGTATCCTGATTTAAAAAGGGCATCCAATAACTTTTCATAGAATCAGCTGGGGATTGGTCCGATAGAACGAGAACGCTTTTTAATTGATTTTTGTTTTCAGTTAATGCTTCTTTGTAATTCTTCGCATGCACGACTTTCATTCCAAAACGGGATCTTCTTTGATTGATTTTTTTATCCCAAAATTTTGAAGTCATTGGCATTCCAATTCCAATCGCTTCATGCTTAAACAAAAGTGATTGAGCCAAAATAACCCACTCCCAATTGTTGTAATGTCCAGAAACCAACAAAACATTTTTTCCTTTAGAATATAGGCTGTCCATTAACTCAGGATTTTTTACGGTAATTCGTTTTTTTAATTCCTGTTCGGAAATGGATAGTCCTTTAACACTTTCTGCAAGTAATTGGGTCAAATGTCGATAGAACAAACGCTTTATTTTGGCTTTTTCTTTTTTCGTTTTATCAGGAAAGCTGCGGTCAATATTTTGAACAATTACTTTTTTACGGTACGGTATTAGCGTGATTAGGAGTACATAGAACACGTCCATTAACGCATATAGTACGACCAATGGTAAATAGGATAATGGAATAACGAAAATATAATATGCAATTTTGGCCATTATTTCTTTTCGTATTTAGTGTCCCACAAACGTTTAATTGTTTGTGCTATTTCTTGCTCTTTTGGGCTGCTTCCTGGGCTGAAAAAATTCATTCCTTCAATTTCTGAAGGAAGAAAATCCTGCTTTGCAAAGTTACCAGGGAAATCGTGAGAATATAAATATCCTTTGCCGTAACCCAGGTCCTTCATTAATGCCGTAGGAGCATTTCTCAGCGGTAATGGTACTCCGAGATTCCCGGTTTCTTTAACAAGTTGTTGAGCATTATTAATTGCCATATAAGCTGCATTGCCTTTTGGAGATGACGCTAAGTAAAGGGTGCATTGTGCCAAAATTATACGAGCTTCAGGCCATCCGACTGTCTGAACAGCTTGAAAACAATTATTGGCCATAAGAAGTGCATTTGCATTAGCTAATCCAATGTCTTCTGAGGCTGAAATAATCAATCTACGTGCTATGAATTTAGGATCTTCGCCACCTTCAACCATACGTGCCAACCAATATATGGCGGCGTTTGGATCACTTCCACGAATCGATTTTATAAAAGCAGAAATGATGTCGTAATGCTGTTCGCCATCTTTATCGTACATCGCTACTGATTGTTGTGCACTTTGCATAACTCGTTCGTCAGTGATGGTAACATCTTCCGATTTAAAGGTGCCTACAATGATTTCAAAAATGTTTAATAATTTTCGCGCATCACCACCAGATAGTGCCAATAAGGCATTTGTTTCTTTTAATTCGATCTTTTTTGTGCTTAGAACTGCATCCTCTGAAATTGCTTTTTGTAAAATTTCAAGTAAGGATACTTTCGAGTGCTCTTTTAACGTGTAGGTTTGGCAACGTGACAGTAATGCGGAAATTACTTCAAATGAAGGATTTTCAGTCGTGGCACCAATTAACGTTACAATTCCTTTTTCTACTGCTCCGAGTAATGAGTCTTGCTGAGCCTTTGAAAAACGATGTATTTCATCAATAAATAAAATTGTACCAGACTGATGAAACATTCCGGCTTTCTCAACTTTTTGAATAACCTCGCGTACATCTTTTACCCCAGAAGAAATTGCAGACAACGTATGAAATGGGCGTTTAAGGTGATTCGCAATTAAATGTGCCAATGTGGTTTTTCCAACACCAGGAGGTCCCCACAAAATCATTGAAGGAATCATTCCAGCATCCAAGTTTAAACGCAATGACGCACCCTTCTTCAAAAGATGGTCTTGTCCTTTGTACTCATCGAGTGATTTTGGACGCATTCTCTCAGCTAATGGAGTACTATTGTTCATTGAAATTTAATTGTCATTTAATGACAATGTAAAGATAAAAATGTTCAGGTTAAATAGAGAAATTGTTGATAAACTCCAATTTTTCTTGATAACAATATGTAAGGATTAATTGTCCGACGGATTCTTTGGAAATTTTGACATCACTTTAAACTTTCCGCCAAGTTGTTCTAACATTTTTTTCCAAATGTCTCTTTTTGATGTGTCGAGTATCATATCTTGAGATACTTTATTCAGTGCAATCCATGATTTTTCATCTATTTCACCCTGTAATTGATTGTTTGACCATCCGGAATAACCTATGAAAAATCGAATTTTTTTTGCCTTTTCTGGATGTTCAGTTAAAAGTGCTTTAACTGCTTCAAAATCACCACCGATATACATTCCATTTGCTGCTGTTTGACTATTTGGAATTTCGTCACCCAATGAATGGATATAGAATAAATTAGAAGTGTCAACAGGTCCACCGAGACTAATCTTTGTCTTTACATCTGGAAAACCATCAATTACTTCTGAAATCTTGTTCGTTATATATTTATTTAGAATAAACCCATAACTTCCATCGTCTGAATGATCGCAAAGAAATACAACAGAGCGTGAAAAATGATCGTCATTCATAAACGGCTCCGAAACCAGGATTACACCAGGTTGAATGTCAGTATCGTTTTCAAAATTAAAATCAATTATATCCATTGTGCCTACAAATTAAAGAAATAATGGTGGTTTACGAATATCAATCTTCGCATCTCTGAATAATTGAGAAGTGGAACGTATGCTGAACAAGAAGCTCTTATTTGCTCCCAATGCAACCCAATCAAATGATAGCGCCCAGCAGTGCATATCTCTTGTAAGCCTAAAACGTGCATTGGTAACATTCAACTCTTGTAAATTAACACTTATGTCTCCAACTACTTTCCATCTTTTGGTAAAGCTCAAGTCTCCGTTTATCGCCAATACTTGTGTTTGTATCCACCTTTCTGGAGTTGTCTCGTTCCTATTGGTATTTGCTCTTATTTCGTATATATGCGAGAAGTTGATTTTCCATGGAATTTCAAAATTGACAATTCGTTCAGGGTGAAGCATGAAATATTCGTAATCAGAATTCCAATTGGTAGATATATTTTCACGTGTTTCATCCATTTTTTTCCTACTTTCTTTGGATGTCAAAATTATTGTAGTGGTAAAAGAACTATAATCAAATCTACCAAGTGTACCACGTGATTTAACTGCATATGTTTTTAGGTCAGCACCTGTTGAATCAATCCAGTCATACGGACTAAAATTAGCATTTACGACAAATGACAATAAAGGTATTGGGCTGATATTTAGGTTTGTACGAATATCTGATAAATTCATTGAGTCTTTAAGTAGATCATAATTTCCACTAAAAGTTAAACGATCTATAATTCGAGTCTTTTTAAATCCTGTTGTTGTATCCTTGTCTGATTTCCTTTTAAATTCGAATGTGTTTCCGAATGAGAAGTTAATAAGCGCCTGGTCTCTCGTTGCACCAGATGAGTACGCACTTTTTTCGAAAGGTGAATAGGTGACAGGTGCTTTATTTACACCAACACTATCAGTAATAAGCTTATTTAGACCTGGAACGTATTGGAAGCTAAAAGATGGTGTTAAAATGTGCCTTAGTAGAGGCTGTTTCTTTCCTACAAATTTATAGTAACTGTAAATTGCAGTTGTTAATTGCCCAGAAAATGTTAGGTTTTGTGCCATTCCAAATTCTTGGATGGTATCTGTTCTTGTATTGTTTTCAGTTACATTGTAAGACTTCCTGACTTGCTGAAAGTTCATTTGATTTCCATAGGTAATCGAAGGGGTAAATTTCCATGTGTTCTTAAAGAAACCAGCAGTTGTTTGAATGGTAGCCCCTTGATTCAAACCGTTCATGTATTTACTTCCAATGCTATTAAAGTCTCCACGAGTTAAAAGTGAATCTTCGAAATCACTTTTATTAATCCCTTCAAAATTATACGTCACTCCAATTCGCGAAACCACTTGAGCTATTGCAGAATTACTTTTTACAACCTTTTTGAAAGGAAAGAAACGCGTTACGTTAAAGTTGATAGATGGGCTAGTTAAGGCAATGGTTTTGGTTACAGAGTTTTGTCTTAATGAAATTTTCATTCCTGCACTCATTGGTTTTCCTGGGAAAGATCGAGCTAAGTTAATGTCAGAATACAATGTGTTTCTAAAATAAGATTCATTTAAGGGATTAATATCATTCTTATTTGTGTTATCCGATACAAAATTTACACTTGAAGAAAAATTCCAGTATGGATTTGCCTTACGATCCTGTTTGTGAGCCCAAATAAAGCTAATTTTATTGTTGTTTGAATTTGTTGGAAAGCCAGCTCTAAATTGCTGAAATCCTAGGTCTAAATTCCCTCTATATTTATACCGCTTGGCATATTCACTCAAGTTTCGCAATCCCCAAGTGCCACGACTGTATATACTACCATAAATAGTTGTTTGAAATCTATCGTTTACGGGAATATAATAGCCTAAATCTTGCAATCCAAAACCATACTGCGATGTTGGAACAATCTGAGGGAAAATAACGCCCGAAGTTCGATCTTCAGCTTGTGGGATAACGATAAAAGGCAGTCCCAGTGGAGTAGGTACACCTTTGATCCAAAGATTCATTGGGCCAGAAACAATGCGTTTGTCAGGAACTAAAATTGCCCGTGAAAGTTGGAAGTGATAATGAGGTTCTTCAAGATTACACGTTGTAAATCGACCTTTAAGAAAATGTATTTGTTCATCTGCATGGCGTTTTGCAATTTCCATGTACAGGTAATTTTCGTCCTGTTTTATTGCAACTTCTTCAATGTAGCCTTTCTTCGTGTCTGTATTAAAACGAATCGCCGCAGCATTTATCACATCTGTACCATCTGAAAACTCAGGTAGCTGAACGCGGTTGGAATCCTCATCATAAGAATAACGCGCATAGATTTCACTTTTGTTCAAGTCGATTAAAATGTATCCAGCTTTTAATTTCACCTCGCCATTGTCAACTTGAGCCTCGTTAAAGAGGTGAATTTGTTTATTTTTTAAATCAGTGTAGATGGAATCCTTTGCACTATAAATTATAGGTTCGTCAACAGAAGATTCTTCGATATAAAGCGTATCTGTTATTTGTGAATAGCCGTTCACAGAGACCAACATTATTAACAATGTTACGGGTAAAACTAGATGTATGGTACACTTTTTGAACAAGTATTCTCTGTTATTTTGTTATCTGAAGCTATATTAACGAAGCAAAACTATGAAAATTACGTTTTAAACGATGGAAAAAAGAAAGGAGTTCTATAGATTTTACACCATTTTAACTTTGGTAATCTCATTTTTACCAGTTTTCGCGTTCAGTCAGATGGACGAAAGTAATTTTTCTGCACTTAAAACAGTCGTAATTGATGCAGGACATGGTGGTAAAGATCCAGGGTGTCATGGTGTTTCAGCACAGGAAAAACACGTTTGTTTATCTATGGCGCTTATGCTTGGAGATATGATTAAGAAAAACTATCCAGACATAAAAGTTGTATATACACGCGATACAGATGTATTTGTTGAGTTGGCGGATAGAGCGAAAATAGCGAATAAAAACAACGCAGATTTATTCATCTGTATCCATGCCAATGCGGCCAGTGCACAAGCTTACGGAACTGAAACCTATGTTTTGGGATTGCATAGAACAGAGTCACAACAACAAGTGGCAGAACGAGAGAACTCAACAATTCACCTTGAGGACGATGGTGGTGCGAAGTACAAAGATTTTGACATGTCTCCTGATGCAATTATTGCACGTCAAATTCAATTAAGCATATTTTTAGATCAATCCATTAGCTTCGCGTCAAAATTGCAGAAAGAATTTACTACGATTGGTCGATACGACAGAGGAGTGAAACAAGCAGGTTTTTTAGTTTTATATAAAACGACCATGCCAAGTGTATTGATTGAGACTGGTTTTTTAACCAATCCAACAGAAGAGAAATTTTTAAACACTCCTGAGACTCAACGCCAAATGGCAAATGCTATGTTTACAGCGTTTAAAAAGTACAAAAATGAGTTAGAAGGAGTGGAAGGTGAAACTGAGACGGTAAATAATTTTATCAACAACGTTGAAGCTCCAAAGGAAACTACAACAGACCAAAAAAATGTGGTCTACTTTAAAGTTCAGATCGAAACTTCAGAAAAAAAGATTTCGTTGACAGACCCTAAGTTTAAAGGGTATACGGTTAATCAGTATCAACAAGATGGGTTGTTTAAATATACAGTTGGCGCGTATGCGAATGATTTAGATAGCGCAAATACACTCAAAAATAAATTACGAGAAAATGGTTTTCAACATGCGTTTGTTGTAGCATTCCTCAATGGAGAACGAATTAATTTGCAAAAAGCTGTTAAATTAGCAGAAAAATAAAGTTTTGAAGATATCTAAAGAAGTAATTACAGGTTTTATTACAGTTGCCGCAATAGGTTTACTTGTTGCTGGAGTTAATTTTCTAAAGGGAAACAGCTTTTTCGGTGGCGATGAAGTTTATTACGCTTATTTTTCAAATTCTGGACAGTTGGCAGCCTCAAGTCCTGTTACTCTAAATGGTGTTACAATCGGAAGAGTGTTGACAGTTGAAAATGTTCCTGGTGGAGATCCAGATCGATTGGTTAAAATTTCATTTAATATTCAAGATGAAGCTATCAAAATTCCAAAGGGATCCACTGTTGAAATTGGTTCTCTTGACTTATTTAGTAAGGGAATAATGCTTCGATTTAGTACTGACATTTCGAAAGGGTATTACAAAACTGGTGACGAATTGCCAGGTGTAGTAGCTTCTGATATGATGGCACAGGTGAAAAGCTATGCTGATCCCATAAGTCAAAAACTACAAGCTATGATGAGCTCAGTCGATAAAGTTGTGACAAGCGTAAGTGCATTTTGGGACACAACAGCAACTTCAGAATTGGAAGGTAGTTTAAAAGAAGTTAAAATTGCCATTAAGAAATTTGGAAACGCAGCAGATCAAATTGAAGGATTGGTTGTGGATGAGCGTCAAAAATTGAGTAGAATTCTTTCAAATGTTGAGACAATTACGATCAACTTGAAGAAAAGCAATGAAAACGTTAAAGCGATAGTCGGAAATGTTAAGCAGATATCAGATGATTTAGTAACTTCTGATTTTAAAGGTGTCATCACAAATGCAAAAAACACATTGGCTTCAATCAACGGGGTGCTTGAGCAAGCAAAAACTGGCGAAGGAACTTTAGGTAAACTTTTAGGAGACGAAACATTGTATAATGAATTGGTAAAAACCAATCAAGAACTTCAGAATTTAGTAAACGATATTCAAGTCCATCCAGAAAGGTATATTCATTTTTCTGTGCTAGGAGCTAAAACAAAAGGAGTTCCTCTAACAACCAAAGAGGAGAAGAAGCTTCGAAATTTATTGGATTCACTACCAAATTAATCTTGTAACATGATTTCATCAATTGTATTTGGTGTTCTATTGATAGGGGCTTTTGGCTTTTTTTCATGGAATGTTCTAAAAGTTAGAAATAATATCAGATTAGGTCGAGATATTGACCGAAACGACAAAAAATCTGAGCGAATTAAAATAATGACCTTGGTCGCTTTAGGTCAAAAGAAAATGTTCACACGACCAGTGCCAGCGTTACTTCATTTAATGATTTATGGAGCGTTTATGTTGACGCAAGTCGAGTTAATTGAAATTTTTATTGATGGTCTTTCAGGTTCACATCGTTTCTTTAAAGAAGCGTTAGGAGGATTTTACACATTTGTAATAAGTTTTATTGAAGTTCTTTCTTTACTTGCTTTGGTTGCAACAATCGTTTTCCTATCTAGAAGAAATTTGATAAAAGTACCACGATTGGTTATGTCAGAAATGAAAGGCTGGCCAAAAATGGATGCAAACATGATTCTATTTATGGAGTTAGTGCTTGTTACGTGTATTTTTACAATGAACGGAGCAGATGAAGTAATGCATTTAGCGGCAACAGGTGAATCTTATGGTTTTGCTGTAAGTAGTACGCTTGGTCCTTTGCTTTTTGATGGTATGAGTGTTGACTCACTTCATATTCTAGAGAGAATTGGATGGTGGGGACATATTTTAATGGTTTTTGCATTCATGAATTATTTACCTTACTCTAAGCACTTCCATATTTTCTTGGCTTTCCCGAATACCTTCTATTCAAATCTAGAAAAGAAAGGGAAGTTCACGAATATGGAGTCTGTAACAAACGAGGTGAAATTAATGATGGACCCAACGGCAGATCCATTTGCCGCACCTCCGGAAGGAGCAACGGAGCCTCAACGTTTCGGAGCAAAAGATGTAACGGATTTAACGTGGAAAAATTTGATGGACAGTTATACCTGTACAGAATGCGGACGTTGTACATCATCTTGTCCAGCTAACATTACAGGTAAATTACTTTCTCCTAGAAAGATTATGATGGATACCAGAGATCGTCTAGAGGAAGTTGGTGAAAATCGCTGGAAACATGGAAAGGATTATGATGATGGTAAAAGCCTTTTGGGTGATTATATTACTGAAGAAGAGCTTTGGGCATGTACATCGTGCAATGCATGTGTGCAAGAATGTCCTGTGAATATCGACCCATTATCTATTATAATTGATTTAAGAAGATATCTAGTGATGGAGGAATCAAAAGTTCCTACTGAATTAACTGGAATGTTGACAAATATTGAAAATAACGGTGCACCTTGGCAATTTAGTCCAACTGACCGATTAAACTGGGCAAATGAAGATTGATGAGCAATTACAGGAGACTTCTGTAAACGGAAAGAAAATTTCGCCAGTTCTTCCAGAAGAGGTGAAGAATTATATGATTGATATTGATGGAACCATTTGCGATGATATTCCAAATGAGGAACCTGAGCGAATGGCAACTGCGGCTTTGTATCCTGATGCATTAGAGACAATAAACAATTGGTACGATTTGGGGCATGTCATTACATTTTTTACTTCAAGGGTAGAAGAGCACAGAGCTGTAACTGAAGAATGGCTTGATAAGCACGGTTTTAAATACCACGGAATGTTAATGGGTAAGCCAAGAGGTGGGAATTATCATTGGATAGACAATCACATTGTTCGTGCGACAAGATATGAGGGGACATTTTCTGATTTAGTAGAAGAAAAGGTGAGTATACAAGTTTTTAAGAAATAGATTATGAGTTTAGTTGTACCAACAATGGCTGAAAAAATGGCCAAAGGCGAAGTTCCAGATATTTTATTTTGGGTTGGCTGTTCTGGTAGTTTTGATGATCGTGCTAAGAAAATAACGAAAGCACTAGTTAAGATATTAAACAATTGTAATGTAGACTTTGCGGTTCTTGGAGCGGAAGAAAGCTGTACCGGAGATCCTGCAAAAAGAGCTGGAAATGAATTTACTTTTCAAATGCAAGCGATGATGAATATTCAGGTTTTAGATGGATATGAAGTCAAAAAGATTGTCACAGCTTGTCCACATTGTTTTAATACTTTAAAAAATGAATACCCAGAACTTGGAGGTAAATATGAGGTAATCCATCACACACAATTAATTCAAGAATTGATTAATCAGGGTCAATTGGTTATTAAAGACGGTGGAGTTTTTAAAGGGAAAAAAATCACTTTTCATGATCCATGTTATTTAGGAAGAGCAAATGACGTTTATGAAGCGCCAAGATCTTTGATAGAAAAGTTGGACAGTGAACTTGTTGAGATGAAACGCTGTAAAACGAAAGGTTTATGCTGTGGTGCCGGTGGAGCGCAAATGTTTAAAGAGGCGGAAAAAGGAAATAAGGAAATCAATATTGAACGCACTGAAGAGGCATTAGAGCTTCAGCCTGATATAATTGCTACGGGTTGTCCTTTTTGCAATACGATGATGACAGATGGTGTTAAAAATTTCGAAAAAGAAGGCTCTGTTCAAGTATTAGACGTTGCTGAATTAATAGCTACTGCAGCAGACTTGTAACATGTTTTTTGAAAATTTAAACGATAAAAGTAAAGTTTGGGTCTATACCGCAGATCGAGAATTGAACCCGACTGAGGTTGATTATTTAAACAACCAATCTTCATTGTTTGTTCGTGAATGGACGGCACATGGTGTTGGATTGAAAGCAGAGTCGTTAATATACAAAAATCGGTTTTTAATTCTTGCTGTCGATGAGTCGCAGGCGAATGCTTCTGGTTGTTCAATCGATTCTTCTGTGAAATTTGTAAAGGCTATGGAAAGCGAGTTAAAGATTAACTTCTTTAACCGAATGAATTTAATCATTACAAAAGACGAAAGTGAGTTAGAATCAGTGCATATTTCGGATCTAAAAAACTTTAAGAATCATTCTGTTTATAATCCTATGATTACAACTTTGGAGCAATTGAGGGAAGCATGGTTAATTCCCGTATCTTCAAGTCCTTTTGTTTAGATTTCTTTTGTTTCGTTTTTATTCTAAATCCACCTGTTAAACGCACATTGTAATAGGATTGGTTGTAATTTAAGTCTTGAATATTTACCGATTTAATATCGAAATCAGAAGTTAAAAGAATAAAGTATTTTGGACGAGAATATCCTACCATTAGATTAAGGTCAATTCGTGGAGCTATCCCCAAAAAACTACGTGTTTCACTTCCTTTAGTATAGTATTTCGCTTGTATTACTCCTCCAAGACCTGCGATAACAGAGAATTGCCAATTTTTAATTCTATTCACGTATGCGTAACCAGGAATAAACCCAATATCTACAGCGCCAACACCATTTGCATTAACTCTATCACTTGTGTCGAGTAACTCAGTAGGAACAAGTGTCTCATATAGATTTGAAACACCAAAAAGATTCAGTGTGCTTTTAAAATACCATGTTTTTCCTTCACCGGTATAATGACCAACTTTGCCCATCGCGGCTTGATAATTAAACTCTTTCCCTTTGAACCACCACACGTTGGCAGAGACGCTTATAGAAGTTGTGTTGGGTCTAATTTGATTCACCGATCCGTTATCTGCAATGGAATCATTCCATTTATACGCGTCTTTAATAGCGAATCCCTTGTAATTTCTAAACTCTATAGCTGTAAACGTCTGTTTTAGGTTAAAGCGTAAACCAATATCGTAATAGTCAGTCTCTCCAAATTTAGTTTTGGACTTAAGATTTACTGGTAATGCTATACCAAAACGCAACGCAAACCACTTATAGGAAAAGCCAAGTCCTGCAACTAGTTTCGGATTATTTTTAAACTTCAAAGTTGAAACTCCAAGCTGATAATTATCTTTAATACTAAATGGTGCGGAGTAAAAGCCGAGGTCAGTAGAAATAATGACGTCGTTTTTAAACATTTCAAAGGGAATTGAGTCGTTGATAGGCTCCTTCTCCTTTTGCGCGTGCACAAGTCCTGTAAATATTAGGAATGATATGATAATTATTCTTTTCAAGCAGGGTAAAATTAGTGAATAGTTATAAATAATCCTTTTACATTAATGAAAACTAAAAAATCTCTTTGTTTGATTATCTTTGTGGAAGATTTTTTAAATCATGAAAAAACTCTATAAATTCTTATTGAACAAATTGCCAAGGCCATTATTAATTCGCCTGAGTTATCCTTTTAAATTGGTCGCTCCACTTTTGTACAAAGGAGATAAGGTTGAATGCCCAGTATGTGAAAAAAGTTTTTCCAAGTTTCTTTCATATGGTTCTGACGTGGCGCACAGAGAGAATGTTTTATGTCCATATGATTTAACGCTTGAGCGTCATCGTTTGATGTGGTTGTATTTAAAAGATGAGTCAAATTTCTTCACAGCAGAAAAATTGGATGTCTTACATATCGCACCAGAGCAGTGTTTTCATAAGAAGTTTAAAAAACAAACGAATTTAAATTATTTAACCGGAGATTTAGTTTCACCTATTGCAGATATTCATTTTGATTTGCACGATATTCCTTTAGAAGACAATCGTTTTGACGTTGTGTTTTGCAATCATGTTTTGGAGCATGTAGAAGATGCGAATCAATGTATTAAAGAGTTGTATCGAGTTATGAAACCAGGAGGGTGGGGAATTATGCAAGTTCCGTTGGATTATACTAGAGAAACCACCTATGAAGACCCGTCAATTACTTCTCCAGAAGAAAGAGAAAAACACTTTTGGCAGAAAGACCATGTTCGTTTATTCGGTAATGATTACCCAGAATGGTTCAAAAAAGTAGGTTTTGAAGTGGAAACTTTTGACGTAAATCAAAAATACGCGCCAGAATTAGTGCGTCGTTATCGTTTGATTGAAAAAGAGATGATATACATTGTTTCTAAAAAGTAATTTTTCGTACTTTGTTGACTTTCACTTTGTTTAAGTTCATGAAGACAATACTTCGCTTTATTTTTCTTGCTTCAATAAGTGGTATTTTCCTAGTCCAATGTCGATCGGAATCAAATGAATCTGTTTCTCCCTTTGGTGAAATGATTCAGCCTAAAAACAACGCAAGTTCCAACGAAAAAATAGCTTTGGGCAGAAAATTGTTTTTTGATCAACGCTTATCGTTGAATAACGAAGTTTCGTGTGCTACATGCCATATTCCCGACATGGCCTTGTCAGATGGTCATAATTTGGCAAAAGGTGTTAAAGGTAGAAAAGCCTTTCGCAATACTCCATCGCTTTTTAATGTTGGATTCGCGCCACGACTTATGTTTGATGGAGGAGTCAAAACACTGGAAGAACAGGTTTTAGTTCCGATTTTGGACCACAATGAAATGGGAGCGTCCATGCCTGAAGTCATAATGAAGCTTCGAAACGACGCTGAGTATCAAACTGCAGCGAGAAAAATATTCAACAGAGACTTTGATGCATGGGTTCTTACAAGAAGTATAGCTGCGTTCGAAAGAACATTGGTAAGTGATAATTCAGCTTTTGATCATTTTTTTTATCAAAATAAATCGAATGCAATTTCCGAATCAGCGAAAAGAGGTTGGAAATTGTTTTCCGGAAAACTCAATTGTGTTAAATGTCATTCAGCTCCATTTTTTACAGATTTTGAGTTGCATAACAATGGCAGAACTACGCTTAATAGCTCGGATTTAGGAAGGTATCGGATTAACAATGATTCAACTAACATTGGTTTTTTTAAAACCCCAAGTCTAAGAAATGTTACCGTAACAGCTCCATATATGCATGATGGCACTTTGAAAACGTTAGATCAAGTCATTCAGTATTATGCGAAAGGAGGTGATGGAGGTGTAAATCAGGAAAAGTTAAAACCTTTTTCTTTGACGAAGGCAGAAATTGGTGATTTAAAAAACTTTTTAAAATCACTAGAAGACTACTGAAACCTTATTTTTACTAAATATTTAATTAAGCACGCATAATAATTAATCATTTTTAACGTTTTGTATTGTAACCAATAGTATAAACGATTGTTATAACCTTGGAGAAGGTCTGCAAGCCAACTCCAAAAGCTAGAACAAATAAAACCAGAAACCATGGCAGTGAACCCAGTTTATCACCAAACTAGTGATATACTCCAAGAGGAGTTGTCCTGGATTAGCAGTGCGAAAAAAGATCCGGAGAGATTTGGGCCTTTGTACAAGAAATATCATGAACAGATATTTCGATACGTCTATCAGCGGATGGATGATCAAGATTTGGCGTTTGATGTTACATCTCAAGTCTTTATTAAGGCGATGAGTAATCTCCATAAATTTGAATACCGTGGAGTTCCGTTTTCATCATGGCTGTACCGTATTGCTAAAAGTGAGCTATATCAGGCTTACAGAGATAGAAAAGCAAGAAAAACAACATGCGTGGAAAGCATGCACTTGTTTGAAATGATTGAAGAGTTTGAAGAAGACGATTCTGCAGCAAACAAAAGTCGCTTACTTAAATGCTTGAAAGAGCTAAAAGACAGCGATTTAGAAATTATTGAAATGCGTTACTTTGAAAGAAGATCTTATCGAGAAATAGGAGAAATTTTAGAATTAACAGAAAACAATGCGAAGGTGAAGGCTTTTAGAGCCGTTGAACGATTGAAAACACTATTTATGAAATAACACTATCACATGAAAAAAACACAAACCATTGTAGATCGTGAACGACTTGGTTCCGACTATATTGAGTCTAAACAAGATTTTTCGAATGTCTTATCTCAGGTTAAACAATTACCGAATGCCACATGGAATAATCCTTGGTTTTACGGTCCAATTGGAATTGCTGTCTTTGCGGTAACAATTTCAATTGTGTCATTAAATCCAACAATTGCCAAAGTTGTAGAGGATGAACAAAAGAACAAGGTCGAGGAAAAACCAATTTTATCTTCAGTCACGGCTGAAAAACAGCCAGAAGTTGATACTAAGATTGTACCGGAAGAAGTAATAAAACCGACTACCACTATTGATGAGAAAAAGATTTCTTCTAGCTATACTGCTGAAACGGTTAGGGTTGAGTCCATCAAAGAAGAAGAGAAGTTAGCGGTGATAGACATTGTTAAAGTCATTCCGGTCGAAACTCGAAAAGTCCCTGCAAACAGTAAATATCCTCATATTGCGGGAGTTTTTACAGGAGAAATTTCGTTAAACGATTTGTTTTCAGAAACGGGAATTGAATTGAATCCACGAATAAAAGTGACTTCCTTTGAGTTTAACTACTTTAATGGTAAATCAAACGTTGTTGATAAGGTCGAAGGAAATACGATTCCAGCTCATTTGCATAAGACAATTGAAAACTACAACATTGGTCAAATGATTTTCATAACAAATATTAAAGCCGTTGATGAAAGAAGTCGAGTCTTTACCTTGCCTTCAATTAACTACAAACCAATTAATAATTAAACTACCATTTTTATTCGTTGGAATTGAGAGTAAGTTAATTAACAATGAAATTTTGATAAAAAAGAACACCGCTTTTTGGTGTATCAAAAAACATTTCTTACTTTTGACATCATGAATTTCGGCATTGTCCGCAAGCATTTGATTTGAACTATGAAATATTTAGCTAACCTAATTCTACTGATTGCAGTAACATTCACGTTTACAGCTATTAGTCAGCATACAAATTTCAACACGCAACGTAATTGGTCCTTGAATAAAAAGGAGATATTATTTGGTGCTGGAGCAACTCAATTCCTTGGTGATTTGGGTGGGCGAAACCAAATAGGGAAGGATTATAGTCTTGTCGATTTGGATTTACCATCAACAGGATATGGTGGAATGATCGGTTTTCGTTATAGATTCCACCCATATTGGGCAACTACTTCTTCATTGAATGTTGGATTGTTAAGAGGTGATGATGCGCAAACACAAGAGGTAATTCGTAATTCAAGAAATTTAAACTTTAGAAGTATCATAGTTGAGCTTTCTCAGCGAATTGAATTAATCATAATAGCCAATGAGAAATACGGTAACCGATATGACTTAAGAGGTCACAGCAAAAAAATGAAAGATAAAAACTTTCAATTGTATGCTTTTGGTGGTATTGGTATTGCTTATTTCAACCCAAAAGGTAAATACAATGGAAGTTGGACAGCTTTGAGACCTTTGCACACAGAAGGACAAGGTTTGACTGATGGAGCAAAAGAAACGTTACCGGTAACAGCAACAGTACCAGCTGGTATTGGAATTCGAATGGGTATCAACAGAATGTGGAGAATTGGAATTGAAGCAACTTACGTTAAAACATTCTCAGACTACATTGATGATGTTGGAACTACTTACTACGATAGAAATTTACTTCAAACGTTTTACGGTACAGAGTCAGCAGTAATGTCAAATCCAAGTGTAAATAACACAACATGGTTTGGTACTGGACAGCAAAGAGGTGATAAGCAAAAAGATGCATACTTCTATTTAAACATTGTGGTAGCAAGAAACATTACGTATAAAGATTACGCGAAACAAAGAAGATCTTACAAATGGAAAGGACGTTACAAGTTCTAACCAATTGTTAATATTTTCTTGAAAGAATTAAACGAGGTGGCTGATGTCACCTCGTTGTCGTTTATACCTTTGTGTAAAATTATTTTCAATGTATAAAATACTTCGATCAATCCTTTTTCTATTCGATCCTGAAAAAGTACATTACTTTACAGCTAAGTTAATTCGCTTTACTTTATCAGTTCCAGGAATGAAATCTCTTTGGAGAAAAATGTATTTGGTTAAATCGAATAAATTGGAACGAGAAGTTTTCGGAATTAAATTCCCAAATCCCGTTGGACTTGCGGCAGGCTTTGATAAAAACGCTTCAATGTATAATGATTTAGCGTATTGTGGCTTTGGTTTTATTGAAATTGGAACTGTAACTCCAGTCGGACAGCCTGGGAATGAAAAACCGCGATTGTTTCGTGTTAAAGAAGATTCCGGAATAATTAATCGTATGGGGTTTAACAATGACGGAGTTCAAAATGCCATAGAAAATTTAAAGAAACGAAAGACATCTGTTATCATCGGTGGCAATATTGGAAAGAATAAAGTCACCCCAAATGAAAGTGCAACTGATGATTATGTTTTTTCCTTCAATGCCTTGTTCCCATATGTCGATTATTTTGTCGTAAATGTTTCATCACCCAATACACCAAACTTGAGAGAGTTGCAGGAAAAGGAACCGTTGAAAAAGCTTTTAAAGTCTTTACAAGATTTAAACGCGGCAAAAGAAAATCGCAAGCCAATTTTACTGAAGATAGCACCTGATTTGACAAATGAGCAATTGGATGATATCGTTGAGATTATTGATGAAGTGAAGTTAGATGGAGTAATAGCGTCCAACACCACAATTTCAAGAGATGGACTTAAAACTTCTGAAAAAAGAATAGAAGAAATCGGTGCAGGGGGATTATCAGGCAAGCCTGTTAGAAATAGATCTACTGAGGTAATTCGCTATTTATCAGAGAAATCCAATAAGTCATTTCCAATCATAGGCGTTGGCGGAATTCATTCGGCAGAAGACGCAATTGAAAAATTAAACGCAGGAGCAAGTTTAATTCAAGTCTATACTGGATTTATTTATGAAGGACCACGCTTAATTAAACAAATTAATAATGCGATATTAGCGCAATCTTAATTTAAAAAAGTATTTTTAAGAATGCATAAATTGAAAATGATAGAATGTCCTCGTGATGCAATGCAAGGTTTACACGATTTCATTCCAACTGCTACTAAAATTGACTACATTAACTCCATATTGGATTGTGGTTTTGATACAGTTGATTTTGGAAGTTTTGTTTCTCCTAAGGCAATTCCTCAGATGAGAGATACGGCTGAAGTACTGGATTCATTGAATCCAAGTGACTCTAAATTGTTGTCAATTGTTGTGAATGAGCGTGGTGCAAACTTAGCTGTTCAATTTGAGCGTATCGATTATTTAGGCTTTCCTTTTTCTGTATCTGAGCAGTTTCAAAGAAGAAACACGAACTCATCAATTGAGCATGCTTTCACGCGTGTTGAAGCTATTCAAAATCTTGCAAAAAAATACAACAAAGAAGTAGTACTGTATCTTTCAATGGGTTTTGGAAATCCTTATGGAGATGAATGGCATCCAGATATTGTGACAGGCTGGGCTGAAAAGTTGTACGAAAAATTAGATATAAAAATACAGGCTGTGTCCGACACAATTGGTTGTGGAAACCCGGAAAGCGTGAATTCATTGATTAAAACACTAATTCCAAGCCTGCCAAATGTTGAGTTTGGAGCACATTTGCATACCGTTCCTGAAAATGCTAAATCGTTGGTAGAAGCTGCGTATAATGCTGGATGTCGTCGATTTGATGGAGCTATAAAGGGTTTTGGTGGATGTCCAATGGCCAAAGATGATTTGACCGGCAATATGCCAACTGAATTGGCTCTTGAATGGTTCAATGAGCAAAATATTGCAACTGGAATTGATCAGGAGAAGTTTAATGTAACCATGAATAAGGCGCTAAGCGTATTTCCGTAACTTTTTCTGAAAATTGAATTATATTACCATGAAAAAGAGTATCTATTTATTTCTGTCAATCATCGTGTTGGTATCTTGTAAAGATGAAGTGGAAAGCGCGAAGGACGGCGAGTCAACTGAGCTTAAAGTAGGAGATATAACGCATATCGAAACTCTTTTTGACAAGACGTATTTTGACACTGAGTTGGAATTCAATTTATTAAAAGAACTTGATATTTGCGACACTGCAAAAGTGGAAGGGAGTATTTGTGCTCCTTGCTCAGCTGAACATTTTAAATTCACGAAATACAATAATAACAAGGGATTGAACGATGCTTTTTTATTGCAAGTAAAAGCTTTGACCGTGCTTAAAAACCAAGAAGCAAAATTACCAATGAGACATTTAATTGTTTTTGAACGAGAAAACAATGAATTGGTTAAAGTGAACGGTTTTCGTGGGAATCTAATCGCTACACGCGAATCAAAGAGTGGAATTAAAGATTTAATTGTACGTTTCTATATCCCTGAAGATGAGGCGTTTTTAAACTGTCTTTTTGTTTGGGAGGAGAATAAATATCATTTTAAAACAGTGGAAGCAATTGACGGTGGAGGTGGCTTCGGTCGTGTTAAAGAAGCTGTAAAAGATTCTGTTTCTAAAATTGTATATCAATCGTTGATGGACAATACAATGTTGTTCTAAATGAAGAAAGGACTGTTAATTGGGACTTTAATTTTATCCTCCTGCACAACGGGAATAGAGCTTGAGTCGGTGGATTACACAAGTTTATTTACAGATTCAAACAGTAAGGTCTGGATTGTAAATAAGATGCTTCTGCAAGATGCAAATATCGCTCCCGTGAAACATGAGAACAAAGACCTTTTAATTTTTCACCATAACGGTCATTGTGATTTAATTCCAATGAAAGATCTAGCACGCAAACCTGTGCGAAAAGGGGTGTTTAACTTAGATTCAAAAAAACGTTTGATGACAATTCAATTTGATGATAAGAAATGGTGCTTCACTGTTCCTTACATCACTGAAGATAGTGTCTTGCTAAACGTTACTGAAAAGTCTGAGATTCCTTACTCCATTCAAATTAAACCCTTTCCAGAACTCTAGATTTTAACAAAGGATGTTCTAGAGATATGCGTATTTGAAATCAATTCAACGATGTATTTGCCACTCGTGAGTGAAGAAATATCGATTGTGGAATGGCTTGAGCTTAAGATTAGCTTGCCATCCATACCAATGACTTGAATATAAGCATCTTGTGGCATGTTTTTTATCGCAATTGAGTTTTGCGCTGGATTGGGATAAACAATAAGGTTCAGCTCATTGAATTCATCTATGGCAAGAAAGTTTTCCTTTTCAACGCGAATATTGTCGATATATAATTTAAATCCATTGTCTGTTTCGTTGATGAATGCAATGTGAACTGTTTCACCATCTAAACCAATACTACCTAAACTAGCTTGACGCGTATGCCATTCATCCGCCAATTCACCAATAACAAAGAACAAAGTGTCTGTGAAGCTTGCCAATTGCGTGTCTGTTCGAGAAACGAGAATTCTGTATCCGTCTGGAAATGAAGGGTCATGCGATAAAGCATCCCAAAAAAGTACATTTCCTGTTGGTCCAAGAACGATTGACGGCGTGATTAACCATCGAGAAGCTTCACCAATTGGTTCAAAATAAGATGTAGAAGACGCCACAGTATTCATCGGGTCTAACGGATCAACCTTGTTTATCCATGCATCGGTGTATTCCGAAACTGAAGCGTTAGGCGTTAATCCGTCATTATCAACTATAGTAAAAGATGCAGGAATGCCAGCTGTTTCAAAGTCTTCATTGTAAATTTCAATTTGTCCTTGAACAGTAATGGAAATTGTAAGTAATCCTAAAAGCGCAATAATTTTATTCATATCATCAAAAATAGTGAAAAGGTTCTAATTAGTTAAATTGATCAAAATATCCTTGTATTCTTGATAGAATTTGTCAAAGCGAACAAGTTTATCTTTAAGGAAATCAATGATTTTAGGAATGTCCTCTTCATTGTAATAATTTAGTGTATTGTCTTCCCATTTTATTCGCGAAATCAATCTACCGTTCCAGAAGTGGCTTTCTTCATTGAAGTTGGCTTCAATCCCCATCTCTGTTTGCATAAGCTTTTTTAATTCAGTCATCTGTTCCCAGATTATTGCCCGAACACCGTCATCTTTTGGTTGAACATCAAAGCACAAGCGTACACCATGTGCATCGACTTCCATTCGGACATACACGTCTTTTACGCTGGTTGGGTAATTGATCCAATTTATTTGTCGTCCAGAAACAGAAGTCACTTTATTCATCGATTTTCTGAAATCATTCCAGAATTGTGAGTTTTTCTCTTTAAGTGCTTCTTTAGATAACATATTTTATCATTTCGATTGGATTGCAAAAGTAAGCTTATCTACGTAACTTTTGTTACTTTAGTTGAGTTATCATTCGCTAAATTGCAGAAAATTAACAATTAAATAGTATGACAAAATTTACTTTACTGGTTGCAGGATTTTTTTTATTTACGGCTTGCACCGATGCACAAACAGACAATGGATCTGGAACGGAGAAAAGCAATACGATTTCTAAAGTGCTTTCACCGCAGGATTTTAAAGCAAAACTTAGCGATGCTTCAGTTCAATTGATTGATGTTAGAACAACTCCTGAAATAAAAGGTGGGAAAATAGAAAACTCTGTTCAAATTGACTTCAATGGTGCAGATTTTAAAAAGCAACTTGAAAAGCTTGATAAAACAAAGCCTGTGATGGTTTATTGTGCATCTGGTCGCCGCAGTGCCAATACTGCTGAAATCTTAAATTCAATGGGATTTAGTGAAGTGTATGATTTGGAAGGTGGTTTCAATGGTTGGCCATATAAATAATCTTTGAAAGAGGTAAAAACATATAAAACACTAAATGGACCAAAAGGTCTACCGTATTTGGGCAACATGTTCCAAATTGATGTTTCGCGCTTGCATTTACAAATTGAAAGTTGGGAGAAAGAATTCGGTGATGTGTTTAAAATTAAGTTGGCTGGAATTAAGTTGATAGTGATTTCCAACCCAGAACTGATTCAAAAGATTTTAAAGCTTCGTCCCAAAGAATTTCAACGGGCATCAAAATTGAACCGAATTATTCGTGAGCAAGGGATACACGGATTGTTTAACGCGGAGCATGGAGATTGGGAAAAACACAGATCTATTATTACCAAAGGATTGGATGTAAAACATCAAATTCAGTTCTTTCCTGAATTAAAAGAAATTACTGAGCGTTTGTACCACAAATGGGAGAAAGACGCTAGAGAAGGCAATGAAGTTGATCTTCAACAAGATTTCTTGCGCTTTACGGTTGATGTGACTACCTCGATTGCTTTTGGGATAAAGATGAATACCATAGAAGAGGAGGGAGGAGTGATTCAAGATCATTTGGAGAAGGTTTTTCCAATGATTTTTAAACGAATTAATGAACCAATTCCTTTTCACAAGATTTTTAAAACAAAAAAGGACAAGGATTTTGAGAAATCACTAAATGAGATCCATATTTTTATTGACGAAATCATCAAAAAAGGCAAGGCGCGAATTGCTCAAAATCCTGCTCTGCGCGAAAACCCGAGCAATGTCCTTGAGGCTATACTTGTTGCGGCAGAAACGATTGATGGTTTTGGCGATGAAGAGGTTAAAGGTAACTTGCTGATTCTGTTGATGGCTGGTGAAGATACAACTGCTCACACCTTGGCGTGGTCCATTGTGGAGTTGATTCAAAATCCATCAGCCATAAAAACACTTCAGTCGGAAGTTGATGCGGTCCTAAAAGAAGATATTTTGTTTCAAGAATACGAGCATCATAATCAATTAAAATATACAGAAGCCATTGCAAATGAAACGATGCGCTTAAAACCTGTAGCTCCAATCGTTCTGAATGAACCTACCGAAACCATTGAAGTGGATGGTTATTTATTCGAAAAGGGACATCGCTTGGTAATTCAAACTCGAATAGGTGCCAAAAGTGAGACCTATTTCACCAATGCTGAACAATTTAATCCAGAAAGATGGATAGCAGCATCTCGCTGTCCAATGCACAACACAGACGCATTTATGCCATTTGGAGCAGGTCCGCGCTTCTGTCCTGGAAGAAATTTAGCGATGCTGGAAATGAAAATGGTGCTGTCAATGCTTTTTCGAAACTTCAATGTTGAAATGGTGGCTGACAATAACCCAATTGAAGAGATTTTAGCGTTTACGATGCTTTCAACTCCTTATCGTGTTAAACTCACCAAACGTTAGAAGTCTAGAGCATCATCCAGTAAATCTGAATTAGAGATAGATTCAGGTGTTGGTTTCGGATTTCGGCGTTTACGAATAACAGTAATTAAGTGTATTACTGACACAATCAAATAAGCGAATACAGCTAAAAGAGCGATATAATAGCCAATTTCCAGTTCATAATTCGTTGGACCATTGAATAAATTCAAATGAAATTGCAGAATGAAAGCTAAAAACGCCATATAAATCAAATTTCCAAAACTTATCACCAAAGCGACAATGGCAGTGGCTAAACTTTCATTCAATTTTATGATTACTAGGCATATCAGAATGAAAAACGCTGGAAAAAAGGCGGAAACGTGACTAAGGCCAGAAGTTGTATAGCCATATCCGATCATCACTTGAGGTTTAAATAAACCGCCAGTTTGCATGTCATGCGACTCATACGGCAAAAACAAGGAGAGTAGAATGGTAGCAGCCGCCACTAACGAATAGATTAGGATGTTTTTCATGGCTATAAATATAGAAAAAGCCCCGATAAATCGAGGCTTCTCCTAACTTAAAATCGGATTATTCATCCTCCTTAAAAAGTTTAGTGTCACGTGTGTTCTTTTGAACGGCAATTGCTGCGAATAATGCGAGTGTAAACGACATTCCATAGAATCCTTTTTCACTCAACCACATATCCGCATTGCGCAATCCAACGACCAAGAGAATGATTGAAGTTATGGTTGTGAACCAACTTAAACCGTAGTAAATGTCAGTCACTTCAATACCTTCAGCACGATCTCGTACACATTTTTGTACCGAAATAGCGGAGAATAGTCCGAATAGAATTACCGTAAAGTAATATCCCTGTCTCTTATACACATCTGACGCTGCCGACGATCTACTCTGTGTA
>OLID01000227.1_pt1 | contig 31004 bp, 31 predicted proteins | sample 1609361 | NCBI WGS metagenome assembly OLID01 (sample SAMN05416778, study PRJEB24817) | seawater metagenome | isolation source: Sea water | place: Canada:Atlantic | collected 2013-07
AAAAAGCATTTTATCCAGCAAAAATACCATTTCCGTTAATTCATGTAGATACAGGACATAACTTTCCTGAAACCATTGCGTTTCGCGATATGTTAGTTAAGAAATTAGGGGTTCAATTAATTGTGGGATCTGTACAAGAATCTATTGATAAAGGGCGTGCTAAAGAAGAAACAGGCGCAGATGCCTCTCGTAATGCGTTACAGATTGTCTCTTTGTTAGATACTCTAGAAGAACACAAGGTCGATGCTGCTATGGGAGGCGCTCGGCGTGATGAAGAGAAAGCGCGTGCCAAAGAACGTTTTTTTTCACACCGTGATGAATTTGGACAGTGGGATCCTAAAAACCAGCGTCCAGAATTGTGGAACCTTTTCAATGGTCGGATGAACTACGGAGAAAATTTTAGGGTTTTTCCAATTTCAAACTGGACAGAGATGGATGTATGGGAGTATATTAAGTTAGAAAAAATAGACCTACCCACGCTTTATTTTTCTCACCAACGCGATTGTGTGGTTCGAGATGGTGTTATTTTGGCCAATTCAGAATTCATTAAACTAAAACCTGGCGAGGAAGTAGTAAATATGACCATTCGCTACCGAACTTGTGGAGACATGCCTATTACAGGCGCCGTAGAATCTGAGGCTGATGATTTAACCAAAATCATTGAAGAAATTGCAACTACCAGAACCACAGAGCGTGGTGGAAGGGCAGATGATAAAAGAGCCGAAACAGCCATGGAAGATCGCAAAAAACAAGGTTACTTTTAGATTATTAATTACAGTAAAAAATACATTATGGAATATCAAAATATAGAATTGCTTCGTTTTACAACAGCTGGAAGTGTGGATGATGGAAAAAGTACTCTCATTGGGAGACTTCTATACGATAGTAAATCAATTTTTCAAGACCAATTAGATGCTGTAGAAGAATCTAGTAAAAATAAAGGTTTTGATTATGTTGACTTATCGTTAATTACAGACGGTTTAAAATCTGAGCGAGAGCAAGGTATTACTATCGACGTCGCTTATCGTTACTTCGCTACGCCAAAACGTAAGTTTATTGTGGCTGACACCCCAGGGCATATTCAATATACCAGAAATATGGTAACAGGAGCCTCTACGGCCAATCTAGCCATTATACTAATTGATGCACGTAAAGGAATGTTAGAACAAACACACAGGCATTCTTTTATTGCGTCTTTGCTTCGAATACCACATGCGATTGTATGTGTCAACAAGATGGACTTAGTAGATTATAGTGAAGAAGTATATGATCGAATAATTGCAGACTTTAAGGCTTTTGCCTCTAAGTTAGATATTAAAGATATTCAGTTCATTCCTATTTCAGCCTTGGTAGGTGATAATGTGGTTAATAAATCTAAAAACATGCCCTGGTACAAAGGCAGTACCATGATGTATCATCTTGAAACCGTACATATCTCAAGTGATTACAATCATGTAGATTGTCGTTTTCCTGTACAATCTGTCATAAGACCCCACACCATAGAAAATCAAGACTTTAGAGGCTTTGCAGGCCGTATAGACGGTGGAGTCTTTAAACCTGGTGATAAGGTAAAAACCTTACCATCTGGATTTGTATCAACCATTAAAACGATTGAACTCAATGGAGAACAAATTAAAGAGGCGTTTGCTCCCATGTCTGTAACCATGACTTTAGAGGACGAAATTGACACCAGTCGTGGTGATATGATCGTACGTGAAAATAATGTTCCTGAAATTGGTCAAGACATAGAGGTTTTGGTTACCTGGATGAGTAGTACTCCATTGCAAACTCGTAAAAAAGTAGTTATAAAACACACCACCAATGAATGCATGGGAATAGTGAAGGAATTTAAATACAAAGTAGATATTAATACCTTACATCGTATAGAAGACATTGATAAACTGATGATGAACGATATTGGACGTATTTCAATAAGAACTTCTAAGCCGTTGTTTTATGATTCCTACAAAAGAAATCGTCAAACAGGAAGTGTCATTATTATTGATGAACAAACTAATGAAACCATTGGTGCAGGAATAATTATTTAGATATGCAAATATATTTTTTAATACCGGCCAGGAAAGGTTCAAAAGGGATACCCCAAAAAAACATAAGTTTTTTAGGTAATAAACCTTTAGTTTCTCATGTAGTTGATAGATTAATTAAATCTTTTGGTGGTAATAATATTATTATTTCTACAGATGATGAAACCATAATTTCTTTATATAACAAATCGACAATAATTCATAAAAGAAGTACTATTAATTCTGATGATAATGCAACTTTAGATGATGTTGCATTAGAAGTTAAGAAATTTTTGGAAAAGGAGAATAAATTAAACTCAAATGATATACTTATAACATGCCAACCTACTTCCCCTTTTACTAAAATTGAATCAATCAATAAGACTATCGAGTTATTAACATCAGGTCAGTATGATAGTGTTATAAGTGCAGTAGAAGATAGACATTTAAGATGGCTAAAAACAGATGGTTCTTTTTTTCCTCAATACAAAAAAAGACTAAATAGACAGGAATTACCTTATGAGTTTACTGAAACAGGCGGTATTATTGGAACAACTTTTGGTTGTTTAGAAAAATATCAAAGTAGAATTGGAGAAAAAATCACTTTAATAGAAACAGATTCAAAAGAAGGCATTGATATTGATAATTTTTCAGACTGGGCGTTAGCAAGTTTTCATCTTAAAAATCTTAAAATTGTTTTACGGGCTGATGGTGGAAATACCCTTGGATTTGGACACTTATATAGGATTCTAGCTTTAGCTAATCTATTAATACCTAACGAAATTATAATTGTTACTAAGAAAAATAAAGAATTTTTAATAGGGTATAATTTTCTTAAGAAATTTAATTATAAGATTGTTACTATAGAAAATGAGCATGATTTTTTTACTTACACAGAAAATTATAATCCAGATATTATTATTAATGATATATTAGATACTAAAGAAAATTATATTACTTCATTAAAGAAAAACTCAAAATATATTGTTAATCTTGAGGATTTAGGGAGTGGTAGTAAAAAAGCAGATTTAGTTATAAATGAATTATATCCAAGTGCTACTTTATCTGAAAATGATAATGAATTCTCAGGTGTTGAATATTCAATTTTAAATTCGCTTTTTGAATTAAAGAAGAAAAAAGAAGAAGTTAAAAAAGAAGTTAAAAAAGTACTATTAACATTTGGAGGAACAGATCCATCAAATTTATCAGAATTATCTTTAAGAGCTTTTGAACTACTAAAATATAATGTAGAAATATTAGTAGTTTTAGGTCCTGGAAATATAAATAAAAAATCTATTAGAAAACTTGAGAAATCCTCTCAATTAGATATAAAAATTTATGAAAACGTAGATGATATGGCTTCGTTAATAAGTTCGGCTGACATAGCGATAACATCAGCAGGCAGAACTGTTACTGAGTTAATAGCTATGAGAACACCTGGTTTGGTAATGTGTCAAAATGTAAAAGAGTTAACTCATACGCATGCTTCTGCTATTCATGGGGTTATTAATTTAGGTTTAGGTATAAATTTATCTCCAGAAGTATTATCCAATCATATAAAAACTTTAATGGATGATTATAAATTAAGAGATTTCCTGTTTAAAAAAATGAAAATAATATCTAATAAAAGATCAAACCTCAAAGTTGTAGATTTAATCTTAAAAAAATTCAAAGAAAAAAATGAAAATATTAAATGTATTTAATACAGAATTAGACAAGCAAATAGCTCGTCCATATATAATTGCAGAGATTGGTGTCAATCATGAAAACTCTATGATTACTGCTAAAAGATTAGTCAATGAGGCGAAAGAAGGAGGGGCACATGCAGTAAAATTTCAATCATATAAAGCAGAAACTTTAGCATCAAAAGATTCACCAGCCTATTGGGATACAACTAAAGAACCTACAAAATCTCAATTTGAATTATTTAAAAAACACGATTCGTTTTGGAAGGATGAGATGCAAGAGCTGAAAGACTATTGTGACACCATAGATATAGAATTTATGAGCACTCCCTTTGATGTAGAGTCCGCCCAATTCTTAAATGAGATGATGGATGTGTTTAAAATATCATCTTCTGACATTACAAACAAACCTTTTATTGAGTTTATAGCTGGGTTTGGAAAACCTATTATATTATCTACAGGAGCTAGCGATTTAAATGAAATTCAAGATGCTATTAATTGGATAAAACCCTTTAATGTATCCTTAGCTTTGTTACATTGTGTACTAAACTATCCTACACCTGATAAAAATGCTAATTTGGGAATGATCTCAGGACTTAAAAAGGCCTTTCCTAATAATATTATTGGATATTCAGATCATACATTACCAAAGGACATGAAAGTGTGTGAGATTGCAACATTGTTAGGAGCAGTTATTATAGAGAAGCATTTTACTCATGACAAATCATTACCAGGAAACGATCATTATCATGCAATGGATAAAGAAGATTTGAAAATTTTTAATAAAAACATTGATGCTACTTTTAAAATTTTAGGAAGTTTTAAAGTTGAAGCATTAAAAGATGAAGAAAAATCTAGGTTAAATGCTCGAAGAAGCTTAGTTGCAGCAAAGGATATCCCAAAAGGAAAAATAATTGAAAAAAGTGATTTAACATTTAAGAGGCCTGCTCATGGGATTAGTCCAAAATATATTGATGATGTTGTGGGTAAAGTAGCAAAGAGTGACATCAAGGAAGATATTGTAATAACGAAAAATTTAATATGAAAGTTGAAAATATTTTCTCTGTAGAAATTGCTGGAATCAAAATTAAAATTATTGACAATAATAAATCTTCAAGAGCTATTATAAATGATTTAGAAGCAAGCCTAGTTCGATCTGAATTTGATAGTGATATTGTAATCGATATTACTAAAGAGGATTTCAGAGATTATAAAGCTGAAATATTTTCAGCTAAAGGAAATATGAATTTTAATGAAAGCGAATATTTCGTAAATTACTTAACTGACTTAAGTTATTTGGTGAAAATAAATGATAAAACGAAAAATATTAACATAAAAATTAAATTAAAGAAAAAAGCATTTACTAGAAAATTAAAATCTTTTATTTTAAACAACAAAGACTTTAGTAAAAATACTATTTTATCTTATTCTCTTTTTTGGTATATATTTTCTTATGTCTTAAGTAAAAAAAACAAAACATTTATTCATGCCGGAGTTTTTCAAAGCGAAAGTGGTGCTACATTAATTTCAGGAACTGGTGGATGTGGGAAAACAAGTACTTTGTTTAAGATTTTAGAAGATACTTCAATGAAATATATTTCAGAAGATTTTGGTATAATTGATTCTGAAGGATATTGTTATTATAACCCCAAACCAGTTTCTATTTATTCAAGTGATATGGAGTTTGGCCAAACTATTTTAAAAAATCATTACAAAAGTTTTAAAATGATTGATAAATTAATTTGGAGTTTAAAAAGAAGTGTTTTTGGTTTTAATCCTATGATTAAAGTGAATCCTAGAATTTTGATGACCAATAGGATCTCGAAAAAAGCTAAAATAAAAAATGTTTTATATTTTATTAGATGTAATCAGGATAGCTTGAAAGTTGAAGTAGCTGAAACTAATGAATTAATCGAAAGAATATTAGATTCTAGCTTGCGTGAGCTTAAAACATTCAATGAATTATTATTGTTAATTAGAGCAAATTCTCCAATATCTTCTAATATACCGTCATTTGAAAGTTTTAGACTAGAGTTGAAAAAGATATATTTGAAATCATTTTCTCATACAATAAATAGATTTGTTTTTATTCCTCACAAAACATCTCCAGATGTATTAGTGTCTTTTCTTAAAGACAGAAAATTAATTTAATTATGATAACTGATATTGAGCCCTACTTAGCATTAAATAATTATAAAATTATTGAACTTGTTCAAGAAAATAAACGAAAAAAAACTAAAATTTTAAAAGTTAAAAAAAATGGTTCCTTTTTTATTGTGAAGTTCATTTCGGTTGACGCGCATGTTGACGAAAAAAAAAATTTCATTTCCGAAGTTTCTTTTTATAGTAATAAAATTGGGAGTTATCTACCAAAATTAATTGAAAGAAATGATAATTTTTTAATTTTAGAATTTGTTAATGGTAAAACCTTAAGACAGATTATTAAAGACAGAGAATTTAATAATAAAATTCTAATTTCTTTGTTAGATCAAATAAAAAATCTTTATACAAATAGTTATTCCATAAATAACGAAGTTTATGATTTTGAAAATGGAATTTCTAACCTCTCTAATTTACTTGTTAGTGGTCCAATACAGAAAAGTTTTTTGATTATTCCTTTATATAAAAAATATTTTTTCCAAATTGTTTTAATTGTATTAAAGTTTAAATTTAAGAGATATTTAAAACATATTGATTTCAAAATACTAAAAAAAGGTTTTGTACACGGTGATTTTCATTACAATAATATAATTATAGATAAAAAAAGTAATATAAAATTTATTGATTTTGAAAGAACAAGATCGAATGGATACTTTGACTTTGATATTATGTATCTGATAGCAATGTTAGAGATAAATCTGAATGACAATAGTGAAGAGTTAGAAAAATTGAATAAAGCTAAAATTGAATTGTTCAATAATGATTGTTTAATTGATATATATAACTTATTTAGATTTGCGGTAAAACTAAACATCAAATTTTTAGTTTGAAAAATATTTAAGTGTTTTTTTAAATTGAATACGAGAAAAAAATTAATTTCTCTAGAATGAAAAACTCTAGAAAAATTATAGATAATAATTACAAAGTAATGTTTAACTTTTTGAATCAATTACCTTAATGGGATTTATTAAAAACGGAGCAATTTATCTTTCCAGTACCATAGTCAGTAAAGCGATACCCTTCCTTTTACTTCCTATTTTAACCAAATACCTAAGTCCAGAGGAATATGGATTATTGGCTTTATTTCAGGTTTTCATTGCATTTGGATTGCCATTTATAGGAATGAATTCACACTCAGTAATTTCAAGGAATTTTTTCAAAAGAGATAAAGAATATAACGCGACTTTAATTTTTAATCTAATCATAGTTATTACTTTAACCGCATTGATAACCTTTTTAATACTATCATCTTTTTTAGTTTTATTCAAACAAAATATTTCTGGAATACCAAATAGATGGGTCATGTCAATTCCCTTATTAGTATTTTTTAATATGATTAATAATTATTGTTTAACGGTTCTAAGAAATAGTAAGCAAGCATTTCAGTTTGGCTTTTTTGAAATAAGCAGAACTACATTGAATTTATCAATTTCTATAATTTTAGTAGTTTTTTATTCTTACAATTGGTTTGGTCGTCTTTATGGTATTTATTTAGCAAGTATTATTATGGGAATATTTTCTATAATTAAATTATATAATTTAGGCTATTTAAGTATTAAATTTGATAGAAAGCAAATAAAGGAAATATTATTAATATCAATACCTTTAATCCCCCATGTTCTTGGAGGTGTATTAATAAATATGAGTGATAGATTATTTATACAAAAAATGTGTAGTAGCTTAGATTTGGGTGTTTACTCAGTAGGCTACCAGTTTGGTATGATTATGAGTGTTTTAGTTTTAGCTGTGTCAAAAGTTTTTTCTCCATGGATCTATGAAAATTTACTTAATGAAAATATGAAAAACAAAATTGTTAAATCAACTTATTTAATCATGTTTTCATATTTAGTTCTTGCTTTTATTATTTCAGTATTATCTTCTTTTCTTCTTCCAATAATGACTCCAATTGAGTATCACTCTGGAATCGATTACATAATTTGGATAACTTTTGGTTTTGCTTTTTTTGGAATGTATAATTTAATGTTTCCTTATGGAGTTCATGTAGGGAGTACAAAACATCTTGGAATTATAACATTTTCGATAGCAATTTTAAATATGATTTTAAATTATTTATTAATAAAATTAAATGGACCAATCGGAGCTGCTCAATCCACTTTTTTTTCTTTTTTACTTATGTTTATATTTTCTTTTATTTATGCGAATAAATTATATCCTATGCCTTGGTTAAAGATTTTAAAAAAATAATATGATTGCAATTTTAAAAAAAATAAAAAGAGATTTAAAAAAATATTATTATACTTTTTTAGTAAAATATCGTTGTAAAATTCATGGAAAAATAATTAGAGTCAACTCTAAATCTAAAGTTTTTAAAAATCTTGAGTTAGGAAATAACATAAACTTCAATGGAATTTTTATAAAACCTGGAGGGAAAGTAACTATTGGAGATAATTTTCATTCAGGATTTGATTGTTTAATTATACCTCGTTATCATAATTATGATAAAGGAAAATCAATTCCTTATGACTCTACATTTATTGAAAAAAAAGTTACAATTAAAAATAATGTTTGGATAGGAGATAAGGTAATTATCCTAGGTGGTGTTACGATTGGTGAGGGCGCAATTATTCAAGCAGGTTCGTGCGTGGTAAAAGATATACCTGATTATGCTATCGCAGGTGGTCATCCCGCTAAAGTATTTAAATTTAGAGATAAAGATCACTATGAGTACTTGAAATCGATTAATTCATTTCACTAGCTAGTTAAAATTTTAAAATAATGAATAAAATTCAAACTCCTAATTTTATTATTGTTGGTACAATGAAGTCAGGAACATCCTCTCTAGCTGATTTATTGTCTTCAAATAATAATATTTATATTCCAGAAAAGGAATTACACTTTTTCGATAATTTTGGAGGTTATAAAAAAAGATGGAATTATGGTTTAGATTGGTACAGTAAACAATTTTTAAATGCTGAAGAAAATCAAATTATTGGTGAGAAAACACCAACATATTCTTACTTAAAAGACGTTCCAGATAGAATTTTAAAAACTTTACCTGACATAAAATTAATATGGATTTTTCGAAATCCGGTTTATAGAACTTATTCAAATTACTGGCATGCAGTAATCAACGGAACTGAAAATAAATCATTTACTTATGCCATTAATAATGAAGAACAGAGGATGAAAAAAAATGTTTGGTTTGGTTATAAAAAAAGGAGTAATTATGCTGAACAGGTGGAGAATTATTTAAAATACTTTAATTTGAATAAAATGCATTTTATTACCCTTGAAGATTTAAAAGAAAATCCAGAAAAGATTTTAAGATCTACTTGTACTTTTTTAGATGTAAATTTTGATAAGAATATGTTATCTAGAAATAAAATTTCAAATAAATCTTACTTACCAAAAAGTAAAATTCTTCGATACTATTTAAGAAAACTTTTTGGACCTAATTCTATTATTGTAAAAATTGATAAAAAAATAAATATAACTAAAACTCCTTATCCTAAAATGTCAAGTAATGAGTTAGATTTTTTAAATAAATATTTTCAAAAAAGTAACTTAAAACTTCAAAAACTAACTGGTTTGGATTTAAGCCATTGGAATAATTAATATGAATTTATACATAGTAGAATCGCCATTTCAGCTTTTATGTGCGATTGAAGCAAGAAGCTATTTCAAATTAGAAAATGAAAAATCATTCTTGTTAGTTAAATTAACCAAAAATAAAAAGTCTAATAATCAATTAAAAAAAATAGCAAATAAATTTAGTTTTAATAAAGTAATATTCTTACCACAAATAATTGCACTAACTTTTAGTGATATGTTCATGTTGTTTATTTTTTTTTATTGGAAATTATTTAATAAAAAATTCAATTACCTTTTCTTAGGTGAGATAAAAAACATGGTTGTAAGAAGTGCTGTTAATAATTTAAATCATAAAAACTATTTTTTTTTAGATGATGGCATTTCAACTTTTGCAATTCAAAATGAGTTGATGAATAATGTAGATATAAATAAACTTTCAAATGATAATATTACAATCGGTAAATTAATTCTTTTTATTTCTAAACTTTTATTATTAAAAGTTAAACAAGACATTAGGATAAATTGGTTTTCATGTTTCTCATTAGATAAATTATCAAATCAAATTATTATTAAACATCAATTTAACTTTTTAAAATCAATTAAATCATCACTAATTTGTAATAAAAACATATTTCATTTTATTGGAAGTCCAATTTCTGAAGATGGTAAATTAAGTTTACAAGATGAATTATTTCATATAAAAAAGGTTGCTAATTATTGTTTTCATAAAGGCTTTAGTGTTCAATATTGTGTTCACCGAAGGGAGTCAGAAATTAAATTAAATTTAATCTCAAGTATCAATAATATTCAATTAAGACTTCCTACTTACCCCTTAGAAATTGATTTTCTTTTAAAAGGTATTTCAATTTTTGAAATAGGATCTTTTTTTTCAACAACATTAATATCATTGCCTTTAATATATGATATAAAATATTGTATGATGTTTGAAATAAATGACACTTTTTTTCAAGATAATTTCAAGGAGACATACCTATTGACATTAGCAAATAATCGTAAAATTCCTTACATAAATATTTTAAAAGAGTATTAAATTTTGATAAAGCCAATTAACATATTATATTTTACATATTTTATATATCTACTTTGTATTTTGGGTATAAAAAGTACTGGGAATATGATATTAAATTATGGTTTTAACATTACTTTAATTTTAGCTGTTATATTTTCATTACCAAGTATTACTCTTTTTAAAAATCGCAACATTGGAAATCTTTGGTTTCTTTTTCTTTTTCTTTTAATTATTACTTTTTCATCTTTAATTTTTAAAAGTAGTTTTTATAATATATTATTTATTTTAAAAATGATAATCTTTTACTTATTTTTAAAATATTACAAAATAGACGAAAATAAATTCATAAAATTTATAAATAACACTTACTTCATCTTTATTTTTATTTCTGTATTAATATTTGTTTTTTATCCTTCACTCGTATATGAAATAAAGGAAAAAGAAAATAATATGATAGATTTATATTTTTTACAATATACTATGTTACATTCTATAGAAGGTTCAGCTGCATCTTTAGATACCTATAGTGCTATCATATTGTTTTTAAATGTTATAGTTAATAAATCTAAAGAAAAGAGAAAGTTCTTTATAGTTCTAAGTGCCATTGTTTTATTATGGACATTTAGGCTTACCCCTTTAATTAGTATTATATTGGCGTACATAGCCTACAAAATAATTAAAAAAGGTAAACATGCTTTTTTATTTCTTTCTTTTATCACATTATTTTTTATTTTAATACTTATTATAAATCATAAAAATACAACTGTTTTTGGGATACCAACGTATTTATTACTGTATCAGCTCACACATGCAAGATCAATGATCTGGGATCAACAATTAATTTATATGTTTGAAAATTATGATTTTTTAGATTATGTGTTTGGTAACTTTTCAAGCGAAAGTTTTAGAGTTAATTCATTTCAAATTGACGGAAGAGAAAAAAATGATTTAATAGATAATCCACACAATAACTATTTATTATTATTTTTCAGAAATCCATTATTTTTTGTTGTAATATTTGTTCAATTTTTATATAATATTTATAAGAAATTTGATAAAAAATGGTTTCCAATTATAGTATTAATTTTCATCGGTGGGTTTACTAATAGTCAACTATTAAGTCTCCAAAATCCTATTTATTTTTTAATTCTAATATATTTTTTCAGTAACTATAATACCAATCATGAAAAAGAAAAACATAAAAGCCGTATTTATTCATCAAGGATTTGAGTTATATGGTTCTGACAGGAGTTTTCTGTCCTTCTGTAAAAAGCAGAAAATATTTGAGATTAAAAACACAGACATAATTTTATCAAAAAAGGGATCTTTGTCAGATGAATTGGAAAGTTTATCATATAATGTAGGTTTTAAAGGAATGGGAAGACTTCCAGTTCATATTATATTGAAAAGACCTGATAAATATATTAAAACTCTTTTTAACGACATTATTGCTTCATATAAATTGTTGAAAAAGTATGATTTTATTTATATTAATACAATTGCTCCTTTGGCTTGGATTATTTCTTCATTTATATTAGGTAAAAAAAGATGTATTCATGTAAGAGAGATAACAAATAGTTTTATATCTAGAATACTTTCTTTATTCATGATCAAAAACTGTAAATTAATTTTCAATAATTTAGAATCAAAAAAACAATTTAAAACTGTTTTTAATATAGATTATGAAATTGTAGATAATGGAATCGAGAAACTTGTGCCGGATTTAAATATTACAGAAAAGTATGATTCAATATTTAAAAAAGACTATTTTAACATCCTAATACCTGGTAGAATTAATAACTGGAAAGGGCAAGATTTTATTTTAAAATCAATAAAAGAAAATCCCATTATGCTTAATAAGATAAATTGGATATTTGTTGGTGATACTGCCCAAAATCAAGAATGGAGATATAATTTACTTAGAGAAATACTTAACTATGATACTATAGAGAATATTAAATTTCTTGGTTGGCGTGATGACCTAAACAATTTAATGTTTTTAACTGATTTAGTAGTTGTTCCAAGTACAAAGCCAGAACCTTTTGGAAGAGTTATTATTGAGGCTATGTCTTTAGGTAAATTAGTTTTGGCTTCAAATCATGGAGGTCCTTCAAATATTATTCAAAACAATGAAAATGGTTTTCTTTTTTTACCAAATGATATAACTGACTTTACTAGAATTATAAGTTATATAATGAATTTAAATAAAAATGAAAAATCAACAATTCAGAAGAGTTCACTAAACCGTTTTAAACAGTCTTATACAGAAACTACGTACCTCAAAAACCTATCACATGAAATTGAAAGCTTTATTTAAAAAAATCATCAGATTTAGGAAGCCTGATTATGATATAAGTGATGATTATAATTTTGTTGAAACATTACGTTTTTTTAATATTACTTCTATAATACGAGGTTTTGTCATAACCTTTTTAAAAGGTAAGCCAAGGTTATGTTCTATCGGTAAATCAACAAATTTCGTCTCATATAAAAATATTAATTTATTTCACTTTGTTAAAATTGGCAATAACACTAAAATATCTTCTATGGGCATTAATACTAGTATCTTAATTGAAAAAGGAGTTTCTATTGGTGCCTTTTGTAAATTGGAGGTATCCTCATCAATTAGAAGAACAGGTAGGTTTATCAAATTAAGAAAGAATGTGGGTATGGGAGATTATTGTCAAATTGGTGGTTATGGAGGTGTGGAGATTAGCGAAAATACAATCATGGGTAGTTATGTGAGTTTTCACCCATTAAATCATGATTTTAAGCATAATCCTGAAATTCCTATTAGACAAAAAGGTGTTTTAGGAAAGGGTATCTTTATTGGTAAAAGTTGTTGGTTAGGTGCAAAATCCACAATATTAGATGGGGTCATACTTGGTGATAATTGTGTAGTTGCAGCAGGGGCTGTGGTAACCAAATCTTTTCCTAACAATTCAATAATTGGTGGTGTTCCAGCAAAAATATTAAAAAAATGAAAATTTCCATTATAGGTTCTAAAGGTATTCCCGCTAGTTATGGTGGTTTTGAAACATTAGCAGAATATTTATCTATTTACCTAGTGAATTCAGGTCATAAAGTAACTGTTTTTTGTTCTGGAGGATTTAAAAAAGAAAAATTTAAAGGTGTGAACCTTGTTTATTTACCGTTAAAAGCAAATAAATTTCAAGGTATAATATATGATTTAATGTCAATATTATTATCAATACCCTCTCAAGATAAAATAATAATGCTTGGATCTCCTGCTGGTCCACTCTTAGGTTTAATTCCAGGTTTAAGAAAGAAATTAATTTTTAATTTTGGAGGTTTAGATTTTAAAAGAAATAAATGGAATAGATATATCCAGAATTTTATCAGTTATGGAAAAAAAAATGCATTAAAATATTCTAATATAGTAGTAGCAGATAATCAAGGTATTTTTGACTATTTAGTTAATAATTATACTTTAAATATAAAAAAAATATTTTTGATAGAATATGGAGGTAATCATGCTGAATTTAAATGCAAAAATAATGTTCAACCAGTTTATAATCTACCTGAAAACTATTCATTAACAATTGCCAGGATACAAAAAGATAATAATATTGAAGTTATTATTAAGTCAGCTATTAAATATAAATTTAACGCTATAATAATTGGTAATTGGAATTTTGAAACTTTTGGAAGAACATTAAAATCAAAATATAGAAGTCATAAAAATTTATTTCTTTTAGATCCTATTTACGACATTGAAGCCCTTTTTCATTACAGAAAAAACTGTAGTTATTATATTCATGGTCATTCTGCAGGAGGTACAAATCCAACATTAGTTGAAGCAATGTGGTTAGGTTTAAATATTTTCACTTTTGATAATGTTTTTAATAGATATACTACAGAAGGTAATAGTAATTACTGGTCAAATTTAGATGATTTAGGGGTGCTAATTCAAGATGCTGGCAATAATAAAATATCTAATAACTCTCTTAAAATGAAAAATATAGCTCAGAACAGATATAATTGGGATTTAATTTGTGAAAAATATTTAAAAGTTATTAATTTATGAAAAATTTCTATTTTACAATAATAGATGATACTGACGATGCTACTCTAGAAAATATCAGGCCTGTATATGATTTTTTAACTTCTAAAGGAATTTTTATTACTAAAACTGTTTGGGTTTATCCCCCGAGAGATGAAAATTCAAAAGGAGATTCTCTTCAGCGTCCTGAATATACAAAATATATAAAAGAATTACATGAAAGAGGATTTGAAATAGCTCTACACAATGTTGGTAGTGGTGATTATACTAGAAATGAAATACTTCAAGGTATCGAAGAATTTAAAGAAAAGTTAGGCTTTTATCCTAAAATACATATCAATCATTCATATAATAAGGATAGTATTTACGGTGGTAGTAAAAGATTTAATTGGCCTTTCAATTGGGTTATATCAAAATTATATCCACAATATCGTGATGGTTTTGAAGGAGATATTGAGTCTTCTAAGTTTTATTGGGGTGATAAACATAAGGAAATAATAAAATATAGTAGAAGTCATGAGTTTGGGGTGCTAAATACTTTAAAAATAGATAAACATACGCCATATATTGATCCTAACAGATCAAAGCATGCCAATTTTTGGTTCTCATGTTCTTTTGCGCCTAACCAAAATGTTTTTTCACATCTTTTATCAAAAAAAAATATTGATAAATTGGTAAAATCAAATGGAACCTCAATTGTTTATACTCATTTTGGTTATTTTTTTAAAAATGGTAAACTTGACAATAAATTTATTGAATCCATAAACTATTTAAGTTCAAAAAAAAATGGAATCTATAAACCAGTGACCAATCTTCTCGATGATATTGCACTAGACAGAAAGTTAAATGGAAAAATTTCATATCCTAAAATAAATATTTTTACAAAGTTTAAATATGAATTTTTACATTTACTGACAAGGGTTTATTTTAGAAAATTTCATAAAATAGATGATTATGCCTTTAAAGAACTAAACAAAGAAATGTTTATAAAAAAAAATAACTAATGTTACCAAACTTTTTAATTGCAGGTGTTTCAAGATCAGGAACAACATCTCTCTACCATTATTTAAAACAACATCCTGAGGTCTCTTTTCCTGAATTAAAAGAACCTAGATATTTCTCGTCATACAAATTAAAATTACCTCAAAATGGGCCTGGTGATTTTTCTGTTGATGAAAAATTAATAAGATCTTTTAATGATTATAATTTATTATATGATTTAATTTCTAATAAATTCATCGGAGATGCAAGTTCAGAGTATCTTTATAATTATGAAGTATCTATTCCTGAAATTATAAAGCGCCTTGGTGATATTCCTATAGTCTTAATTTTAAGAAACCCTATAGATAGGTCTTTATCTGCCTATCATAATCTTATAAGAGATGGAAGAGAGCATCTGAATTTTGATAATGCATTAGATATTGAAGAAGAGAGAATTAAATTAGGGTATGATGAAATGTGGCATTATAAAAATGTAAGTTTATATGCTAAACCTGTAGCTGCATTTTTAAAATCATTTTCAAAAGTGAAAGTATTAATTTTTGAGGAATTTATTTGTAATGAAAAAGAAAAAACTCTTGAAGTACTCGATTTTATTGGAGCTAACACTAAACTTATAGATATTGATACTAGTCATTCGTACAGTAAGTCAGGAGTCCCAAAATCCAAATTGATACCTCTACTTTTTGGTAGAAAAACTTTTATTGGCAATAACCTTAGAAAAATAGCATTTAAATTATTAGGCAGAAATAACATTGAAAATATAAGTAAGTATTTTTTAAGTGACAAAAAAGAAATATCATTAGTTGAAAAACAAAAGTTGAATCTTTTTTTTAAAGATGATATTGAGGAACTGGAAAAAATACTTCAAATAAAACTAGACATATGGAAAATAAAAGAATTTTAATTTATGGGTTTGGAAGAATGGGGTTAACCCATTTTTCTATCTTAAACTCCTTGAATTCTGAAATTGAGTTTTCAGTGATTGAGCCAAGCAAGATGCTTCGTACTATATTAAAAAAAAATATAAATGCAAAGTTTTATGCAGACGATTCATCGTTAAAAGAACCTTTTGATATCACTTTAATTACAACACCTCCTTTTGCACACCTTCAACTTCTCGATAAAAGTAAAAAAAGAGGTGATAAAAAGATTTTTATTGAGAAACCTTTTGGTGGTTATACAAATATTAATGTTGTAAATATTTTAGAATTAAATTCAGTTAGTATTGGATATGTTCTTCGTTTTAACCCTTGTATTCAATGGATTAAAGTGAATGTAAATTCCCAAGATATTAAATCTATTCACGGCCAATACCTTAGTAATACTATTGAAAAAAAGCCTACAGGTTGGCGTAATGGGGCCTTTTCAGGTGTTTTAAATGAGATGGGGTCTCATGTTATTGATTTGATGCAGTACATTATTGGAACTAGTCAAATGGATGTAATATCTTCTAAAAAAGAATCAATTGTTTCTGACGTAGACGATGTTGTTGAAGCATCCTTAAAATCAAGTAATGATATTTCTGTTTCAATTTATTTAAACTGGGTAAAAAAAGATGTGAGAAAGCCTGTTTTTGGAATTGATATAGAAATGAAAAATGGAATCAAATATTCTATAGATCAACAGCAAATAAATAAATATAATGCTGATGGAGAATTTGTAGAAAAAGTTGCAGTCACAGGTTTAGCTAAAGCTGTTCCTTTTTACCTCAGAGGTGTTGATTTTACGGATCAAATGTTAGATTTACTTGGTGATCAAAAAATAATGGCAAGTTTAAATGATGCTTTAGCTGTTAACAAAACAATGGAAAAAATTTTAAATTATGAAAATAATACTAGGAGATAATCAATTTTTCGGAGTCAATCATTTCGATCTTAATAAAGGGGAAAAGACTAAGCTAAAATTTGATACAACAAAAAAAATTAAAGCATTCATAAATGATTCTTTAGAGATTGGTCTTGACGGTTTTATGATAAACTCTAACGAAAAAGGCTATAATATTATAAATGTAAGTGAATTCGATATTACTAAAGAAATACATTACAGCATTCCTTATCCTCATAAATATGCCAGTATGGTTAATGAAAAAGGAATGATCAGTTTATTCGCTCATCTTATTAAAAATACATCTATTGTGAAAAATATTATTGGGGGTATAAAGTTGATTTCGACACAAAATCTAAAAAGTATAACTCCACTTGCTTTGAATTTAGAAGTCCCTAAAAACCTAAAAAAAGGAAGTTATATTCATATGCAAAATATTATTACTGATTTGTTAATGGGTATGGGAAGAGGAGATATACTTATTGAATTTATTAAATCTGTTATTAAAATGGGGTATAAGCCGGGAATTATAACTTTGAATCCAATTATGTTTGATAAGCTTATAAAAAATGAAAAAGATCCGATTTGGTTAAAAGATTTAATAGTTTGTTTCAATATAAATAAAGAAGGATTTAATGTTTTTCCATCATTAGACTCTGTAGAATATTTTATAGAGTCCAGGCCAAAATATAAGTTAATGGGGATGAGTGTTTTTGCAAGTGGAGCGGCTAATATTCCATCCTCAATAGATTATATAAAGAAACTTAAATTAGATTATGTTGTTTTTGGGAGTTCAAGAATAGAGAATATACAGAAAAACTTAGAACAATTTAAGAATTAAGTGCATAGAAAATAAGTAAAAATCCATTAATGTAAACAAAATATGAAAGGAATTATATTAGCAGGAGGAAGTGGTACACGATTATATCCCATTACAAAAGGGGTTTCTAAGCAGTTATTACCGGTGTATGATAAGCCTATGATTTACTATCCTTTATCCGTATTGATGTTAGCGGGGATAAAAGAAATTTTAATTATTTCTACACCTGAAGATTTGCCAAATTTTGAAAAATTATTGGGAGATGGTAGCGAAATAGGTATTAGTTTAATCTATAAAGAACAACCTAGTCCAGATGGGCTTGCCCAAGCTTTTATTATTGGATCTGAATTTATTGGAACTGATGATGTGTGCTTGGTGCTTGGAGATAATATTTTTTATGGGTACGGTTTTTCAGGAATTTTACAAAATGCTAGAAATAATGTAGCAGAAGGTAAATCAACTGTATTTGGCTATTATGTAAATGATCCTGAACGCTATGGGGTAGCAGAATATGATGAAAAAGGAAATGTAACCTCTATTGAAGAAAAACCTACTGATCCTAAATCAAATTTTGCAGTAGTTGGGTTATATTTTTATACAAACGACGTTGTGCAAATTGCAAAAAAAATAAAACCATCTCACAGAGGAGAGTTGGAAATTACCTCCGTAAATCAAGAATACTTAAAACAACAAAACTTAAAGGTAGAATTGTTAGGTAGAGGTTTTGCATGGTTAGATACGGGGACTCATGACTCTCTAATGGAAGCTGGGCAGTTTATAGAAACAATTGAAAAGAGGCAAGGATTAAAAGTAGCCTGCTTAGAAGAAATTGCTTTTAGAATGAAGTACATAGACAAAACTCAGTTGAAGAAATTAGCAGAGCCCTTAAAGAAAAATGGGTATGGTCAATATTTAATAAAATTAGCAAAAGAGTAAAATGAAGTTTATTAAAACAGAAATAGCAGATGTTTATATTATAGAGCCCTCAGTTTTTGGAGACAATAGAGGTTATTTTTTAGAATCTTTTAATTTAGAGAAATTTGAAGAAAACGTATATCCTATTAAATTTGTACAAGACAATGAATCTAAATCTTCTAAAGGAGTCTTAAGAGGCTTGCATTTTCAAAAGCCACCACATGATCAAGCGAAGTTAGTTCGTTGTATTGAAGGTCGCGTATTGGATGTTGCAGTGGACATTAGAAAAGGGTCGCCAACCTATGGTAAACACGTGGCTATTGAATTAACTGGAGAAAATAAACGTCAATTATTTGTTCCTAGAGGTTTTGCACATGGATTTTCTGTTTTGAGTGATACTGCTGTTTTTGCCTATAAAGTAGATAATAGGTATGCACCAGAGTTTGATGCTGGTATTCGATGGAATGACAAAGAGTTAAACATTCAATGGGGTATTAAAGATGGAGAAGTTATGGTTTCTGAAAAAGATTCAAAACTTCCTTTTTTTTTAGAATTTGAAACTCCTTTTACAAACTAAAATATGAGAGTATTAATTACCGGATCAAACGGGCAATTAGGATCAGAAATTAAAGAGTTAGAAAATAACGATAAAAAGGTAGATCTTATTTTTAAGGATCTTCCTGAGTTGGATATCTGTAATTTTAAAGCTTTACAAGCTTTTATTCTAGATAATAACATCAATGCAGTTATTAACTGTGCAGCATATACTGCTGTAGACAAAGCTGAAGAGGATGAGCAGATTGCAAAAAAAGTAAACTCAGAAGGAGTCTCTAACATTGTAAAAGCATTACAAAAAGTAAATGGAAAGCTGATTCACATATCAACTGATTACGTATTTGATGGCAATAATTTTTCACCATACAAAGAATTAGATCCAGTAAGCCCAATTGGAGTATATGGTGAGACCAAAAGAGCAGGAGAACTTTCAGTCATCAATAGTGATATAGATTCGATTGTAATTAGAACTTCATGGTTGTATTCTTCTTATGGAAATAATTTTGTCAAAACAATGTTGCGTCTTGGTAACGAGAAAGAAAACTTGGGCGTCATTTTTGATCAAGTTGGAACACCCACCTATGCAAGAGATTTGGCTAAAACGTGTTTGGATATTTTAAGTGATGCAGGTTCAACGAATATAAGTAAGAAAGGAAGCCTATATCATTACTCTAATGAAGGTGTAGCTTCTTGGTATGACTTTGCTAAAGAGATTATGAAACTAGGAGAAGTACACTGTAAAGTGTATCCAATAGAAACAAAAGACTATCCTACCTTAGCAAAAAGACCTCAATATTCGGTATTGGATAAGTCTAAAATAAAAACAGATTTTAAACTAGAAATTCCGCATTGGAAAGATTCTTTAAAAGATTGTATGATAAAAATAAAAACGAACTCATGAGAAATATCTTAGTTACTGGAGGCGCTGGTTTTATAGGTTCTCACCTAGTGAGATTATTGGTAAATAAATACCCAGAATACCATATTGTTAATATGGATGTATTAACCTATGCTGGTAATTTAGAAAATTTAAAAGATATTGAATCTAAAGAAAATTACACCTTTGTTAAGTGTGATATTTGTGATATTGAAAATGTAAAAAAGGTTTTTATAGATTATAAGATTGATTCGGTCATCCATTTAGCAGCAGAGTCTCATGTAGATCGATCAATTGAAGACCCTTTCTCATTTGCTCAGACCAATGTAATGGGTACACTTAGCTTATTGCAAGCGGCAAAAGGATATTGGAAGGGAAACTTTACCAATAAATTGTTTTATCATGTCTCTACTGATGAAGTTTACGGCTCATTAGGTGAAGAAGGGTTCTTTACAGAAGAAACAGCTTATGACCCCCATTCTCCCTATTCTGCATCCAAAGCTTCTTCAGATCATTTTGTAAGGGCTTTTGCTGACACCTACGGATTACCTATAGTAATTTCGAATTGTTCTAATAATTACGGTTCGTATCAGTTTCCAGAGAAATTAATTCCTTTATTTATCAATAATATTGTTCACAATAAACCACTACCTGTTTATGGAAAAGGGGAAAATATTCGAGATTGGTTGTTTGTAAATGATCACGCAAGAGCTATTGATGTTATTTTTCATAAAGGAAAATTAGGAGATACCTATAATATTGGTGGTTTTAACGAATGGAAGAATATTGATTTGATCAAAGTCATGATTAAAACAGTAGATCGTTTGTTGAGCAGAGAAGTAGGTGCTTCAGAGCGATTAATTACTTATGTTACCGACAGAGCTGGTCATGATCTGAGATATGCAATAGATTCAACAAAATTAAAGGATGAATTGGGTTGGGAGCCATCTTTGCAATTTGAAGAAGGAATTGAAAAAACGGTTGCTTGGTATCTAGATAATAAAGAATGGTTAGAAAATATAACTTCTGGGGATTACAAAGAATATTATAAAAAAAATTATAACAATAAATAATTCAGTCTAGTAGTTGGTTATTAAAGAAGTAAACTTTTTTAACTAAATTTGAATGAGAATTTAATTTTAACACACATGCCATTCGATCCAAATTCAGCAAAGAAAGCAGGAAAAAAATCTAAAAGAGGTCCTGCAAAAAAAGAAGGGCCTTCCGTAAAGGAAAAGATGGAACTGCTCTACGAAAAGGTTTTGGATGATCTACTAATAAACCAAGAAAAGCTCACAAAAACAGAACGGGTAAAGCTGTTTGTAACCCTGTCTAATTATATCTTTCCTAAAACAAAGTCTGTACGAGATCAATTTACTCTATAACAATTAAAAGAGAAAAGAGAAGATCACTTCAATCAAGATCCAGATCCAACCAAATAATTTCTTTGGATTAAAAAAATAATCAATTGAATTACAAAGAAACCCTTTATTTTATTGCAAAATGCTTGACTATTTCTCTGGAAATTAAGAATAAACAAGAAATAGAAAAGCAATTAAAATCAATGTCTATAGATTGGGATTTAGTGGTAAAAGTAAGCACCAGTCATTATGTCTTTCCTGCATTGTATTGTAATTTAAAACGTGCAGATTTCTTGCAGTATATACCTAATGAGTTGGTGAGCTTCATGGAGCATATTACCGATATAAACAGGGAGCGGAATAAACAAATAATTTCACAAGCAAATGAATTAAACAATGTTTTATTAGCGAACAACATTAGATCTATATTTTTAAAAGGAACCGGAAACTTATTAGCAGGAATCTATGATGATATAGCAGAAAGGATGGTCGGCGACATTGATTTTATTTTCTCAAAAGAAGACTACCCAAGAGCAATTGCAGTTTTAAGAGAGTTTGGATATTCTGAAGTGAAAAAGACAAAATATTATCATCCTGACATAGGAAGACATTATAGAAGACTTTACAAAGAGAATAGTATCGCAGCTATAGAGATTCATAAAGAACTTTTAATAAAAAAGTACGCTAACGAATTTAATTATAGTTTTGTAGAAAGAGATAGTCAATTTATAAATGAAATTTCTGTTTTGAGTTATGCAAACAAATTAAATTTATCGATAATTGCAAATCAAATAAACGATAGTGGTTTTTATTTTAAAACAATTGCATTACGAAATGCATATGATGTTTTTTTATTGTCTAAAAAAACGAATGCAAAGGCTGCGGTGAATACTTTAGATAAACTAAGGCATCCCTTAAATTGCTTCTTATCATCTTGTTATGAAGTTTTTAAAAGAATAAATAGTTTAGAATACAATAAAACAAATGAAACAGCTTTGTATTTAAGAGATTTTAATAGTCAGTTTACCAACAGGAAAAGAACAAAAAGAAAACACAAGCGTATCGAGATTTATCTATTTATAAAATTAAGAGTAAATATTATTTATAAGTCCATCATATACAAAGATTATCGCGTCTGGTTATTTAAAAGACTGACTGATAAAAATTGGTACAAAGAAAAAGGAATTCAGTTAGGAATAAAAAAATAACATTACCAAATAACTCCTGCCTGTTGCATAAATAAATCTGCCAGTGCATCTTTATTCTGATGGGTGCCAATGTAAGTTAAAAATGTACTCTCTCTAGAATGTCCAGTAATATTTATAAGCAGCGGCGTTTCAATCTTCCCATAATAATTAGATGCAAAAGATTTTCTCATAATATGTGAGGTTACAAATTCATATTTCGGCGCATTTACAATTTCCTTCCTTCTTGTCTTTGGGTTGTTCTTAAACCCAGACACCAAATCTTCTATTCCCGCCATTCTGCAAAGTGCTTTAATCTGTTTATTAAATGCTACTTGAGATACTTTTCTTGGAAACTCATTCTCAAATATCTCGATAACTAAAGGGTCAGCCACTCCAACAGTCACCGCCTTCTTTGTTTTCTGTTGTAATATATCTTTATACAATTCGGTGGGAGCTTTTCTAAGATTATCCGGGCTCAACTTTAATAGATCTGAGACTCGTTGCCCGATACACAATCCAATCAATAACCAATTATAACTATCTGTATATGCTGCTGGGACATGCTGTAATTCCTTTAGTGCTTTGATCTCTGATGGATTTAAAATATGAAGAATTCGATCGGAACTTTTCTGTTTAAAAGACTCAATATAATTAGAATAAGGATGCACTTCCAAGCCACTTTTCTCAGCATCACGCAGAATAATTTTCAATAATTTTAAGAGTTGACCGCAGTAATTATCACTATACTGCTGCTCAATTTTTAGAAAACGGGTAAAAGATTCGGCGGTATATTTATTAATAGAGTTCAAATACAATTTCTCTGATTTCTCAGATTCATAGGCTTTTACAATCCGAAGTAATGATTTGTAGGTTCGAATGGTATTGTGTGCCAAACCCACCGTTCCATATCCTTGAACTCTTTTTGTGGCTGAATTGGAAATAAAATGTTCTAAATAGTCTAAAAATAAGACGGATTTTTCTACTTTTATGGGTGTCTTATGTGTCTTTATTTGTGGTTTTTTATATAAATTAACGTGCATATAACGTATGTTATTTTAATTATTTAACATGTATATAACTTGTTTTTATTTATAATTTAACAATATATGAGCTAAATTATAACAAGTTATGCTACTTAAATATACGTTATTTATTTAAAATGTAAAAGTTAAATATCACATTATTAAGGTGTTATAGTGATTTATTTTTGAAAAGACTACGGACTGTAGTCTTAAATAATTTACAATTGACTGATATTCAGTTATTAAATTTTTTAAAATCCTTAAATTGCCATGAAACGGCCATGAGTTTTTCAAATTCATAAGCTTACTGAGTAACACAAAAGTTCCTTCTATAGTGTTTAAACTTTCTGGGTTATCTTATCATATCACCTTCCTTTTGTAAAGAAAATTGATTTTTTTATATATAATGATGATTCCGACAAATTTCAGATATTTACTAAAGGTTCTAAAAGATCTTTATTGGGTTTGTTAATAGTAGACTAGTACAAGAAATAATTAAACACTCCTTAATTCAACTCTTTTTTTTGAAAAATTGGCAACCTAAGAAAATTAAGGGATTTCCAGTATAGCCATTAATTTATGGTTAAGATATAATTTTTCTTTACCCACTTTTTCAGAAATTAAAAAACCAGATTTTTCTAATTCCATTAAATAATTACCCACGGTTTTTGGTGTCCCTAATTTAGCATCAATTAAAAACTGTCGTTTCGTGTATGGCAATCTAAATAGTATTTCAACCAATTCTTTGGTATATACTTTAGGGATTGTTTCTTTAATCTCTGATGCCATTTGATCCATTAATGTAGTAACATTTTTTAAGCGTTCTAGTCCTTTATTAGCTGTATATTCAACCATTTCTAGCATATAAAGTATCCACTCTTCCCAATCATTATTTTCAGTTACCTTTCTCAGTTTCGTATAATAATCCGTCTTATTTTTAATAATATATTCACTTAAATAAATAGCAGGGGTATCCAGTAGTTTTTCGAGTTTTAGATATAATAATAACAATATGCGTCCTGTTCTACCATTACCATCACTAAAAGGGTGAATCGCTTCAAATTGATAATGCATTAATGCCATTTTAATTAATGGATCAATAGGATCTTCACCATTTATAAAAGTTTCAAGATTATCCAACTTTTCTCTTATAATAGCTTCCCCTGAAGGTGGTGTGTAAATGGTTTCACCATTCGTGTTTTTTAGGACAGTTCCCAGCGAAGTTCTAATACCAGCAGTATTTTTTTTAATGCTTTGTACAATTTCAACACATAAATTTGTACTTATGAAAGGTCGATTTTCTATTTGTTGTAAACCATTCCAAAGTGCTTCTTTGTAGCTTATGACTTCTTTCGTAGCTGGATTATCAAACTTTTTGTCTGCTACTAAAGACCTATATAAATCATCATTTGTTGTGATGATATTCTCTATTTCTGAACTTGCTTTCGCCTCTTGTAAATGAATCGTATCCAAAAACAACGTTGGATTTGGTAAATTGGTAAGCATACCATTAAGTTTTGCTAGCGCTCTACTAGCATCAATCGTCTTGCGTAACACTTTAGTAGTTTCTAAATTTGTTCTAGGAGGTAATATTGGTAAACTATTATAAGGTATATTTCTATTAAATTTTGTCATTTTAAACAAGGGTACATATTACTCATATAATCTTAACGAGGGTAAATATACCAATAATTTACCTTTATTATACTAAAAGATGTAATTATTACGTTCAATAAACAGATAATAAAAAAATTAAGCGTTACGAATTACTATAGTAATCACGAATTATTTGATATTTTATCAAAATAGTGATTCAATCAAATTAGTTATTGTTATTTAATCAAATTGAAATCCTCTCTTTTATCCTAACTTAAGTTAAGGTGAAATCAACTTCTCTGGGAGCTTCCCCTATACAAATGCAAAATATTTTATTTTTTTTAGGAGGATAACAACTGATTTTTAGAAAAATTCTAGAAAATTTTATTTTTAAAAAAGTTGATTTTTTGGAAAATTTCCCAAAAATTTGAACAAGAGAATTGACCTCCCTCTAAAGACATCGAAAAATGGGGTATATAAGGGGGGATACCTACGGGCAGTCCTGCAGGGGGGGCACCCAACTAACTTTAAATTTAATCAATGAGATTTTTAAAGCCGAACCAAAAAGCTCAATTTTAATTGGCATAGAAAAGTGTCTCAAAACAATTATTGTAGCAAAAGTTTAGCATTTATTCTTCTGGCACCCTGATTTTTCGTTGTATCATAGCTTCACATAAATCCAAAGAATTTCTTTACATACTAAACTGTAATCGTTAAGTTGTCTTTCTTCTTTTTAAGATACTTCAACTTCATTTTTTAAAACTAGATGTTTTTAAAAAGAATGATTAACTTTGATTTATGAAAGGAATCATATTAGCAGGAGGCAGCGGCACACGATTATATCCCATTACAAAAGGCGTATCAAAACAATTATTGCCAGTATATGATAAACCTATGATTTACTACCCGTTATCTGTGTTAATGTTAGCGGATATTCAAGAAATTTTAATTATTTCAACTCCTGAAGATCTTCCTAATTTTGAAAAGTTATTGGGTGATGGTTCTGAAATAGGCTTACAAATCTCTTATGCAGTTCAACCAAGTCCAGATGGTTTAGCACAAGCTTTTATTATTGGAGAAGAGTTTATTGGAACTGATGCTGTTTGCTTGGTGCTTGGGGATAATATCTTTTACGGATATGGTTTTTCAGGAATTCTACAAAATGCTAGAAATAATGTATCCGAAGGTAAATCAACTGTTTTTGGTTATTATGTGAATGATCCTGAACGCTATGGAGTAGCAGAATTTGATGAGCTAGGAAATGTAAGTTCCATAGAAGAAAAACCCATAAACCCTAAATCTAATTTTGCAGTGGTTGGATTGTATTTTTACACGAATGACGTAGTGCAGATTGCTAAAAATATAGTTCCTTCTGAGAGAGGTGAATTAGAAATTACCTCAGTAAATCAAGAATACTTACAACAACAAAACCTAAAGGTAGAATTGTTAGGAAGAGGGTTTGCCTGGCTAGATACTGGTACACACGATTCTTTAATGGAAGCAGGTCAGTTTATAGAAACTATAGAAAAACGTCAAGGTTTAAAAGTAGCTTGCCTAGAAGAAATTGCTTATCGAATGAATTATATTGATGCAGATCAAGTAAAAAAGTTAGCGAAACCATTACTTAAGAGTGCTTACGGGCAATATCTTTTAAATCTAGTAAAATAGGATGAAGTTTACAAAAACAAAGATAGAGGGTCTTATAATTATTGAGCCAAGAGTATTTGGAGATGAAAGAGGCTATTTTTTAGAAAGCTACAATGAAAAAGAATTTGAAAAAGCCATTGGGAAGGTATCTTTTGTACAAGACAACGAATCAAAATCTTCTAAAGGAGTCTTAAGAGGCTTGCATTTTCAAAAACCTCCTTTTGCACAAGCTAAATTGGTTCGCTGCATTGAAGGAAAGGTGTTGGATGTAGTAGTAGATATTAGAAAGAATTCAAAAACGTATGGACAACATATTGCAGTAGAACTTTCAGGTGAAAACAAAAAACAAGTATTTATTCCTAAGGGCTTTGCTCATGGTTTTGTTGTTTTTAGTGACAGCGCTACTTTTGCCTATAAAGTAGATAACACCTATGCACCAGCTTCTGACGCAGGTATTCATTGGAATGATACAAGTTTAAATATTCAATGGACTATAAATGAAAGTGAAATTTTGGTTTCAGAGAAAGATTCAAAACTTCCATTTTTTTCTGAATTTGAAACACCTTTTCAACATAAAGTATGAGGGTATTAATTACAGGATCAAATGGGCAACTTGGGTCAGAAATAAGAGAGCTTTCACGATCGTATAATATGGTAAATTTTATCTTTAAAGATTTACCCGATTTAGATATTTGTAATTTTGATGAATTACAAAATTTCATAATTAAAAATAAGATTACTGCTGTTATTAATTGTGCAGCTTATACTGCGGTAGATAAGGCAGAAGAAGATGAGAAGATTGCAAAAAAAGTAAATTCAGAAGGAGTCTCTAACATTGTAAAAGCATTACAAAAAGTAAACGGAAAGTTAATTCACATTTCTACAGATTATGTGTTTGATGGAGATCAAGCCATCCCTTACAAAGAGTCAGATCCAGTCAACCCGACAGGAGTATATGGAGAAACCAAAAGAGCAGGGGAGTTAGCTGTTATTAATAGTAACATTGATGCACTTGTGATACGAACTTCGTGGTTGTATTCAGCATATGGAAATAATTTTGTAAAAACCATGTTGCGTTTGGGAAGAGAGAAAGAAACCTTAGATGTTATTTCTGATCAGTTAGGAACCCCAACCTATGCGAGAGACTTGGCTAGAACCTGTTTAGAGATTCTATGTGGAGATAATTCAGGATATATTAGCAAAAACGGAAAGTTGTATCATTATTCTAATGATGGGGTTGCTTCATGGTATGACTTTGCTAAAGAGATTATGAAACTAGGAGAAGTTCACTGTAAGGTACACCCAATAGAAACTAAAGACTATCCTATCTTAGCAAAAAGACCACAATATTCTGTATTGGATAAGTCTAAAATAAAAACAGATTTTAAACTAGAAATTCCGTATTGGAAAGATTCTTTAAAAGATTGTATGATAAAAATAAATTCTAACTCATGAGAAATATCTTAGTTACTGGAGGCGCTGGTTTTATAGGGTCTCACTTAGTGAGATTATTGGTCAATACATATCCTGACTATCATATAGTAAATATGGATGTATTAACCTATGCCGGTAATTTAGAAAACTTAAAAGACATAGAAGCTAAAGACAATTATACCTTTGTTAAGTGTGATATTTGTGATGTAAAGAAAGTAATAGAGGTTTTTGAAGAGTATAAGATTAACTCAGTAATTCACTTAGCGGCAGAATCTCATGTAGATCGTTCTATTGAAGACCCATTTTCATTTGCTCAAACCAATGTGATGGGAACACTTAGTTTATTACAGACGGCAAAAGAATATTGGGGTGGTAACTTTACTAATAAGTTGTTTTATCATGTATCTACCGATGAGGTATATGGTTCTTTAGGGGAAGATGGCTTTTTTACAGAAGAAACAACTTATGATCCTCATTCGCCCTATTCTGCTTCTAAAGCGTCTTCAGATCATTTTGTAAGGGCTTTTGCAGACACTTATGGTCTGCCTACAGTAATATCTAATTGCTCCAATAATTACGGTTCCTACCAGTTTCCAGAAAAACTCATTCCGTTATTTATTAATAATATTGTTCATAACAAATCACTTCCTGTGTATGGAAAAGGGGAAAATGTGAGAGATTGGTTGTTTGTGAACGATCACGCAAGAGCTATTGATGTGATATTTCATAAAGGAAAATTAGGAGACACCTATAATATTGGTGGCTTTAATGAATGGAAAAACATAGATTTGATCAAAGTAATGATTAAAACAGTAGATCGATTGCTTGGTAGAGAAGAAGGAGCATCTGATAAACTCATCACCTATGTCACAGACAGAGCTGGTCATGATTTACGTTACGCAATAGATTCTACAAAACTAAAAAACGAATTGGGTTGGGAACCCTCTTTACAATTTGAAGAAGGAATTGAAAAAACGGTAACTTGGTATCTTAAAAATAATGAATGGATGGAAAAAGTAACTTCAGGAAAGTATCAAGAATATTATAAAAAAATGTACAATAAATAATATGTATCAAGAAATAAAAAAAGAGATAGAATCTTTTGGATTCTTGGTAGTTTCTCATGATTTTGAGAGACCTTGGGGTGGGTTTTTAGTGATTGATGAAACACAAGCACAAGATTTTTCTAATAAATTCTTTGAAGGCTTAGATGTAAACACTTTAAAAATTGGAGGGAAATTGAGCCCAAAAATACTCATCGTAAAACCCAATGCTCGCTTGTCTTGGCAGTACCATAACAGACGTGCAGAAATTTGGCAAGTATACAAAGGTGCTGCAGGAATCATTAGAAGTAATTCTGATGTAGAAAATGAGATGGAAGTTTATAACGAAGGAGATCAGATTGTTTTACAGCAAGGAGAAAGACATCGTTTAATTGGGCTAAATGAAGCTTCGGTAGTAGCAGAGATTTGGCAACATATCGATGCTACTTATCCTTCAGATGAAGACGATATTATTAGAGTGCAAGATGATTTTGGAAGATAAATAAAGTAAACAACATGAGTAAGAAAAAAGGAATGATAGTATCAGGGTATTTTAACCCAATACACAAAGGACATATCGAGTATTTTAACAATGCGAAAGAATTAGCAGACGAATTATTTGTGATTGTAAATAACGATCATCAAAGAGTATTAAAAGGATCCAAAGAATTTCAACAAGAACAAGAACGTGTTTTTATTGTTTCTAATATAAAATCTGTAGATCATTGTGTGTTGTCTATAGACCAAGACAGAACGGTTTGCAAAACCATTGAAAAAATTGCCTTAGACTTTGGTGCAACCTATGATTTGAGTTTTGCCAATGGAGGAGACCAAAATAACAATACCATTCCAGAAAGACCTATTTGTGATCAAATGGGAATTACTTTGGTAGATGGCTTAGGAGACAAAATACAGTCTAGTAGTTGGCTACTAAAAAAGTAGTTTTTTAGTTCAGTCTTACAAAATAGGTTGTAAACATTTATTTTAATTTATTAAAAAGTAACGCCTTAGATAACTATCCTAGGCGTTTTTTTTGTTATTGTTTTAACTAAAAAAAATCCCTTACCTTTGACATAGCGTTCAATGTTTAGAGCTAAGTTCTTTTCATAGTATCTCTAAATAAAACAAATGTCTCCTAGCATTCCTCAACAAATCATCGGTTTATCAACCAGTCAAAAAGTCTTCAAAAGACTATTGGATGTTCTGCTGTCTTTGATACTTATTCCAACCCTTCTTTTTCCCGTTA
>OLID01000228.1_pt1 | contig 30925 bp, 11 predicted proteins | sample 1609361 | NCBI WGS metagenome assembly OLID01 (sample SAMN05416778, study PRJEB24817) | seawater metagenome | isolation source: Sea water | place: Canada:Atlantic | collected 2013-07
GATCAACATGTATGGCATAACGGAAACCACAGTGCATGTGACCTATCGGGAAGTAGACGAAGCTGACATCAGCAGTGGCTTGCGACTCAATCTGGTCGGCCGCCCGCTGCCGGAAACCGGCGTCTGGATTGTTGACGGCAATGGCAGCCTGCAACCGCCGGGCGTTGCCGGTGAAATCGTGATCAGTGGCAGTGGCGTAGGCATGGGTTATCTTAATCGCGATGAATTGAACGCCCGCAAGTTTTCGGTTCTGGAAGCTGCTGGTGGCGAACGCTGTTACTGGTCGGGTGATACTGGTTTTGTCAGTCCCGAGCATGGCCTGATCTACCTGGGCCGTAACGACCATCAGGTACAGGTCCGCGGGTACCGTGTTGAATGCGACGAAATTGCCCGCTGCCTGGAGATGCACCAGAGTGTGTCCGAGTCATTGGTGATGTCAATCGAGAACACTCATGGTACGGAATTGGTCGCCTATCTGGTCGGAGACCAGACGGCCGCCCCGGCGCAGTGGCGGCCCTGGCTGTCGACCCGGCTACCTGACTATATGATTCCGGCCTACACGCTCTGGCTGGATGCGTTGCCGATGACCGCCAACGGCAAGATTGATCGCGCCGCGCTGCCCGATCCGTTCAGTCTGGTAGAGACTTCTGGGGGAGAGCCGGCGGGTGATATTGAAGCTATTATCATCAGTGCCTGGCAGCAGGTACTTGGTCATCAGCAGATCAATCCGCTGAGCAATTTTTTCGATGTTGGTGGACATAGCCTGAAAGCACTGACGCTGGTCGATGTGTTGCAAACACGGTTTGGTCTGATCATGGGTGTGGCGGATGTTTTTGAATTCCCCACACCGCGCCAGCAAGCGACGCTGTGTCAAACCGATGGCGCCGCGGCGTTGGCGTCAACCGATGACGTTGACGAGCTACTGCAGGATATTGACGTCGAGGGCCTTGATCTGGATGCGCTCGAAGCGCTGCTCACTGATGTAACTGACACGAGGCAGGGCAGTTAAACGTGGAAAACAATGCTGCTCTCAGATCACGCCTGGAGAACCTGTCGCCCGAACAGCGCACTGCGCTGTTGCAGCAGATTTCCCGGCTGCGTGAACAGCGGGAGCAGCAAGGGGGGCAACCACAAGGCCGGCGTCCGGCGCCCGGCGCACCTTATCCGCTTAGCCTGGCGCAGCGCCGCCTGTGGATGTTGTCTCAGCTCGGCGACGAAGCCAGTGCCGCCTACAATATTGCGTCGGCGTTCTGTTTCGACAGGGGGTTGGCACCGGAGCGCCTGCAGCGGGCCTGGCGTAGCGTGTTGGCCAGCCATGAAGTACTCCGTTCAGCCTTTGTACAGCAGGATGATGAGCTGCTCCAGATCCCCCGTGATGCTAATGAATGGTGTCTGCAACAACAGGCGCTGACGCCTGACACGGATGTGGAATCCCAGCTTGTGGCACTGGCCAGCGCGGAGGCAGGCAGAGCCTTCGATCTGCATCAGGACTGGTTGCTCAGGGTTATATATTGCGTCGCGGACTCCGGACAGGCCGGCCTGGTGGTGATCATTCACCACAGCGTCTGCGACGGTCTGTCGATCACCAATATGGTGGCAGAACTGGCAGAGCACTACGCAGCGGATGATCCAGATGCCGGCGCGCTGGCGGAGTCGACAGCGCTGCAGTACCGGGACTTTGTCGATTACGAGGCGCGGGCGGATACCCGCACAGCGAGGGCTTACTGGAAGAATATTTTCGCCAGTGCACCGGAGTCGCTTGATGCGCTGCTGGACCTGCCACGACCCGTGAGCAAGGACTTTCATGGCCGATCGGTAACGGGGACCCTGCCGGCGCCGGATGCTGCTGCTTTCGAGTCACTCTGCCACGCGAACAACGCTACGATGACCATGGGCCTGGTGGCGCTTGTGCAACTATTGCTGGCGCGCTTTGCCAATGCCGATGAAGTGACCCTCGGCACGCCGGTGGCCGGGCGGCCTGGCGCGCAGTTTGACAAGGTCATTGGCCCCTTCGTAAATACCATCGCTCTTCGTCAGTCTGTTGATCGCAAGCAGACTTTTCCGGAACTGCTTAAACAGGTGCGCCGTCGTGTGCTGGAAGGTTTTCAGCATCAGGGGCTGGCGTTCGATGAACTGGTCACGGATCTCGGATTCGCCAAGGACCCAAGTCGCTCTCCTTTGTATGACGTCATGCTCGGGTATACCACGGCGGACGACATGGCGCTGAGCCTCAGCGACAGGGACGGGAATGGCTGCGTGGGGCGGCCATTGCGGCTCCCGCAAAGCTACAGCAAGGTAGATCTGACCTTTCACATTGAGAAGGACAGCGATGGCAGCCTGCGGCTCGACCTGGAATATGCCACCAGTGTCTTTGTGGACGCTACCGCCCGGATATTGTGTGATGCCTGGCGCATGCTGGCCAGCGCAATACCCCGGCAGGCGTCACATCCGGTAGGTGAGTTGCCACTACAGAGCGCCGCGGATCAACGTCTGTTGCTGGAACAGGTGAACGCCACCGCAAGGCCCTATCCAAAGTATTCTTCGCTTGTTGAAGAGTTCTGCGCAGTCGCACAGCGCAGTCCGGACGCAATCGCAGTGCATGCCGGCGATGTACAGCTGAGTTATGCGGAACTGGACGCGCGTTCCTGGTACCTGGTAGAGACGCTGCAGAAGCACCCCGCCTACCAGCCGGGTTGCCACATCGCATTGATGCTGGAGAAAGACGAGCGCGCCTTGATCGTGATACTTGCCATACTGAAAAGTCATGGCACTTATCTGCCGCTGGCTGCCAATACGCCTTTGCAACGCGTCCGTGATGTACTTGCTGCCGGGACGGTACCGTTGCTGTTTACGGAGAGTGAACTCATTCCGGCGATGTCGCAGCTGGACGTGGTGTTGCTTGACACAGATGCGTTGCTGGCCGAATTCGGGTCGTGTGCGGTAACAGCCTTGCGCGCCCGGGATAGCCTCCTGGGCTTCCGCAATTCCGCTGGCCCGGGGGCAACTGAAGCAAGCCTTGCTCCTGCCTATCTGATGTTTACGTCAGGTTCCACCGGTAAACCGAAGGGAACGCTGATCGAACAATGCGCTGTACTCAGGTTGGTCTGTAATACCGACTATCACCAGGTGAGGGTAAACGAACGCGTGTTGTTAACCGGGTCGTTGGCCTTTGATGCCGCTACCTTTGAAATCTGGGGCGCATTGCTGAATGGCGGTTGTGTCTGCATTCCCGCTGGCACGACACTGCTTGAGGTACATGAGTTCCATGCGCTGGTGGAGCACTACCGGATTGATACCGCCTTTTTGACGACCGGGCTGTTTAATCAGCTGGTTGATAACAGTGCGAGTGCGTTTTGTCAGCTGCAAACGGTTCTTACCGGCGGTGAGAAAGTCTCCGTTGGACACGTCCGAAAGATTTTGCAGCAACAGCCTCAGCTGAAGCTGCTGCATGTTTATGGTCCGACAGAAAATACCACGTTTTCAACCTGGCACCGGATCACCATGGATGACCTGGCGCTGTCTACCATTCCCATTGGCAGACCCATTGCCAATAGTCGCATTTATCTGCTGGATCCGGACATGCGCCCGGTGCCCGTGGGTGTGCCAGGGGAAATAGTGTGTGGCGGTGACGGCATCGCACGAGGTTACCTGGCGCAGCAGGCCGCCAGTGGTCATGAACAGTCTGCCGTTTTCCAACCCGATCCCTTTGTGCCCGAGGGTACAGGCAGACTTTACCGGACAGGCGATATCGCCAAATGGAACCACAAGCGTGAACTGGTGTTTCTCGGTCGAAACGACCGCCAGGTCAAGGTACGTGGTTTCCGCGTCGAACTGGGGGAGGTGGAACACCATTTGCGCGCTTTGCCCGGGGTTGCGGATGCTTATGTTCAGGCCCGTGGGGAGACCGGCAGCAGTGAGCTGGTGGCGTGGCTGGTGGCACCGGTCGCAGTCAGTCGTTCCGTGGCAGACATACGCGAAGCATTAAAGGGCAGTGTGCCAAATTACATGTTGCCGGCCAGGATTGTGCATCTCGAGCGGCTGCCGTTAAATGCCAGTGGCAAGGTCGATGTAAGCGCGCTGCCCTTGCCGGACGATACCGATGCCGGCGACGCAGCCGCCGGGCAACTTGACTGCCAGGCAGAACGGGATCTGGCGCGTCTGTATGCCGATGTGCTCAGGTTGTCGGGCAATGCGGCGCTGGCCATAGATCGCGACGCAAATTTCTTTTCTCTGGGTGGCGATTCGATCCGGGCGATCCAACTGGTGTCTCAGGCTCGTGCAGTCGGCTATCATTTCACATTAAAAGATATTTTTGCCTCGGAAACGCTTGCCGGCCTCGCCGCTACGGCTGTTGTGAAGCCCGTTGCGGCCAATGAAGAAGCGTTGCAGACTGGGCCGCTAAGCCCCACTCAGCACTGGTGGCTGGATCAATGTGGCCCGCCTGCCGACCATTTTAATCTGTCCAGCGTGTTCAGGGTTGCCGAACGCATTGACAGCAACGCGTTGCGTAAGGCAATCGAAGGGCTGATAGAAATGTACCCGGCGCTTCGTCTGTCACTGGACACCGATACACAGCAGCAGAGCATCAGGGGCGCAGGCCGCTACGTATTGCGGATTGTCGAGGCGGGACAACCACGGCAGCAATGCTGGCAGGAACTGCAACAGGCCATCGACCTGCGCGCCGGCATATTACTGGCTGTCGGATTGGCAATAGAAAACGATGTCAGCTATCTCGCCGTGGTGGTGCATCATCTGGCAGCGGATGAAGTGTCCGGTCGCCTGTTTGCCCGGAGCCTGGAGCGCCTGTATCGTCGTCAGGTAGCGGACGCGAACAGCACTGCTCAGCTCCCCATCCCCGAGGCGCTGGGCATCATCAACTGGTCTGCACAATTGCAAGCGGCGGTGGTCAATGGCGTACTGGATGGCGACCTGGGTTACTGGCAGGCAATTGTCGCCCAGGGACGCCAGATCATTGAAAAACAGCAGGACCTGTTTGCCGCTGAGCAGGCACATCGTGACAGTGCGCAGCTGACACTGTCACGTGACGGGACTGAGGCTCTGTTCCGCCTCAGCGCCGGGTTATTGCGCATGAAACCACAGGAGACGCTGTTGGCTGCATTCATCCGCGTCTGGCAGTCCATGCTGGATGATGCCGGTTGTGTGCTGTCTCTCGAAGGCCATGGCCGTGAAACACTGGAAGGTCTCGGTGACTGCAGTTCTACAATGGGCTGGTTTACCTCGCTTTATCCTTTTGTGTACGCCAATGACCAAGCACAGCAACTGGATCTGTACCGTGAAGTGAAAGACAGTCTCAGGCGCCTGCCGGCCAATGGTTTCACTTACCTGCCACTACGTTATCAGAGCGGCGAGGAGGTGCGCCGGTCACTGTCTTTGCGGCCGCAGATCAGCTTCAACTATCTGGGCGAAAGCGCCGGCGATACGGACGCCTGGCTGGCGCCGGCGCATGAGCCTGCTGGCAACAACCATGGCGCCGCTATCGCGGAGCCCTTCAAGCTCGATGTACTGGCGCGCACCGTCGATGGGCAGCTTGAATTGATGCTGCACGGCCAGGCTCCCCATCAGGCACTGGCGCTGGCCGGACTTGCCAGCGCCTGGCTGACTGAACTCAGGGAGCTGACAGTCCATTTGCAGACGCTGTCGAGTGGTGTCGGGGAGGACGCTGACGCCGGGCAATACCTGTTGTCGCGTGCCGACAGCCTGGTCGAGTTTACGTCGCTCGCCGAGCTTGACGCCACGCTTGCCGCGCTGGGCCTGCCGGCATCCGGTGTGGAGGAGATATTGCCCCTGACCGGCATGCAGGCGGGCATGTGGCTGCACTGCACCACCCACCCGACCGCCTATCAGGATCAGGTTGCTCTGCGTCTTCATCAGCCCCTGGATGAGCGACAGTTTGCCAACTGTGTGCAGGCGCTGATTGCCGAAACCCAGGCGCTGAGAACCGGATTTGCACAAACGGCGGGTGGTGATTTGCTGCAAATTGTATTTCGTGAACGCAGGGGTAACTATCAGAGTCTATCCCTGGATAGCGGTGCTGCAGAGCAGGAAGCGACCCTTGCTGACCTGAGAGCCCAGCTGCGCAGCGTAGCGCGGGATCTTTTACATGACCCATTGTTCACTATCACGTTGGTGCGTATTGATGCCGAGTGCTACGAACTCATCATCGATTTCCATCATATGGCGCTTGATGGCTGGACCAGTGCGATGTTGCTGCAACGGCTGGAAGCGCTTTATTTCGGTGACGCCCGTGGCGGAGATCGCAACGCGGCCAGTGGTATGCGAGCCTATTTCGAGTGGCTCGGCCGGCAGTCTCCGGCCCAGGCCCGCGATTACTGGCAACGTTTGCTGGGTGATTACCAAAGTCGCTGCGATGTGCCGACGCACCTGCCGCGCCTGCCCGCCACCGAGCCTACCCCGCTATTCGTCGAAACCCGCACAGGGGTCGCATTACACGCGAGCTTGCTTGCCTGGTGTGAGCAACACGGACTCACGCTCAACGCCGCTGTGCAGACCCTGTGGGGCATCTATCTGAGTCGGCTCACCGGCAGCGACGATCTGGTGTTTGGTGCCACCGTATCCGGACGCGACAGTGATCTTGCAGGTATCGGCACGATCGCAGGCATGCTGATCAATACCTTGCCGGTGCGTATCCAGACGGCAGGTGCGGCAACGTTTGCGGCACTGGTGCGCGAAACCGCGCAACAGTTTGCTGATAGCATGAGTTCTGGTCATCTGACGCTGGCTGAAATTCAGACGCTGACGCCAGCCCGCGCCGGTCTGGTGACGCATGCGCTGGTATTTGAAAATTATCCGGCAGCTGACCAAGATGCTGCGCGCTGGCATTGGCAGCCGCAGGAAATATTCGATCCCATGCACTTCGAGTTTGGTCTGATTGTGGCGCCACTTGCCAACGATCTCAGCTTCCGCTTTGTCGCGGATGGCAGTCTCTTTCTACAGGGCAGATTGCAAGCCATGGGTAGTGAGCTGTGCACGTTGCTGGCGTCCCTGCTGGATGGTCAGCAAACCCTTGCGGCGCTCACACAGGACGTGGCAACCGGCTGGACTGTGTCCGCCAATTTCACGGCAGATAGCCTGGTGGGTTTGTTGCAGTATCATGAATATATCAGCGGTCAGTCCGCGGCCGTCACTTTGTTACCTTACGATCAGAGTGTGCAGGAGTTGATCAATCCTGATTCCAGGCTCAGACGTCTGCGACCACAGCAGCACGTGGTGCTGTGGCGGCCGGTCACGGACAAAGACGGAAAAATTGTGGCGCCTGCTGCTATCGGGCAGCTGACAGAGCTCACCTCGGCGCTGGCCGCCTATGCGCGTACCTGCCCGGGTAGTCGCCTGTACGTTGTGCCTTGCCCCTGGATCGAGTGTTATGCGCAGGGCGCTGACTGGACACAGTACCGGGAACTCACGGCTTCTGTGGCCGAGGCCCTGGCAGGGCTTCACAATGCAGATGTGCTTAGCATGGAGAATGTTGCCGACACTTACAGTCTGCAGCAGGCCTGTTATCCGCCCGACCTGGTTTTTGGAGATATCCCTTACACCGAGCAATTTTTTGCGGCGCTGGCCAACCGGCTCGCGCGACTGCAGGATCAACAGCGCAGGCGAGCCGTCAAGGTTTTTGTCGTTGACGCGGACGACACCCTGTGGGGAGGTATCGTTGGCGAGGAAGGAATTGACGGTATTCGTCTTGATCCTGTCCATATTCAACTACAGCAACAACTGCTTGATGCGCGAGCTGCCGGTGCGCTGATCTGTCTTGCCAGCAAGAACAATGAAGACGATGTCCGCGCGGTCTTCGAACAGCGCGATATGCCTCTGCGCTGGGAACATCTGACACGCGTGTGCGCTGGCTGGCAACCAAAGTCGGAAAGCATTCTGACCCTGGCTGAAGACTTGTCCCTGGGCCTCGACAGTTTTGTGTTTATTGATGACAGTCCGCTGGAGTGCGAGCAGGTGCTCGCGGCCTGTCCTGGTGTGCTGGCTATACAGTTGCCTCCGGCGCAGGCGCGCGAAGCGTTTCTGAATCACCTCTGGCTGCTGGATGCCCGCGCGGCCACGCGTGAAGATACCGTGCGTGCGCGCATGTATGCTGAGGAACTGCAGCGCGCCAGCGCCAGAAAGACCAGTGAAACCTATGGTCAGTTCCTGGCATCGCTGGATATCCGTGTCGACATGCATCGCCTGGCGCCGGATGAATTGCCGCGTACGGCACAATTGTCGCAACGCACCAATCAGTTCAATACCACCGGGTTCCGCTACACCGAGGCTGAACTTGCAACACTGCGGCAGCAGCCGGACACCGACATTCGTTGTATCAGTGTCACCGACAAATACGGTGATTACGGTCTGACAGGCAGTGTTTTCATTCGTCGTGGTGACGAGGTCTGGACGGTGTTCGGTTTTATGCTCAGTTGCCGGGTGCTCGGTCGCGGTGTTGAGCATACTATCCTGCGTCAACTGGCGGAGGAAGCGGTGAGCGAGGGTATCAGTGAGTTGTGCGTGGATTTTGTCAAACTGGCGCGCAACACACCGGCACTGCAATTTCTGCACAGCGTCTGCGATGCTCCTGCTGAGCGAGGGCAGGGTAACGTTGACAGCCAATTCCATTTGCCGGTGTCCGATGCTGTGCACTGGCAACCTGGCGCCGGCGAAAACGCGGTGTACGGGGAGCGGGGCGTTGCCGCGCCCATGGAAACAGCCACCGACGCGGGCAGGGTGGCGCGGGCAGAGCGTGCTGACAACGGACGAGAACTGGCCTCAGCACCAGACGCACGCGGTGCCGGACAGTTTTATGCGAGGGCCTCCAGCTACTACCAACAGCTTGCCGGTTCACTGAACTCCGGTGCGGCTATTCTTCATGAACTGCAGCGCCAGGGCGCCATTCAGCAGACCAGTGGCGCTGCACGCACATCCTTGACAAGAACGCTGCCAGCGACGCCAACCGAGGTGGCGTTGGCCGGTTTCTTTACCGAACTTCTGGGACAGTCTGACATATATCGCGAAGACAGCTTTCATGACCTGGGCGGACACAGCCTCAAGGCCATGATGCTGTTCTCCCGTATCGCTGCGCGCTTCGGATTGACACTGGACTTCCGCGATCTGCAGGCTTATCCGACATTAGCTGCGTTGGCCGCCCGGCTTGATGACAGCGCATTGAATGGCGATGCGCCTTTAGCACCAGGGCCGGTATTGCAGGCCTTGCCCGATGCCGACAGCTATCCGGTTTCGCCCGGGCAGTCGCGGTTGTGGATGCTGGAGCAGCTTCGCGCATCAGGACCGTCACCCTTGCATATGCATGCCACGTTGACTGTCGGTGGCACCATCAATCGACAGGCACTGGATAACGCGCTACAGGTGCTGTTTCTGCGACACGATTCCCTGCGCACCTGCTTCCGTGAGGACGCCAGGGGCCGGATCAGGCAGATCGTCGTGCCGATCGAGTCGCTGTCTGACTCTTGCCAATCCGGTCTTCAGGCACAACATGAGGTATCACCAGAGTGTCGAGTGCGCTGGTTCGACGAGGTGTTGGACGAGGCAGCACTGGATGCTGCCTCGCAGGCGCAAAGCGGGCTGGCTTTTGACCTGAGCCAGGCGCCGTTGCTTCGTATCGCCGCTGGCGCATTGGTATCCGGCGGCAGTGCACTGTTTATCACCATGCACCACATTATCAGCGACGGCTGGTCGATGGGGATATTCTCCAGGGAACTCACGCAGCTTTACCAGGCGTTTAATGCCGGCGCCCGCCCGGCCGAGATCATGGACGAACGGCAAGCATGTCGCCTGCGGTTTTGTGATTTTGCCAGTTGGCAGATACAGTGGCTGGCATCGGAAGCCGGCAATGATGCGGTACTGTTCTGGCAGGAGCACTTCGCCCGTCCGGTAGAGCCGCTACAACTGCCAGCGGCCGCGCCGCGGCCGGCGCTGATGCAGAGTGCAGGAGCTTCGGTGCAGGTCGATGTCGACCCCCTTGTGTGGTCCGGCTTTTCCCGCCAGTTGTCCGGTCGGGGTATCACTGACTTCAGCGGGCTGCTGGCAGCCTTGCAGCTCGTGCTCGCCCGGCTTAGTGGACAAACAAATTTCTGTATCGGTACCGCAGTGGCCGGCAGGCAACATCCTCAACTCGAATCGATGATCGGTTTTTTTGTCAATATTCTTCCCGTCAGAGCCACGTTGGCGCTTGAAGATCGGGTAGACAGCTTCATGCTTGCAGTAGCGACAGAAGTGAACAACTGCCTCTCCCATCAGGGTGTGCCATTTGACACCATCGTCTCCAGTCTGGACCTGGTCAGGGATCCAGGCAGGACACCGCTTTTTGATGTGCTACTGGTGCTGCAGAACACTGACGAGGAGGATCTCCGGTTTGGTGAACATGTCGCCGAGGTACGTCCTGTGGCGTCGACCACCAGCCAGTACGATCTTACTATCAGTGCCTTTCCCACCGCAGGCGGGGGGCTGAGACTGCTTGCCGAATATGACAGTGTCATCTATTCACGGGGTAATATCGAATTGATACTGCGCTGTCTCGGGCAAACCCTGAAAGGCCTGACCGGCAACGATAGTGAAACGCTGCTGAATATACCGTGGCTGTGCGACAGCGATACTGCGCGCGTTGAAGCATTTGAAAGCCACGCATCTGTCAGTACCCCAGGAGACCGCAACCCCAAGCTGTTGCCTGACCTGTTCAGAAGTGTTGCGGCTGGTGCCAAGGGCAGGATCAGCGATGGCGATAGTGACTGGTCGTATGCAGAGCTGGAACAGGAAATGCAACGCGTTGCGAGTCTGTTGCTTTCGGCTCACCTTAAGGACCACGGCGGCGCCGCAGCTAATCTTAAACAACGGCACGTCGGTGTCATCGGCAAGCGTAGTGTGCGCAGCATTGCTGCCTTGCTGGGGACAATGGCAGCTGGCGCTGTTTACATACCGCTGGACCTCAGCAACCCGCTGGACCGGTTATTGCTGATAATCGGCGAGGGCGATGTGGATCTGCTGCTAAGCACGGATCAGGAGGGCGCAGAACTGGCGAATGAACTGCAGTTGCGGCGACAGGATTTGTGTCACGTCCGGTACAGGGACACGGCAAGCGAAGCAACTCCGGCTGAGGCAGTCGACATTCAGCCGGACGCCATCGCCTATATGATCTTTACCTCAGGCTCGACTGGCAAGCCTAAAGGTGTACAGATTTCGCACGCGGCATTCCTGGCCATGATCGGTCAACAGATACCGGTGTTTGACGTGCGGTGCAGTGACGTATGTGCACAATTCGCGGCTCTGTCGTTTGACGCGTCGCTGTCAGAAGTATTTCTGGCGCTGGGTAGCGGCGCCTCGCTGGCGATTGCGCCGGACACGGTACGCAGTGATATCGACATCTTCATGCAGTGGCTGGATGAAAACGCGATTACCGTAATCACATTACCGCCGGTCTTCCTGAGAGCACTCGACAAACGGAATCTGGGGCCCCTGCGTGTCCTGGTGACCGCAGGAGATGCAGCTATTGCCGAGGACCTGCGCCACTACGCAAAATTCATGCGTGTGCTGAATGCTTATGGACCGACGGAAACCTCTGTGTGTGCCTCTGTGTATCCGGTCGATGAACATGATACCTGGCGCTTTGGCGTGCCCATTGGCAAGCCTTTGCCGGGTGTTTTGCTGAGTGTGCGCGATGCAGCAGGTTCACGTGTGCCTGTTGGTGTAACAGGTGAGTTGTACATTGGCGGCAGCACCCTGGGCCATGGCTACTACGGTCTCCCTGAGCTTACCGCCCGGAAATTCATTGCGCTAAAGGATGTCGCCACATCGGGCAGTCCGTCACGGCGGTGGTACCGCTCCGGGGATCTCGTGCGCTGGCGCGACGATGGTTTGCTCGAATTCACAGGGCGCGTGGATGACCAGCTCAAGGTTCGCGGTTACCGGATCGAACCTGGCGAGATCGAACATGTCGCACGTCAGGCAGATGGCGTCGATGATGCGTTGGCGTTGTTGCATCCGCAGCTGGGTTTGCTGCTGTATTGTGTTACCGGCCTGATCCAGGACGACCGCGACGTGCTCAGGTCCGCCCTGGTGGTGGCACTGGCAAGAGCACTGCCTCGCTATATGCAACCGGCGGCGGTAATGCTCATGGATGCATTTCCGCTGTCCTCCGCTGGCAAGGTCGAGCGCAGCACGCTGCTGAAGCTGGCCACTGCGCCCGAGAGAGCCTTTGTGCCTCCCACAACTGCAGCGGAGCGGGTACTGGCACAGACCTGGAGCCGGGTACTGGGCGCAGAGCGCGTCGGCTGTGGTGATGATTTTTTTGCCCTGGGTGGCGATTCCATCAAAGCACTCGAAGTACTCAGTGGCCTCCGTGCGGCCGGCTTTACGTGTGAACTGAAAGACTTCTTTACCTATCCGTTGTTGCAGGGGATGGCTTGCACCTTGTTGCCCTGGCACGAGCCGGGCGAATACCGTGAACCACTTGCCGGTCCGGTTGCGTTGCTGCCGGTGCAAAGCTGGTTCCTGCGCTCCAGAAGCGCTGATGTGGCGCGTCATTTCCACATTGTTACTGAGTTGAGTGTCAGCTCATCGGTGACGCAAGCGGTGCTGATGGATGCAGTGTCCGGGCTGATACGAGACCACGACGCCCTGCGGGCGCGTTTTCCGGTGCGGGATGGTCAATGGCTGCAGGACATACAGGAGACACTGGACGTTGTTGACGTGGTCAGTTGTTACCGTTGCGCGGCTACCGCCGGGTCCCAGGCTGATCAGTCTGCTGTCGAAGAACGGGCCTGCCGACCTTTTGATCTGGAAACCGGTCCATTGATCCGTGTCATTCTGGTACAGGGCCCTGCCGGCGACAGCCAGTCGCTGGTGTTGGCTGTGCACCATCTGGTCGCGGACTGGGTGTCGCTGCGGATCCTGATTGCCGACCTTAATGCCCTGGCGCAGGACATACTGACAGGCAACACTGCGCTGTCCCGATCGTCGCCACCGCATTTGCTGAGGGAAGTGGCGTCCGGGCGCGGTGCGGAGCTCTCGCTGCTTAGCGATTCTGCATCCGCCGTGTTCCAGAAGGCTGTGGCGACGACGGCGGCGCTGGCGCCGGACTGCGGCTTTCACAATGCATTGCAGACTTTGCATATCCGGGTTTCCGCCGATGAGCTGGCGGCCTTGCGCGCCTTCCTGCAACAGCAGTCTTCCAACCAGCAGATCGACTTCAGATTGCAGGACCTGTTGTTGGCAACGATCCTGAGTGAGCTGGGCGAATTGTTGCCGGTCGATGAAATACCGTTGTTGGTTGAAGGCCACGGCCGTGATGGGTCGTTGGACCTGTCACGACAGGTAGCGTGGCTTACACGCGCCCGGTTGCTCAACATCTCGGCACGCCAGTTCACGGGAGACGACGCGTTGCGGAACGCCCATCAGGCCTTGCAGCCTGATGCCGGTTCGCAGCCGGATGTGTTTGCCTGCCTGGCAGGGGAAACGGAGATGCGTAACGTATTGCCCGCGCTGGCAAGTTTCAATTATCTGGGGGAGTTTGCCAGCAGTCAGCATGTTGACGATTTGTTCAATCTCACGGGCAGGGTCTTCGACAAGGCAATGGCGTCGACGTCCCCGGTCGATGTGCCGCTGCAAATGGAGTTATATGTTGTGGATTTTGCGCTTGAAATACAGGTAGCATGGTCTGCAGTCGTGTTCGAGCCTGGCGCCATGCGGGCTTGCTGGGAACGGGTGCGGCGAAGATTCGCACGCTCGTGATTTATCATCCATCATCGCTACGGAAAGGGCCGTTTATGAAAATTCTTTCAAAAAGTGTGAATCGCAGGCAGCAGTGGTGCCTCCTCGATAGCAGGTCGTTGTTATTGTCGCTGGCGTTATTGTGGACGACGCTGACTGCCAGTGGCGCTCACGCGGATACCGTCGATGGCAGGGCGATACCCGAGTTTGTCAACGGTACTATTGTACTGCCGGAACTGGCGTTCGGGGGTGACCTGTACAGTGTGACGCTGAAACTGATTTCCAGCTCAGCCCCTGAAATTATGCAGGTCTCTGACTCCAGATTGATCGGACCGGCCGGAACGCCGGACAGTCATTATGATCATGCGGCTCGATTCGCAGGCGATATTCTGAGCATTCCTGTCTTTGCAATGAATGGTCGGTATTATGCGGTGGAGCTGGACACGACATTCTCCATTACGGGGTCGGCACCACAGTTTCAGGTGAAAGATCTTTGGCCCGTGATCCCGGGCAAGCTGTCCGTGCCTGTGGCCGGACTTGATTATGTATCCGGCACCAGAACAGGCGTGACGGATTCCCAGGGCAGATTCTACGGTGTCGAAGGCAGCCCTGTTGCGTTCAGTATAGGCAAACTGGCACTGGGCAATGCAGTTTCTGTGACGGCGTCGGCAAACAGAGCCTATGCCTCTCTGTTTGCACAGGGCGAAAGCGACACGGCCTACCTGCGCTCATTACAGGTACTGGGTCTGTTGGACGCGGACAACAACAGTGTTAACGGTATCCAGCTTACCTCCTCGACCAAGCAGGCACTTGCTGATCCACTGGCCGCAATAAATCTTGCCTCGGGTAGTTTCAGCAGTCAGTATTCGGCGCTTGCGACAGCGGCCAAAGGTGTGAGTCCCGATGCCGTTAGCTATACGACGGACGCTGCGGAAATCAATTTTCAGAAGCTGGAAATCCAGAGCTACATGCAGGCGCGTTTGCAGCAAAAGTCCATTCCCGGTGTTGCCCTTTCGATTGAACTGCCAAACGGAGAGATCTGGCACACTGCAGCCGGTGTGGCTGATACAAAGACAGGCGAGGCGCTGACGCCGGACCACAAATTCAGAATCGGCAGTGCCACCAAGTCCTTTACCGGTATGCTGATCATGCAGCTGGTAGATGAGGGTAAATTACGTCTTGACCAGAAGCTGTCGGAATTTTTCCCTGGTAAATTCCCTAACGGAGATGTGACCACTATCAAGATGCTGCTCAATCATACGGCAGGCATTTTCAGTTTTACCAACGAATTCCCGGATTTCGAGCGTGCATTCGGCGTCACCATGGATGTTTCGCCAAGCATGACAGATCTCTGGTTTGTGCGTTATATCGGTCTGCCGGGTTTTGTTTACGCACCGGGAGAACTTGTCGATATCGGTGCTTCCGTCAATTCTTCCTTTGCCAGGAACAATGCCACGCCTGACCGCCCCTACCTGGTGAACGAGCCAGGCAAGAAATGGAATTACTCGAACACGCACTACGTGCTTCTGCAGGAAATAGCCGAAATGGTGACGCAGAATAGCTGGGAGCATGAAATACGCACCCGTTTTGTTGAACCTTTGGGTCTCACCGACACGGTCGTGCCATCTCCCGGTCAGCTCAAGCTGGAGGGCACGTACGCGCGAGGGTATGTCAACTGGGCTGACAACCAGGGGCCATTTGTCGCAGACCTGTTCGGCTTTCCTCACACTGATGTGGAGAGAACGGACACGGATCCCGCCTATACCATGGGGTCCGGGGCAATGATTTCGACTGCGGCTGATCTGGTCAAGTGGGCCAATGCCGTGATGGAAGGAGCGTTAATGAGTCCTGCCACCCAGGCCTTGATGCGAGAACCGTTTGAAGTGCAGGGCGCCTTCGGCGAGAGCATCAATATGCTGCAGGGCGTTGTTCAGGATCTGGGTCTGCAGGTGTTCGGGCACAGAGGACAGATAGTTGGCTACGATGCGTCATGGCAATATCATTATCGCAACCCCAATGATGTCATTGGCACCGGCAGGGCGATGGCCGTGCTGTTGAACAGGACTCTGCTGACGGAATCCAATCCCGACGGCAGCATTCATATTTCCGACGTCAATGAGGTTATGCTGGAAGGCATCCTCGACATTCTCTACGGCACAGAGTAAAGCATGCAAAGTCAGTTTTTCCGGACCAGGGATGGTCTGCGCCTGCATTATCTCAGGCACCCCTGTGCGCAAACAGACAGCACCAGCTACTGTATTCTGTTGCATGGTTTTACCAATGATGCACATGTGTGGGACGGGCTCGCCGGCGTGTTGCAGGCAGAGCACCACGTGATCGCGCTGGATTTGCGTGGGCATGGGGATTCGGACTGGGACCCGGAGCGAAAGTATTCACACTGGCAGCTGGCCGAAGATCTGCAGGACTTTCTGGCAAGTTGGCACGGTGCCAGGGTGCATGTTGTGGGTCATTCCCTGGGGGCCAGAATCGCGCTGCTGGCGCTGGCCTCGATGCCCCGCACGGTCGCTTCCCTGACGCTTGTTGATGCCGGACCCGAGGTCAATCCGGAAGCGGGAGAACGTCTGGTCAATGATGTCATGCAGTTGCCCGCCTACCATCCAGGTGTGCAGTCTTATCTGGATTGCCTGGCGCGGATATACATGATGGCGGACACCGAGGCACTGGCACGTATTGCCTGTTTCGGTTTGCGTGTTGAGCAGGGACGGCTCAGGAGCAAGACTGATCCGGCCTTCACGCCGGGCATCTGGCACAAGAATCCGGAATTTCGCCGTATTGACAAAAAGAAAGGGGAGCTGAGTGTGCAATTGTGGAAAGCACTGGGTGTGTTGAAGCGTCCGGTTCACATCGTTCGTGGACAGGCCTCGTCTATCCTGGAGCAAGCGCTGGCATTGAAGATGTTGCAGGTGCTCGGTGAACGTGGCCGGTTGTCGGTGGTACCCAGAGCTGGTCACGCGGTGATGCTGGATAACCCGGTCAAAAGCACTGCGCTGATCGCAGAATTCATTCAAAACACTGCAGGTGGCAGAGACCCTGCGCATGTAGAGAAAGAACTTGAATCCAGGGTTTAAATTCAGCATACTTGACCGGCGCTTGGTGCAAAAAGGAATAATAGATGCTGGCTTACCATTCCGGCCTGCGCCAATAATCGACATAAGCGCCCGTGAGGTAGTGTGCGGTTACCCAATTCACAGCTAACCAGCGGCTTATTAAAAAAAAGGAGTGTAACGTGGCTACCAAGACCGAGATCGAAAACGAGACTGAAGCTCAGATGGCTGAGAAAGCAGAGCGTCTGGAAAAGGCATCTGCAATCATTGCCAACAAATGCAAATGGAGCGCAGCGGCGGGCTTTATACCTGTACCGTACGTTGACCTGGCGGGGCTTGCTGCCGTTCAGGTAAAAATGGTCAGCGATCTGACCCATCTATACGGTAAAACCGTCAAACAGGAAGCTATCAAGACCACCGTGGCGACCTTGCTGGGCACACTGACCACTGCTGGCCTGGCAGCGCCTTTTGCATTCACTACCGTCAAGATCATTCCGGGTCTTGGTTCTTTCGCCGGTGGCGTGAGCATGGGCGCGCTGGGTGCAGCTGCGACTTATGCGATCGGTAAAGTGTTTGTCAATCACTTCGAAGGCGGCGGCACACTGGCAAATTTTGATGTCGATAAAGTGAAAGATGACCTGAAGAACGAGTTTGCCGCCAAGACGGCCAAGGCCTGATCTGGCCTGCCCCTGGCACGGCAGCATGCGCGAGGCGTCCCGGGGCACTGACAGCCGTATTCCCGAAACTGCCTGAGAAAAACTGCCCTGCACATTGTGCTGGGCAGTTTGCTGTCTGAACGAGTGCTTGCAAGGAGTGTGGAAAGTGATATTTGACCCGCTTTTACTGATAGTCTACGTCTGTGTGAGCGCCATTGTCGGTTTTCTCGGGCGGAATCGTTCGATCGGGTTTTCCGGGGTATTTACCTTTTCGCTGATCGTGTCCCCCATTATTGTGGCACTGGTGCTGCTGGTCTCATCTCCGGCTCCAGCCAAAAAAAGCGCCTGATTCGGCGCTTTTTATTTGCACGCTGATCCTCTTTACTAATTCCCTTGCCCGAGCATACCCGAGAGGCCTTTACTTCATGAGAGCATCCTTAATAGCTGTATTCGTGCCGTTTATGGTGTGTTTCGGACAGAGTGTCAGTGCGCAAAATGCTCATTTCCAGGATATTCCCCTCCCGGACGGTTTTCCGCAGCCGGACGGCACGATGCTGGGGTCACTGCACCTTGATGCAGATGTGACGGCCGGTTTGATGACGACCAACAATGTCTATCGGGATTCAAGCCACCTGGAATCGGAAGCGATGCAACTGGCACTGTCCAGCACGTTGACGGCAGCCGGCGAGCGCCACCTGATTATTGGCACGCTTGAGCACTATTCGCAGGATTTTCAGGACGATGCATATCAGGACATGGACCTGGATGCGACCACTGCCACAGTTTTCGGCCGATTTGTTACCTCCGAGATCACCAATCTACGCTTGTTGCTTATCAATGAAGAAGACATTTTGGGCAAAACACAGGCCGACCAGCTCAACAGTTTCACCAGTGGTCATGAACAGGTCCAGCGTATTGAAGCCATCTTCGAGATCGATAATTCGCGCTATTTTGCCAACATCATGGGTCGTAACGACCAGATCGACTCGGAGACGTCGTCCGGGCCACAAAATGACGCATTGAACCGATCGGAGCGAGACTATATTGCTCTTGCTGGCCGTTATTTTGGCTGGGGCCGGGGCTTTGTGTTTGGTGGGACACAGGCAGTGCGCTACGAATCAAATTCCAATCCGGTGCTGGCGGAACGCAATTCTGACGAGGACCGCTATGGCGTTGGCGTCGAGTATCAGGTCGGCAGATTCTCCGGTGATGTGGACATTTTCCGGTTTACACAGCGCTTCAGGAGTGCGGCGATACCTGATATTGAAAATGCCTGGGTCGGTAGCGGCAGATTGAACTATGCTGCCAGTGACACCTTGGCACTGGTGATCTCGGCAGACAGACGGTTCCATGAAACCAATATCCCGAATTCAGGCGGTATTTTCGAAGAGAACGTGTTTCTGGGCGGCGCCTGGTCGCTGTCGTCGAGCCTCTACCTGAGAATGGGGCCCAGCTACAACAGAACCGAACTCCAGAATACGCCAGTGGTCATTGACAGGTTCGAGCTGGATGTCGAGCTTGCATGGCAAATCAATCCCCATGTGGAGATGCTGGCGACGTCCAACATTTTCTCCCAGAATGCAGAGAATCCTGCTTTCTCAAGCTTCGACGCGCAGCAGGCGCACACGGTCGTCAGTATCAGATTGTCGCTTTGATTTATCGAGCTATTTGCGGCCCAGAGTCCCTCTCAGAGCGCCCATGGCAAATATTTTCGAACGCTGGCCAGAGTTGACAGCTTGCGTCGGCGCGGGCAAGATCGTGGGAATTGTGTAACTGGCCACCCGGCAGAACGCAGCAATGGATGCTTTTTTTGACCAACAGTTGACCAATTCCTCCCATCGATCGATCGTGTTGAGAGTCTTGCGCATTATGCTGATGATAAAAACAAGCCTGCTCCGTATTACATTCAGCTGTTTTCTGGGACTGCTGACGCTGGTGTCAGGGTCAGTCCATGCTCAATCGGGTGCGTTGCCCAGGCCGGCAGAACTGGAGCCGGCCATCCGCTTCTGGACCCGTGTGTACACGGAGGTCGATACGGACAGCGGCTTCCTGCACGATGCCCGCAACCTGGCCGTGGTGTATCGCAAGGTCGACTACAACCGACGTGAAATAGAGCAGTTCCGTAGCAGGATCATTGAAGACCTGCAGGTGCTGGCGACCGGTAAACGGACGGATCTGACATTGACCCAGCAGCAGACGCTGGACGCCTGGCCCGATGGCGTGACCAATGCCCAACTGGCCGAGGCTGCCAATAATGTACGCTTTCAGCTCGGTCAGTCAGACCGCTTTGTAGAGGGGCTGATCCGCTCAGGGGCCTATCGCGAACACATCACCCGCGTCGCCACCGAAAGGGGCTTGCCGGTTGAACTGGGCGCATTGCCGCACGTCGAATCATCGTTTCATCCCGGTGCTTACTCTCACGCCAACGCTGCTGGCATGTGGCAGTTTATTCGTGCTACCGGACAGCGCTTCATGCGTATCGACAATGTCGTGGATGAACGCATGGACCCTTATGTCGCCACCCACGCGGCGATGAGCCTGCTTGAATACAATTACAACCTTCTCGGCCAGTGGCCATTGGCCCTGACTGCCTACAACCATGGCGCTGGTGGTCTGGCGCGGGCGGTGCGTGAAGTGGGCAGTGATCAGATCGAAGATATTATCGCCAATTACAATGGTCGCGCATTTGGTTTTGCCTCACGCAATTTTTATCCCCAGTTTCTGGCTGTGCTGGATGTAGAGCGCCGGGCACAGGCCCTGTTTGGCGTGCTGCATCTGGATGCCGCACCGGAATATGACGAATTTGAACTGGATGCCTATATAGAAGCAGACACGCTCGCCGCCACGCTGGGTGTAACGCTTGATCAGTTGCGTTTCGACAACCCGGCCCTGCGACCGGTAGTATGGCAGGGCGGTAAACGCATTCCGCGTGGCTATACCGTGAAAATTCAACGGGATTCAATTGATGCACCGCTGGCTGCCCTGATGGGCCGTATCCCGGCAGAACAAATGTACGCCTATCAGACCCCGGATGTGAATTACGTGGTGCAGCGCGGGGACAGCCTCTCGGCCATTGCCGGGCGTTTTGATACATCAGTCAACCAGCTGGTAGCGCTGAATCAGCTGGACAATCAGCACCGGATCCAGATCGGTCAGACCTTGCTGCTACCCCATGACACCAACATGGCAACCCAGACCCTGGCCTCCGGGCCGGCATCGGCATCAGCGCCCGAGGTGCTGCCGGCGGTAGCGGCGGCAGGTGGAACATACAGCGTCAGGTCGGGAGATACAGTGTCGCGAATTGCCGCGCGTCTGGGTGTTGACGAAAGCGATATTCTGCGGCTTAACGGCATCTCGGATCCGCATCGTATTTACGCTGGCCAGGCGCTACGCATACCCACTGGGGAGGAACCGCAGCTGGTTACTGTTGCCTATAATTCAGCAGTTGATCAGAACCGGATCGATGAGCCGGTCGTGTTGCCGGACTCGGACGATGCCTCAGGCGGCGACCTGGTGGGGCCGCCGGAGTACGATGCACAGATTCATGGGGACCGTCTGGCGCTGCAGCTAGTGTCGGATGATACAGCGGATGACCTGGCTGTGGAGCCTGACCTGAGCGTCAGCGCCGGCAATGAAATGGCGATTCGGGCGCTGTCTGCTGACCCGTCCGATTATTCAGTGGGCGGGAATGGCACGGTTGAAATCCAGGCTTCGGAAACGCTTGGACATTTCGCGGACTGGCTGGATGTGTCCACTCAGTCACTGCGCAACCTGAACCAGCTGGGCTTCAGTCAGCCGCTGATCATTGGGGAGCGGCTGCGCCTGGATTTCAGTGAGGTCGACCAGGCCGAGTTTGAGCTGCGCCGCCGACAGTTCCATGTGGCGCAGCAGGAGAATTTTTTCCGCAACTATCGAATCCAGGATCTGGCGCGTCATGAGTTGGCGGCCAACGAGAATATTGCCAGCATCGCGCGGCAGCGTTATTCGGTGCCGCTGTGGTTGCTGCGGCAGTATAACCCTGGGCTGGATTTCAGTCGGGTGCGGGTGGGCCAGGAGATTGTGTTCCCGATTGTTTCCCGCGATGACGATGCCTGATCATTGGGCTAACGGCTAACGGCTAACGGCTGACGGCCAACGAACCAGGAACTTTTCTGGACGTCCTCCGGCTGGTGGGTGGCGGCTTTCGCAGACGCCCGTGAACCCATCTGACCGCCATGGACGGCGGAAATGCAAGTTTTGCAGGAGCAAAAACTTGCCCTGGGGGGCTCGATGACAACCATCCGAGGGTTGTCAACGCTCCTCCAGACGATACCCAACCCCGTCCAGCTCTTGCAAGACTCTCAGTGCAGCACTTCCTCCAACCATCGCACGACCCATTACGTCTGAGTCCTGTACGAGTACTTCGGGCGGGTGGCGGCTTTCGCAGTCGTTTTTTCAGGGACGTTACCCAGGCCCGGCCCCCTCGTGCCGGATTCACCTTTCAGTGTCGTTTCCACGAATCTTTGCAAAACCTATGTGGCTGAAATTCAGCACTAGTCCTCTGGGTGGTGGGTGGCAGCTTGAGTAGCGTATGCGACCCTTGGACGGTCGCATCCGAGCCCCCCCATGGATGGGTTCACGGGCGTCTGCGAAAGCTGCCACCCACCACCCAGAGGACGGTCTGGAAAAATCGCTTTTGAGTTATGTTCAGTCGCGGATATCGTCGATCGCATCAGCCAGCAGTGACACAGACAGGGCGTAACGGAAGGCCGGGTTGTACCGCATGATGGAGCAGAAATTGCGGTATACCAGATAGCCCTTGTCGTCCCCCTCATCACCGATCAGCAACGCCGCCGGCAGATTACGTGTGGGCAGATCGCTGCCATCAGCCCGCCGCACACCCAGCTGCTGCCAGTCGGCCAGCGGGCGCCAAGCGCCCATGCTTTCGAATGAGCGGCATTGCGCCTCTGGCGTCATGCCTGCGCTCTGTGGGGCCGGCAATGAATGTTCACCGCCCGGCGGCAGGCTCACCTCGCGTCCCCAGGTCTGATCGTCTCGCCACCCGGTGGAGCTCAGATAGTTGGCCACAGATGCAATTACGTCCGGACCCATGGTCCACAGATCGATGCGGCCATCGCCATCATGATCCACTGCACGTCGCAGGAAGCTGCTCGGAGTGAACTGCACAATCCCCAGCGCGCCTGCCCAGGAGCTTTTCATCATTTCCGGGGTCGCATAACCCTTATCCACGATTTCCAGCGCGGCGTAGAGTTCGTTACGGAACATCTCGCCGCGACGGCCGTCGAAGGCCAGTGTAGCGATGACACTGAACAGCGGTTCGGTGATGGGAAAGCTGCCGTAATTGCTCTCCAGTCCCAGGATGGCTACCACAAAACGATGCTGTACACCGTACTCTGCGGAGACTTCGCGGATCATGTCGCCGTACTCTTCCATCAGGTCCTTGCCGGCTTCAATACGCGACATGTTGACTCGTCTGAGATACCGCTCATAGGTATTGACGAACTCCGCCTGGCTGCGGTCAGCCTGCACGGCCTGGCGTTGCTGCCTGATCTCCGGCAATACGCGGTCCAGCGTGGCGGCGCTGATGCCCCGCGCCAGCGCATCTTCGCGGAACTCCGCCAGCCAGCTCTGGAAAGCCGCTTCGTTGTCGGTCCCGTTTGCAGTCTGTTGATCCGTATCCTGCGCTGACAGCGTCAATGGCAGCAACAGCGCGCCAATCAGAACAACAAGATTTTTGATAGATGACAACTGCATGCGCACTCCCGGGCTGGTTCGATATAATCTGTCTTGATTTTGTAATGCGGCAACTTTAGCGTGAAGACCTGGGAGCGACAAGCCTTTTCAGCTGTCGATCAGGGAGTCAAGCAGCGTTGCCCACGGTGCCTGCATCGCTGTGGCGCTGAATCGGCTGACATCGATGGTCGACCGGTTGCTGCCCGGCTTCTGCCCTTGATGCTGCCAGCTGATAATCCTCGCGCAGGCGGCGTCGGCCTGCTCCGTGATGGTCAGGCCTTCAACCGGGTACAGGAAGGCCTCGTCAATATATTCGGGATAGGCCAGTGCATCGGGCGCCAGAGGCATGCAGCCCCTGGCCATGCCTTCCAGAATTGACAGGCCCTGAAAGTCATGCTGCGCCGTGGACAGGACGATGTCAGACTTCGACAGCAGCGTTTCATACTCGTCACGTGAGCCAATCCAGGCATCCAGACCCGGTGCCATACCCTGATCGCGGTAGTGCGTTGCCAGGAGAGCCCGGAGTTGGTCAAACTCTTCGGGCGCCTGGCGAAACCGCTGTCCCAGCAAATGCAGGCGAAAGCGCAGGCCTCTTGCCACCAGTCGCTGGACAATGGCAAGCAGCAACGTGGGTCCTTTGTCGTATTCGTGCCGGTGGTTCCAGACAATCTGCAGGATCCTGTCGGCACTGTTTGGGCGCCTGGTGTCGCTGTCCATGCAAGAGTCGCCGGCATATAGACGGTCGGGTAGTGGCACTGCAAGTACTGATGAGTTGGCCTGCAATTGTTGCGACAGTCCGGCAGGCACTTCGTCCGGCAGTTTATTCAGCAGTGCATCCAGCCCGGCAAAAAAACTGTGCCGGTTCCAGTCGCTGTTGAAGACTATCCGGTCTGCGCACAGCGCAGCGTAGAGACTGGTCAACTGGGCATTGACCAGATTGCTCTGTCGGGTCTTTTCAATGTCCGCCACCGCCCCGCTGGTTGATTTGGCTGGCCGGGACGGTCTGATTGGATAGGCAAACTGGTTCTCATGGAAATACACCAGCGTCGGCAAACGCGCCAGTTCCGGCACAAACCCTCGCAGGCTGCTCAGGTCGGCCAGCGACGTCGCGATCAACAAGTCGTAGTTGTCAGTCAGCGTCTGCCGATGGTTAAATGCCCAGCTTAGACTGTTGCCACGCACGCGCCAGGCAAAGTGGCGCGGTGGCAGGCTCAGGCAGGTCCAGTGGTGGTCGGGAAACATACTGCACAAGGTGCTGCGCCACTGCCGGTGGCTGTGGGCGTCGTAAGCGCTGAGTAACAGTATGCGACGTCCAGCACCGGGGGGCGAACCTGAATGTTCGGGTGTATGTGGGTCGGGCATGGGCAGGCCACTGGCAAGGATGAATTCGGAGAACCTATGCAATCTAATGACGATCGGCTGTTGGGTCAATCGCCGCAGACGCTGATCGATGGGCTGCCGGCACGTGTCAGTGACGCCCTGATGCAACATGCGGTGCGCAACGCCAGCGCGCCAGCCGTGCGCGATCATCTGGGTCGGTCGCTCAATTATGGTCAGTTTGCTGAGGCGGTGCATGCCGCGGAGCAGCAATTACGTGAGGCCGGCGTCAGGGCTGGTGACCGCGTTATGCTGGTCAATGAAAACTGTGTGCCGCTGCTTGTGGCTATCCTGGCGCTGAGCGAGCTGTCGGCCTGGCCGGTCGTGGTCAATGCCCGCATGGCGGAGGCCGAGCTTGACCGGATTCGGCTGCATTGTGAGCCGCGCCTGGTACTTTACTTTCTTGATTCCCTTGCTGCCGCGGAGCACTGGCAGGTGTTTTCGGGAGCGACCGACACCACCGTGCTGACACTGGGTGCTGGCGATGTCGGTGTACGCCGGTTGCCGGTGCAGGCCAGGGCAGAGGAAAGCAGCCTGGTTGACGCGGGCGTTTTTACCCTTATTTATACCACCGGCACCACCGGAGACCCGAAAGGAGTCATGCTGACGCACCGCAATGTGCTTTTCGTTGCCGCCGTCAGCAGTGCGCTGAGAGGGTTGCGTGCCAGTGACCGCGTGTACCTGGTACTCCCGGTATCCCATGTGTTCGGCCTGGCAGCCGTATTTCTGGCTTCTGTCTATGTGGGGGCGGAACTGATACTGGCTGACCGGTTTGAACCGGCAACAGCCATGGCTACCATGCACGCGCATGGCATTACCGGCGTGTTCGGTGTACCGGCAATGTTTGCCAGGCTCGTTGATCATGCCCGTGCAGCAGGCCTTGGACCTGAAGACATGCCGCCTTTGCGCTTCATGTACAGTGGCGGTGCTCCACTGGATCCGACCATCAAGGAAAAAACCGAGGCACTGTTCAACATGCCACTGCTGAATGCCTATGGCATGACAGAAAGCGGACCGACGATATGCCAGGTCCGTTACAATGAACCGTTAACTTCATGCAGCGTAGGGCGTCTGTTGCCTGGTCTGGAGGCTCGCCTGCTGAATGCCGAAGGCCAGCCGGTAGCGCCGGGCGAGGTAGGGGAGTTGCATATCCGCGGCCCAAACATCATGCTGGGGTACTATCGTAATCCGCAGGCCACCGCCTCGGCGCTGGACGCGGAGGGGTATCTGAACACCGGTGATCTGGTGCGACTGGATGAGGCAGGCAATGTCCACATCGCCGGGCGCAGCAAGGAGCTTATCATCCACTCCGGATTTAATGTCTATCCGCCGGAGGTGGAAGGCGTTATTTGCAAACATCCGGGCGTCCTGCTGTGCGCGGTGGTCGGCCAGCAGCATGACGGCAATGAGGAGGTTGTTGCCTGGGTGCAGCGCGCAGCCGGCAGCAATCTGAGTGAGGCGGAATTACAGGCGTTTGTCCGGCCACTGCTGACCGCATACAAACGTCCGTCGAGAATTCTGTTCATGGAGCAACTGCCCACCGCGCCTTCGGGCAAGGTGTTAAAACACAAACTGAAGGTACCTCTCAATACCCCTGACCAGCGGAGAGCATAGCAATGGTGAAACTGTACGGATTTCCCATCAGCAACTACTACAATATGGTGAAGATGACCCTGCTGGAAAAGGGCATGGCGTTTGAAGAAGTACTGGTGCGCCCGTCGCAGGAAGCAGACTACCTGTCCCAGAGTCCGATGGGTAAAGTCCCTTGTCTGGAAACTGAACAGGGGTTTCTGACAGAAACCGGGGTGATCATCGACTACCTGCACGACCTGGATCAGGGAGCCCCGTTTTATCCTGAGCAGGCTTTTGAGAAGGCCAAGGTCAGGGAGCTCATCCGTTATCTGGAGCTATACATCGAATTGCCTGCAAGGCGGCTATACGGTGATGTATTCTTTGGCAAGCCGGCAAGTGATACAGAAAAGCAGTCCGTACGTAAAGAGCTGGAGAAGGGCTTTGCCGCCTTACGACGTCTGGCCCGATACTCGCCGTATATCGCAGGTAATACCATGACATATGCCGATTTCTATTTTCTGTTCAGCGTGGGGCTGGTCACGCGGGTGACCAAAAAGGCGTTGGATTGGGATGTTTTTAGTACCGAGCCGGGTATTCGCGAGCTTCTGGCGCTACTGGAGCAGCGTGACAGCGTTAAAACCATCCGTGCTGCCCAGAAAGCAGCCATGTAACAATAAAAAAAACGAGAGGCGCACAGATGATCCCCAGACCCGCAAGCACAGTCGTTCTGGTGCGTGAGGCGGAGAATGACATTGAAACCCTGCTGTTGCTGCGCAACAGCAAACTGACTTTCGAGGGGGGCGCCTGGGTGTTCCCGGGCGGCAAAGTGGACCCCGACGATTACCCGTCGGAAAACGTGGATGGTGCTCCGCATGGAGGCGACCAGCGCAAACTGGACTACCTGGCTGCCATCAATGCGGTGATCCGCGAAACGCATGAGGAGGCCGGGCTCAGGATCGTGCCGTCGGATCTGATTCATATAGCCCATTGGACGACGCCCCTGGGCTTGCCGCGGCGCTATGCGACCTGGTTTTTCCTGTGCCCTTTGCATACACAGGTCGATATTGTGGTGGATGACGACGAGATACTGGATTACCAGTGGTTGACACCGCGAATGGCACTGGCGCTGCACGAGGCAGGCACCATTCGCTTGCCGACACCCACGTCGCACACCCTGCAAAGTATCGCGCATTACAACTCCGTCACCAGGCTGTGCGCTGACATGCGCTGCGCGGATATTCATGTCTTTCCGGAAAATTCTGATTATTATCAGCCGTTTGAAGGAGCTTTGAAACTGCCGTGAGGGGCTGGTAGACAGTGCGCCGCCGAGCGTCAGGCGGAGTGCGGGTGCGGACAGATTTGCTTGCGTTATCCGGTCGCTTAATGGGATAGTTAGGTCACAGGCGATATCAGAACAACAGCCAGGGAATGCTCACGGAGTGAGCGACTGCATGCGCTATCGTTGACTCATACACGAACAGCAGAGCCGCCTATGTCGTTGTCCAAGCTGGAAAAAACCACAATCGAAAAACTGCGTACGGCCTTGGCTTCAGTGCGCCGGCGCCGACGTCTGCTCAGCGTATTGCACCAGACCAGTCTGATGCTGATTGGCGTGGCAGTGCTAGTGCTGACGCTCAGTGTGGTCAGCCTCTGGTTGCCCGCTTCACCCATTCTGCAAATTCTGCTTTTTATCTGTTTTGGCGCGACAGCCGGGATGCTGGTATGGCGGTATGCAACGGCGCTGCGTCGCCTGCGAGCCGATGACCGGCAACTGGCACGATTTGTTGAATCCCGGATGCCGGACCTGGAGCAGCGCCTGCTGACCTCACTGGAATTCTCCAGCGATGAAAAATCGGCCGCCGAGGCGGGCGTGTCAGCCCAGTTTGTGCGTCAGTTGTGGACCGACGCCGATCTCCATCTTGAGGCACAACAGCAGCAGTTGGCGCAGGTATCCGATGTCCGCCTGCCATTGATGTCACTGGCTACCGCGGGTGCCGTGGCCCTGGTCACCCTCATCGCGTTTGTCAGCTCCGATGCCCTGTTGCGTGCCGGCGGGCAAATTCTGTGGCCGTTCCGTGGTGGCGACACCGTTGTTATGCAGCCGATCGCGGAGGACGCGCAGCCGCCGGCAGAGATGAACATTGTTGTCGAGCCGGGTGATATCCGCATGCAGCGAGGACGCGACGCGACAATTATTGTGCGTATCGAAAACGCTTCGCCTGACGATGTCAGCTTGCGCATGCAGACCGATCAATTGAACTGGTATGACGTCTCCATGCGCCGCGATGGCAGCGGCAGCGATGGCGCTGCCTTCAGCTACTACATGCCCGCCGTCGAAGAAGATACCGAATACTATGTCAGTGTTGAGCAGGATGGCGAGCAGCGCAGTCGCCAGTATCGCATCAGCCTTTACGATCTGCCCCGTGCCGAGCAGATTGACGTGGCATATGCCTTCCCCGAATACACGGGTCTGGACAACTACGACGAAGAAGATGCCGGGGACATGGTGGTGCCTGAAGGCACACAGGTCACGCTCAGCATGGCATTCAACAAGGCCGTGCAGCAGGCACAGATCGTGTTCGATGACGATACAACACAGGCTGTCGATGTTGATGGCTTGAGTGGCAGTGCCTCTTTTACGGTCGCCTCAGACACCACTTACCGAATCCTGGCCACGGATTTTGACAACCTGGAAACCGAAGATCCGGACGTGTTCTATATTCGTGCAATTGAAGATCAGCCGCCTGAACTCGCCCTGCACAGTCCCGGCCGGGACCAGGACGTGATGCCACTGGAAGAGGTGGTGCTGGAAGTGGAGGCCAGTGATGACTATGGGTTGAGCGAATTCACTCTGCACTACAGTGTTGTGGGTCGCGAGGAAGTTGCTGTCGATTTTCTGCCCGCGGAACAGACTCGCAGCATCGCCGGCAATCAGATGATTTTCATGGAAGATCTGTCTGTGCAACCGGGTGACTTCATCAGCTACTACATGACGCTGGCCGACAACAATGATCTGAGCGGCGCTCAGTCAGTGGTGTCGGACATCTACTTTCTGCAGGTGGTGCCGACCGATCAGGAGTTCCGCCGCGCCAGTGGTGGCGGTCAACAGGGCGGCGGTGGCGGCGGTGGTGGCGACAGCAGCGCGCTGGTGACCCTGCAGAAGGACATTATTTCGGCGACCTGGCGCCTTCGCCAAAACCAGATGGACCTGGAGCCGCAGCAGTTTGCTGACGATGTTGCCGTAATAGCCGAGTCGCAGCGCGATGCGGTAGAGCGGGCCGGCATGTCCATTGACCGATTGGCGGAGCGAATCGATTTCGCGGATGACACCTACGCCAACGCGGTGACCTTCCTGCAAAACGCAATCGAACAGATGGAGCTGGCGGCAACCGAACTGGATGAGGCCGCCCTGACCAGCGCCATGGTGCCCGAACAACAGGCCCTGCAACTGGTCTTGCGGGCCGAGGCCGAGATCAACCGCACCGACGTCAACTTCCAGCGCACGGCCGGTGGCGGCGGTGGCGGTGGCGCCCAGCAGGAGCGCGAGGATTTGCAGGAACTGTTTGATATGGAAATGGGGCAGAACGAAAATCGTTATGAAACCCCCCGTCAGGCCAGCAGTGGTCAGAACAACAGTGAAGAGGCCAGCCGCCTGGAAGAGTTGGCGCAGCGCCAGGAAAGCCTGACCCGCGCGCAGCGCAATCTGTCGCGGCGCATGGATGACATGACCGAGGAGCAGCGTCGACGTGAGCTGGAGCGGCTGCGTCGGGAACAGGAACAACTGAGCAACGAGCTGGCACAGCTTGATCAGCGCATGTCGCGCGGCCAGCAACAGAGCCAGCCGCAGAGCCAGCAAGGAGGACAACAGGGTCAGCAGGGCCAGGCCGGTGCGCAGCAGGAAAGCCGCATGCAACAGGCATTGCAGCAGATGCAGGAAGCGGCCCAGGCAGATACGCCGGCGCAGGCTGCAGCCCGCAGCCAGCGAGCGCTGGAGAGTCTGCGTGAGCAGCAGCGCCAAATGCAACAACAGCCCGGAAACTCGGCCAACCAGCTGGCGCAGAATCTGTCGGAGCGTGGACAGCAATTGATCGAACAACAGCGGCAACTGCAACAGTCACTGGCGCAACTGAGTCGGGAGCAGGGCGTCGGACAGTCCCGCGATGCCGTGGCCGACAACGAAGAGGTGCAGGCACTGTTAAATCAGCAACAACGCAATCGTCAGGAGCTGGAAGAGCTGGAGCGCATGCTGAGGGCGGTGATCGCGCGCGCCGGTAACGATGAGCAGCGGATGTTGTCACAGGCACAGCAGGCCAGCCGTGCCGTGCGGCCGTTGCGCGAACAGATGGACACCAGCAATCGGGTACTGCGCAACGGCATGGTTAATCTGGCGGTCGATATCGAGCAGGAAATCGCAGATGCATTGGGCGAATTTGGACAGAACCTGCAGGCGTTGAATCCCGGCAGTCAGCCAGAAGGTGAAACCGGCACCGAAGCCCTGATGCAGGCCGCAGCCGATGCCAGCGCACTGCGCGAGCAGCTGGAATCGTTGCAACAGGAAATTGATGCGCGCGCAAACGGCGGTCAGGGTGAAGAGTCGATTGCCGAACTGCGTGAACGTCTGTCGCGCTCTCAGTCACTGGCGCAACAACTCACACAGCAACTGGATAATGCCCAACAGAACGGCAGACAGCCTGGCGAACAGGCTGCAGGACAACGCGGGCAGCAGGCCGGTCAACAGCCGGGGCAGCAGCCAGGACAACAGGGTGGGCAGCCACAGGG
>OLID01000230.1_pt1 | contig 30806 bp, 26 predicted proteins | sample 1609361 | NCBI WGS metagenome assembly OLID01 (sample SAMN05416778, study PRJEB24817) | seawater metagenome | isolation source: Sea water | place: Canada:Atlantic | collected 2013-07
GTTCAGCTACTGGTAACCAATGGTCATTGAATGGAACTCCAATTGGTGGTGCAACAAATCAAACATTATTGGTTAGTGCTTCTGGCGATTACACGGTGATTGTAACAACTGGTGGTTGTACTTCAGCAGCCTCTGTACCTACAACAGTTACAGTTAATCCAACTCCGGCGACTCCAACTATTGCTGCAGGTGGTCCTACAACTTTTTGTGCAGGTGGTTCAGTTACTTTAACATCAAGTTCAGCTACAGGTAATCAATGGTATTTAGATGGTACACCAATCGGTGGTGCTACTGCCCAAACACATCTCGCTTCAGTTTCAGGAGACTATACTGTGGTTGTGACTTCAGGCGGTTGCCCATCGGCTCCATCAACAGCCACAACAGTCATTGTAATTCCAAATCCTGTTATAACTGTTGGGACAGTAACAAATCCGTCTTCTTGTGGAACAGCTACTGGATCAATTCAAGTCAATGGAACAGCTACAGGAGTCGTGTCATGGACAGGTACTGCAGTAGGAAATTCAGGTACTGTAACTTTACCTTATGTAATTACAGGTTTGGCCGCAGGTACGTATAACATAATTATAACGGTCGGACCTTGTACTTCGAACACCTTGGTTCAAGGTTTATCAGATCCATCTGCACCAGCAACTCCAACTATTACAGCTGGAGGTCCAACAACATTTTGTGGTCCAGGTTCAGTTACGTTGACTTCAAGTTCAGCTACTGGTAATCAATGGTCGTTGAACGGAACTCCAATTGGAGGAGCGACATCTCAAACGTACTCGGCAACTGCTAGTGGAGACTATACTGTTGTTGTAACTTCGGGTGGTTGTTCATCTGCGGCATCAGCAGTAACAACGGTTACTGTAAATGCAACTCCAGCAGTGACAGTGTCCAACAGCGGTCCAATTTGTATTGGAGGAAGTTTTAGTTTAAATGAAACAGGTGGAGATGCCGTTTCATGGATGTGGAGTACTTCTGGTGGAGCAACAATTACAACGAATACGGATCAGTCACCGACGGTAACAGGTGCGGTTGATGGAGAAGTATTTACGGTAGTTGTTACCAGCGCGAATACATGTACAAATACTGCAAACACTACGGTTTCAGTTATTCAATCTCCAGTTTTAGATCCAATTGCTGATGTTGTGAATTGTGGACCGTATACTTTACCAGCGATTACTGGAACAAATCTAACAGGAAGCGAAGCGTACTACGACAATGCAATAGCGAGTGGGGGAACTCAGATTCTTGGACCAATTTCTTCAACTCAAACGGTTTGGGTATACGACGGAATTGCAACTTGTGAAGATGAAATAAATTTCCAAGTAACTATCAATCCTTTGCCAACGGTTGTAAGTTTTACGGGCGGAGCTAATTATTGCGACGGAGATGTTGTTTCAGATGTAATGGTTGACGTTTCAGGATCTGCGGATTGGTCGTTGAACTACACATTAAATGGAACTGCACAAAACATTGTTTCTTCTACAACTCCATTTTCATTAGGTAATGCAGAAGGTGTGTATGTGTTGACAAGTGTTTCTGATTTAAACTGTACAAACACTGCCAGTCAAACCCAAACAATAGTTGTGACAATGACACCATCTCAACCAGTTGCAAGTTCCGATGTACTTTATTGTGCGGATGAAACTCCAAGCTCAATTAGTGTTTCTGGTAATGGTGGTACATACACATGGTACACAGACAATACGCTAAGTTCATTTTACGGAACGGGTAGCTTGGTTACTCCTTTAACTACTTCTCAAGTTTATTACGTGACAGAATCACTTAATGGTTGTGAAAGTACGCCAGATGATGTTGTGGTAACATTCGAAAATTGTGAGGTGATTTATCCAACGGCATTTACACCAGATGGTGATGGTACGAATGATACGTGGGAAATTTTAGGACTAGATGAAAAGTATCCAGACAACACTGTGCGAATATACAATCGCTGGGGGAATTTGATTTTTGAGCATGAATCGTCTGTGACAAATCCATATAATAATAATCGATGGGATGGAACTTACAAAGGTGCTCCGTTGCCTGTTGGTTCTTTTTATTACATAATCGATGTTAGTGGTTCTGACGAGAAAATAAAGGGTACTGTTTCTATTATTTTGAATTAAGCGACATTACGATAAATTATTATTATGGTTCATAATGAAATTCGTGAGATTTTTCAAAATCAGCATGATAAAATAGCTAGTTCGAAAGAAAGTAAAATTTTAATTTCCCATTGTGGTACCTTTTCGACCGAGTTTATTCGTGAATTGGCTGAAAGTCTTGTGAAGATAACTACGAGCTATGGTGTTAAATCAGCTCAAAATAAACGTTTGTTTTCTATTCTTCTTGAAGGATTAAAAAATTTAAAACTTTATGCAGAACCAGATGATAAAAACAATAAAGTAGGTTTTCTTATTGTTTCTAAAAATGCGGATTCATTTGTTTTTCATATTTCAAATATTGTAAGTATTCAAAACTATAAACAAGTAGAAAAGTATTTACATCAGATTAATTCGTTCACAGAGAAAGAATTGGAAGAAACATACTTTGAAATTCTGAAAAACGAATTGTTAGGTTTAGAAGGTAAAAAGGGACGTGGATTCATAAATGCACGACTAAAATCCAACAATAAAGTGGAACACACTGTGAATGAGCTAAGTGCAGACTTGTTATTGTTAAACTGTTTTTTAGTTGTAAATAATTGACCTTATTTAGAACTAATCTTAAGAAAGTAATTATATTTGTTTAGAATTAATCTAAATAGATGAAGCTTAATCCAGATATTCGTCAAGAGGCAATGGTTGTTAAAGCAACTGAATATTCTTTTGAATGCAAGAAAAAAAAGTGCTGTAAGAAGTACAAAAAAGCTGGTATAAACTGTAAGAAGTGCCCTAAGATTTAGTTTCAAGAATTTTCCAGTTTACAATCAAGCAGAAAAAAAACATTCATTAAATCAACAATTGGTAAATTTGTATTTTTGATGATGTATGGGGAAAAATAAGCAAAAAGGATTTTATTCTACCAATCCAAATTTTCAATTCGAAGAAGACACTTTTGAAGAACAAGAAACGCTTTTTAATTCAGAGCAGCGATTATATGTTTCAATAGATCGTAAGCAGCGTGGTGGCAAAGAAGTTACGCTAATAGAAGGATTTGTTGGTACTGATGAAGATCTAAAAAATTTAGGAAAAACTCTAAAAAGTAAATGTGGAGTTGGAGGATCTGCGAAAGATGGTGAAATTCTCATTCAGGGAAATCTGAAAGATAAGGTTTACGACATATTAATTGCCGATGGTTATTCTGTCAAAAAGAAAGGTGGAAATTAATCGTATAAAAAAGGACTGCCCGCTTTTACACTAAATTTATCTGACGGATAAAAGAGGGAGTGCAAAAACGGGCGACCTAAACCAAAAACAATCGAGAACTGTGAATTCTCAACTTTATAACCTAACTATTGATTAAATTTAGGGTTTATATTTCGGTTATTTTTTCAAAACTACTAAACCGTATTAGTTGTTGATTAAAGGGATGTTAATTTCATTTAAATGGAAAATCCTCTTTGGTTAATAATTCGTTGAAAAAAAGAAAATGTTTTTTTGATATCGGAATAGCTGAAGCTAAAATACTTTTATCTTTGTATCAATGGAAAAACAAGTCATTCTAAATTCAAGACACTTTGAACTGACGATTAATCGACTTTGTTACCAACTTATTGAAATTCACAACGATTTTTCGGAAACTGTTTTAATTGGTCTTCAACCAAGAGGGATTAATGTGTTAACTCGGGTAAAAAGTCGTTTAGAAGAAATTCTTGAGAAAGAGGTAGTTTGTGGAAATTTGGATATCACATTTTACCGGGATGATTTCAGAAGAAGAGAAGCTCCTTTAATTCCGAGCGCAACAAACATTGATTTTGTTATAGAGAATAAAAACGTTGTTCTTATGGATGATGTTTTGTATACCGGACGAACAATTCGTGCTGGACTGGATGCTTTGTTAGCATTCGGACGCCCTAAGAAAGTTGAATTGCTCACCATGATTGATAGACGATTTAGAAGAGATTTACCAATTTCTGCAGATTACGTTGGGAAAACAGTGGATACATTGATTTCGGAGCGTGTATCCGTAGAATGGACAGAAATAGAAGGAGAAGATAAAGTAGTACTTTTTACCCCCGATGCAAATGGATAATTTAAGTGTAGATCATTTAATTGGAATTAAAGATTTAACGAAAAACGACATTGAGTTAATCTTTAAAACTGCAGACTCTTTTAAGCAAGTTATTAATAGACCAATAAAAAAAGTTCCTTCCCTTCGAGATATTACCATTGCAAATATTTTCTTTGAAAACTCAACTCGAACACGTTTGTCTTTTGAGTTAGCTGAAAAACGACTTTCATCAGATGTTGTTAATTTTTCGGCAGCTAGTTCTTCGGTTAAAAAAGGAGAAACGCTTATCGATACAGTTAACAATATTCTTTCCATGAAGGTAGATATGGTTGTAATGCGACATTCGAGTCCTGGAGCTGCTAAGTTTCTATCTGAGCGTGTAAACGCCTGTGTTGTTAACGCAGGTGATGGAACGCACGAACATCCAACACAAGCTTTGTTAGATGCGTATTCAATTCGAGAGAAATTGGGAGAAGTTAGTGGTAAGAAGGTAGTGATTGTTGGAGATATTCTTCACTCGCGAGTTGCCTTATCAAATATTTATTGCCTTCAAAAATTAGGCGCAGAAGTTATGGTTTGTGGTCCAACTACGCTCATGCCAAAATATATTGCCGAGTTAGGGGTTAAGGTAGAGCATAACCTGCAACGAGCGCTTGAATGGTGTGATGTAGCGAATATGCTGCGAATTCAACTGGAAAGACAGGATATTAAATATTTCCCATCACTGCGAGAATACTCAATGCAATACGGTTTAACAAAGGAAATTTTGGATAATCTATCAAAAGAAATTGTTGTCATGCATCCTGGGCCAATTAACAGAGGTGTTGAAATAACAAGTGATGTAGCAGATTCAAAGCAATCGATTATTCTGCAGCAAGTGGAAAATGGAGTAGCAGTCCGAATGGCAGTAATTTATTTATTAGCGTCGAAAATAAAACGTCAATAATATTTTGTTAAATTTGAAATAAACGAATTACAATGGATTTTATCATAAATCAACAAAACGGAACAGCGATCGTTAAGACAAATGTCGATAAACTGAATGCAGGAAACGCTTCGGACCTAAAAGCTGAATTGGTTTTATTGAATAAAGGTAGTATCAACAATATTGTAATTGATATGTCCAAAACAAAATACTGTGATTCATCGGGTTTAAGTGCAATTCTAGTTGCAAATCGCCTATGTAAAGATACCAATGGAAAATTTGTGTTGTGTGGATTAAATGAAAATGTGAGCAAGCTAATTAGTATTGCTCAATTGGATAAGGTGTTCACAATTACAGTATCTGAATCTGAAGCCCTTGAGGCAATTAAATAGTGAGCTTTTCTGTTCAAATTCTGGGGAGCGGTTCAGCTGTTCCAACTTCTTCGAGAGGGTTGACTTCTCAATTTATTTCTATTTCTAGTCGGCATTTTTTAATCGATTGCGGAGAAGGCACACAAACTCAAATGCGTCGTTTTGGAGTTAAGTTTCAGCGAATAGACGCCGTGTTTATATCACATTTACACGGAGATCATTATTTTGGATTGATTGGTTTGTTGAGTACAATGAATTTACTAGGAAGAGTTAAACCAATCAAAATATTTGCTCCTAAGGAGTTGGAAACTATTTTGAATTTACAGATTGAATATGATGGTTCACGAATGTCCTTCGATATAGAATTTATTGCTACCGAGGCAAAACAGGAGACAGTTTTGTTCGAGGATGAAAAAGTGATCGTTCGCTCTTTTCCATTATCTCATAAAGTTCCAACAACAGGATTTAAGTTCACCCAAAAGGAAAAACAACGGCACTTGTTAGTTGATAAAGCAAAAAGTCACGGTGTCAAATTTGAACATTACCATTTACTAAAAAGTGGGGTTGATGTCGTAAATGATGAAGGGAAAGAATTTAAATCTATTGAATATACTTTACCAGGAGAAAGTGAGAAGTCGTATGCATTTTGTTCCGATACGAAATACTCAGAATCAATTGTTCCTTTTTTAAAAAATGTCGATTTGTTGTATCATGAAGCGACCTTTACAGAGGAGTTTATTGATCGCGCGAAAGCCACAATGCACTCTACAGCTCAGCAAGCCGCTACAATTGCTAAAATGGCAAATGTTGGAAAGTTGCTCATGGGACATTTAAGTGCGCGATATGAAGATGGTGAGCAACATATCGAGGAAGCACATCCTATTTTTCAGAAAAGTGAATTCGTTGAAGACGGAAATACGTATCCGGTTTAATTCACAGGCTTGCGTGAATAAGTTCTCGTAAGTTTCTCAATTTCACCTCTCTTTCTTCCTTATATTTGATAGCTTTCCAATAAGTTGTTATAAATGGCAGAAAATCAATATACTGAAGATAATATCCGGTCTCTCGACTGGAAAGAGCATATCAGGCTGAGACCAGGTATGTACATTGGTAAGTTGGGCGATGGTTCAGCTGCTGATGACGGTATTTACATTCTTGTAAAGGAGGTGATTGACAACTGTATCGATGAATTTGTAATGGGGAATGGTCGCCGTATCGAATTGAGCGTTGCAGAGGGGAAGGTGACCGTTCGAGATTATGGACGTGGAATTCCTTTGGGGAAAGTTGTAGATGTTGTTTCGAAAATGAACACCGGTGGTAAGTACGATTCGAAAGCATTTAAGAAATCTGTTGGATTGAATGGGGTTGGTACCAAAGCAGTAAATGCTTTGTCTTCTCACTTTATGGTATATTCTGTTCGCGATGGAGAGAAGAAGCAGGCGACTTTTGTTCGTGGTGAGCTGGTCGAAGAGACAAAGGTAACCAAGACAACAGAGGAAAACGGAACGTACGTTGAGTTTATTCCAGACGAAACAATCTTTAAAAAATATTCATTCAGAACACCTTTCCTCAATAAAATGTTGTGGAATTACTGTTACCTGAACCGCGATTTAATCATTAAATTCAACAGAGAGAAATTTCAATCTAAATTTGGATTGAAAGACTTGCTGGAAGACAATATGGACGGAGATCCACTTTACCCAATCATTCACTTGGAGGGAGAGGATATTGAAGTAGCATTTACGCACGGAAAAACGTACGGAGAGGATTATTACTCATTTGTTAATGGTCAGCATACTACGCAAGGTGGTACGCACCAAAGCGCTTTTCGTGAATCAATGGCGAAGGTGATTCGTGACTTTTATGGAAAGAACTATGAGGCGTCTGATATCCGTCAATCCATTGTTGCTGCTGTTGCGGTAAAAGTGATGGAACCGGTTTTTGAGTCGCAAACCAAAACAAAATTGGGGTCGCAAGAAATTGAACCGGATGGTAAGTCCATGCGAGCATTCATCAACGACTTCTTGAAAGAACGTTTGGATAATTTCTTACATAGAAATCCAAAAATTGCTGAAACCTTAGAAAAGAAAATTAAGCAGTCTGAAAAAGAAAGAAAAGAACTTTCTGGAATCCGTAAGATTGCGAGGGATAGAGCGAAGAAAGCGAATCTACACAATAAGAAATTGCGTGATTGTCGCGTTCATTTAACTGATTTAAAACACGAATTACGAGAACAAACAACTCTTTTCATAACCGAGGGTGATTCTGCCAGTGGATCGATTACTAAATCGAGAAATGTGAATACACAGGCAGTATTTTCTTTGCGTGGAAAACCATTGAACTGTTATGGACTGACCAAGAAGGTTGTTTATGAAAATGAAGAGTTTAACTTGGTTCAAGCGGCATTGAATATCGAAGACGACATGGATGATTTGCGTTACAACAATATTGTTGTTGCGACGGATGCCGATGTGGATGGAATGCATATTCGCATGTTGTTGTTGACCTTCTTTTTACAGTTCTTTCCAGATCTGATTAAAAGAAATCACGTCTATATACTTCAAACGCCTTTATTCCGTGTTAGAAATAAGAAAAAAACGATTTACTGTTATTCTGAAGAAGAAAGAAGAGCAGCTGTGAATGAATTAGGAAGAAATCCAGAGATAACGAGATTTAAAGGGTTGGGAGAGATTTCGCCAGACGAGTTCAAGCATTTTATCGGTGACGATATTCGCTTAGAGCCTGTAATTCTATCAAAAGAAGCTTCAATTGACTCGATATTATCGTATTACATGGGTAAAAATACACCGGAGCGTCAGGAGTTTATTATCGATAACTTAAAGGTTGAAGAGGACTTGGTAACGGAGGATACCGAAACATCAAACATTGAAAAAGCATCATAAACAATGGCTGAGGAAAACGAAGAATTGGAAAACGACGGACTAGAAAACGACGGTACAGAGAACGAAGGGAAAATGGATGCTGAAGGTAATCCTTTTGAAAAAAGTGATACCACGGATAAGATAATTCCGGTTGGTGGATTGTATGAGAATTGGTTTCTTGAATATGCTTCCTACGTAATTCTTGAAAGAGCCGTTCCTTCATTGTACGATGGTTTCAAGCCTGTACAACGTCGAATTATGCATTCGATGAAAGAAATGGATGATGGACGCTACAATAAGGTGGCGAATATCATTGGAAATACGATGAAATATCACCCACATGGTGATGCTTCTATTGGTGATGCGTTAGTTCAGTTAGGTCAAAAAGACTTATTGGTCGATTGTCAAGGAAACTGGGGGAATACTTTAACCGGAGACGGAGCGGCAGCGGCTCGTTATATTGAAGCTCGTTTGTCTAAATTTGCCTCTCATGTGGTTTTCAACCCAAAAACGACAAATTGGTTAAAAAGTTATGATGGCCGGAACAATGAGCCGGATCAATTACCCGTAAAATTCCCATTATTACTTGCGCAAGGTGCTGAAGGTATTGCTGTAGGTATGGCCTGTAAAATTATGCCGCACAACTTCGTCGAATTAATTGAGCAATCAATTAATCATTTGCGTGGTAAAAAAGTATCTATTCTTCCCGATTTTCCAAATGGTGGAATGGCCGATTTTTCGAATTACAATGATGGACTGAGAGGTGGTAAAATTCGATTGAGAGCCAAGATCAAAAAGGAAGACAATAAAACATTAATTGTTCACGAAATTCCTTTTGGAACAACAACATCTTTAATCGATTCAATACTAAAAGCGAACGATAAGGGCAAGATTAAAATTAAGAAAATTGAAGATAATACTGCTGCAGAAGCGGAGGTGATTATTCATTTGGCACCAGGAGTTTCTCCAGATAAAACACTGGATGCATTGTACGCTTTTACGGATTGTGAAGTGTCAATTTCTCCGAACAGTTCTGTAATTGATGGTGATCGTCCTCGATTTATGGGAGTTTCTGAGATCTTAAAAGTCAATACGGATACAACTGTTGATCTCTTAAAGAAAGAACTTGAAATTCGTCTTGCTGAACTACAGAAACAATGGCATTTCTCAACTCTTGAGAAAATCTTTATCAATGAGGAAATGTACATCGATTTTAAGAAGTACAGTGACAAAGATGCACTGTATCTCTATATGAGAGATGCGTTTAAGCCATTCAAGAAGGTGTTGATTCGTGAAATCGAAGATGAAGATTTACATAAATTGACGCAAATTCCAATGATTCGTATTACACGTTTCGATGCCAATAAAGCAGACGAAACAATTGCGAAAATTGAAGCTGAAATTGAAGAAGTAAAAAACAATTTGGCAAATTTAATTGAATATGCGATTGAGTATTTCAAAGATTTGAAAGTCAAATTTGGAGAGGGAAGAGAGCGTAAAACAGAAATAAAAACCTTTGACTCGATAAATGCAACCAAAGTAATAATCGCCAATAAAAAACTGTACGTAGATTACGAAGAAGGATTTGTTGGGCATAGCTTGAAAAAAGCAGAATATATCGCCGATTGTTCGGACTTAGATGATATCATTATTTTCTTTTCTACTGGAAAAATGATGGTTACTAAGATTGCCGACAAGAAATTCGTTGGTAAAGACATAGTATATGCCAATGTGTGGAAAAAAGGCGATAACAGAACCGTTTATCACTTGATGTATCAAGATGGAGTTGGTGGTCCAACGATGATGAAGCGATTCAATGTCAATTCAATCACACGTGATACAGAATATGATTTAACCAAAGGAACCAAAGGTTCTAAAATGTTGTATTTCACTGTTCATCCGAATGGTGAGCGCGAAGTAGTTACGGTTATTTTAAGAGCGCGTCCACACTTGAAACGCTTGAAGTTCGATATCGACATGGGAGAGCAGTTGATTAAAGGCCGAGGTGCTTCTGGAAATCGTGTAACAAAAGAAATCGTTTCGAAAATCGTACAAAAAGAAGTTGGTGGTTCAACTCTTGCAGCTCGAAAGATTTGGTACGACACTGTAGTTGGTCGTTTAAATGATGAGAAACGAGGAAAATTCTTGGGAGAATTCAAAGGAAACGATAAAATATTGACATTATATGCTTCTGGAGAGTACCGTTTGTCGACATTTGATTTATCAAACCACTTTGAAGACGACATGGTTCACATTGAAAAATGGCATCCAGAAAGAGCAATTACAGCTGTGTATTACGATGCTGAAAAAGATTTACATTTCTGCAAGCGTTTTGTGTGCGAAGTGACAACGGACAAAAAAGTGTTGTTTATTTCTGAGGCGGAAGGTTCTACTTTGGACATTGTTTCAACGGCATATCAGCCGAAGGCACGAATTATATACAATAAATTGCTAAAAGCAACCAAAAATCTTCCGGATACTGAAGTTGATTTGGCCAATTTCATCGAGGTAAAAGGGATGAAATCACAAGGGAATCAAATGACAAAGTTGAAGGTGAAAGAAATCGTTCTTGAGCATTCAATAGAAGGAGATGAGCCATGGCCAGAGCCTGAAAAAGCGAAGGTGACAAGAGAAGACGGTGAGGAAATTGAAGGTGAAGAAGAGGGTGAATCGACAACAATTGAATGGGACATTAAAAAGAACGACGAAGATTCAGATCAACCAAAACTGTTTTAAAACGAAATTATATTGAAAAGGTCTCGGTATAGACCTTTTTTATTCTTCGGTAATATTCCAAATTTTATCGTAGCCCATTTCGATTTCTTTTGCACGTAACGTGGCAATTCCTTGCTTCATTGCGTCCAACAGAATAGGCATACTACAAACGCGAACTAGTTCGTTTTTATCCGCGATTAATTTGTCTCCATTAAAAGGTTCTCCTGCCTTTCGAGTGATTTGCCCGTCGAAATATTTACCTTCTTTGTTTCCTCGTGTTTCATCACGTCCGTTCACAGAAATGTTTAAACTAGGATATAAAACAACTTTCCCGTTTTTATCACCTCCTACCATTAAATTGATGTGAATCGAAACTAATCCATCAATTTCTCCAGCTGCTTTCATCATGTTTACACGAGGATTATCAGTAGTAGAGTTTGAGCTTAATGAGCCCAGGATTTCTCCAATCGTGCCAGGTGTAGATCGCTTAGTGTTTTTATATGATTTCATTACTTTTTTATCCGTGTTTTTTTCAGCTGACGCGAATAATTCTGCATACTGAGGAGTTGAAGTTACTGCCTCAACAGGAACAAATTCAATATTGTACTCAGTTTTAAAGAATGAAACAATTTCATTATACACTTGGTCCAATGCATAGTCCCAACTTTCATTTGGAAGCTGAGGAAATTCATAAGTTGTTGTCGTGGTTGTAGTTTGTGTATATTTTGTGTTGCCAACAGTCCATGAGTCTGTGCTCTCACTCGTTTCTCTTTTATACGTACTTGCCTCCATTGTAAATGAAACTAAACCAAATTTGGATGCTTTAGAAAGTGGAATTCCTGTTGATGCATTGGGTTTATAAAAAGCATAGCCCAATGATTTGTCCTGAGATTGTGCTCTTACCTTTAGAGATGACATTATTCCTTCGTCTTGTTTGCCCTTGACGATTACCGGAAAGGAAGCGTAGTTGCGAGTGAAAAGTTCTGTAGCGCTAATTTTACCAGGATTTTGATCAGGACCAAACGCATCTTTTTCTGTTTTAACTTCACGCTCAATAATTATATAGTTATCGCCTTTGTCAAAATTACCTGCGTTTAACTGTCCTGCTATTTCTGGATTCGAAAGTGCTTCTTTTGGGATCGTGACTTTTACGTTTCCTGGTTTCGTTACTTTGAAATCGGCAAAGTGATTAAGTGCACGAACGCCCATTACTTTTGTGAGCAACGACACTTTAATTGTTGTTCCTTCCGAGCCAGGTGGATTATAATATTCTATATCGATATCTTCAGCTAAATCAATAATAGGTAATACGCTTTCGTTGTTTACACTAAGAATTTCAATATCCGAGATTGGGTGGAAGGTAAAACTTGCCTCATCACCCAATTCTGTTTTTATCTTTAATACTACTGGCTCAGTCGGAGGATAGTTGTATTGTTTTCCATAAGATCCTAATCCGAAATATTCAAGCTGTTCTCCATCTATTGTGACTTCTCCAATGAGTTCGAGTAACCCTACACCATCATTTTTGAAAAAAGTGATGAAAAGCATGTGATCTCCTTCGCGAACTCCCGGTAAAAAGTATTTAGCCTCTGTGGTATTGATATCCGTCGAATAAACACCATTAATATAGTTTGCTTTTACAACAACACCTTCAAGGGATTTTGCTTTTCCTGTCATAAGGTTACCGGCAACATCACCTATTTTTTCCATCAGGTTAAACTTTTTCTTTTTTTCCTTTTCACCGTTATCATTGTCTTTTTTTATCTGAGCAAAAGATGATAATGTGCAAAACAGTGTAGCGAGAATTAACAGGGTATTTTTCATTTTTATCGAATTTAACTCATCAAAATTACGGATAGTTGAAAATCAAAAAAATACGTAATAGGACGTAGATTTAATCTTTTTTAAAACGGAATGGAGGTTATTGATTAAAAAACAACGATTTATCGTTAAATAATATTGACAAATTGTCTCTTAACCCTTATTTTTGTCAAAACTGGATGATTTCTCTCCCCCAGAATGAGGAAAGGATAAACGTTCTCCGGAATGAACGCATGACTCAATTCAATTAAAATGATATCAACAATGGAACAATTAACGTCGAAAGACTTAATTTCAATGGAAGACAAACATGGTGCACACAACTATCACCCACTAGAAGTAGTTTTAAAACGAGGTGAAGGCGTACATGTCTGGGATGTTGAAGGCAAACAATATTATGATTTTTTATCGGCGTATTCAGCAGTAAATCAAGGGCATTGTCACCCGAAGATTGTTGGAGCGATGATAGATCAAGCAAAACGACTGACATTAACTTCACGTGCTTTTTATAATGATTCACTAGGACCATACGAAAAATTTGTAACCGAGTATTTTGGTTTTGACAAAGTATTGCCAATGAACACCGGTGCTGAAGCAGTTGAAACGGCAATTAAATTGTGTCGTAAATGGGCGTACGAGAAAAAAGGAATTCCACAAGATTCAGCGAAAATCATTGTTTGTGAAAATAACTTTCACGGAAGAACAACGACAATAGTTTCATTTTCAAACGATCCTGTAGCTCAAAAGAATTTTGGTCCGTTTACACCTGGTTTTATTCGTATTCCATACAATAATTTAGAAGCCTTAGAAGAAGCATTGAAGCAAGATAATATTGCAGGATTTTTAGTTGAGCCGATTCAAGGCGAAGCAGGAGTGTATGTTCCAAATGACGGTTATTTAGCTAAGGCAAAAGAACTATGTGCTGCGAATGGAACCTTGTTTATTGCTGATGAAGTTCAAACAGGTGTTGCACGAACAGGTAGATTGCTAGCTGTTGATCACGAAAATGTGAAGCCAGATATTTTAATTCTTGGAAAAGCACTTTCTGGAGGAGCATATCCAGTATCAGCTGTTTTTGCAAACAACGAAATTATGGAAGTGATTCACCCAGGAGAACACGGTTCTACATTTGGTGGTAATCCAGTTGCAGCGAAAGTTGCAGTTGCGGCTTTAGAAGTTGTTACGGAGGAAAAACTTGCGGAAAACGCTGAGCGACTAGGTCATATTTTTAGAGCTGAAATGAATCGAATAATCGAAAAAACAGATTTAGTTTTAAAGGTACGAGGCAAAGGATTATTGAACGCGATTATTGTAAATGATACTGAAGATAGTTCTACAGCCATGGATTTATGCATTGCGTTAAAAGAAAACGGATTGTTGGCAAAACCAACACATGGTAATATCATTCGTTTTGCTCCTCCTTTAGTTATGACAGAGGAACAATTGCTCGAATGCGTAGCCATCATTGAAAAAACGATTAAAGAGTTCAAAAAATAATTATTTGCCTCATGGAAACATGAGGCATTTTTAATTTTTAATGTGAAAAAGGCTGCAATCAAAAAGAATATTGCCGAATTAGAGAAGGAGTTAAGAAGACTGAAACTCGAATTGGTGAAGGATGATGTTTCTCCTTCAACAGTGATTGTTCCGGATGAACTTCAGGATGCTTTTTTACACATTGAGGAGAAAATAAGAGATTACTTTTCAGATTTAAATATCGATCCTGAATCCGGGGAAATAACCGCTCAAGGTCAACGTTATGTTCTTTTGCGATCAGACTCTTTAAGTCACGAATTTTTGGAATTCATAAAAGAAAGGTATTCGGATCGATCAATACATGAAGCAATCAGTATTGGCAATAATTTCTTGTATGACAATGCAAAAGTTATCGGTAAAAAGGATGCAATTTCTTTTCATAACAAACTTGGATTAACTGCTCCAATTGAAAAATTGTCTGCAGGACCAATTCACTTTGCCTATACTGGCTGGGCGAATGTTGAAATATTTAAAGAAAGTAATCCTTCTCCTGACGAAAATTTTATTTTAAAGTTCAAACACCATAATTCATTTGAGGCGCAATCATGGCTAAAAGCCAAAAAGAAAACGGATATTCCTGTTTGCACAATGAACTGTGGCTATTCCGCAGGATGGTGTGAAGAGAGTTTTGGAATGCCATTGACAACAGTGGAAGTAGAGTGTGAAGCAAAAGGTGATGAAGCATGCGTTTTTATCATGGCACCTAGTCATAAGATTGAAAAATACGTTGATGAGTTAGTAGATCTTTCTAAGGTCGAAAATTTTGAAATTCCCGTATTTTTTAAACGAAAACACATTGAAGAGCAATTACGTGAATCGTTAGTTCAAAAAGAAGTACTAATAAAGGAAATTCATCATCGCGTAAAGAATAATCTGCAATTGATTATTAGTCTTCTTCGGGTTCAAATGACTGAAATGAAAGATAAGAATTTAGTCTCGGAATTTGAAGCAAGTATTAACAGGGTTAGCACAATGGCAGCTGTTCATGAAATGATTTATCAAAATAAAGATTTCGATAAAGTGAACTTGCGGTCGTACATGAATCATTTGGTGACTTCTTTAATTCAAATGTACTCGCTTAATCAGGTTGCTGAAGTTGATATAGAAATAAATATTCCTGAAGTTGAATTTACAATTGAACAATCATTACCCTTGGCGCTTATACTGAATGAAATTATTTGTAACTCGCATAAACACGGACTTGAAAAGTCGGGTAGATTATACTTAAAACTGTCGTGTGAAAATGATGAATATCAATTGACAATAGGAGATAATGGACCAGGTTTTAAATTAAAAAAGAATCAAAAAGGTATAGGTTTGATGTTAATTGATATCCTGATTGAGCAGATTGATGGCATAAAAACCGTGAAAAACTCGTCGAAAGGACTGGAATACAAAATTAATTTTAAGCTAAAATAAAATGGAAGATTTTTTATCTTCGTAACAAAAAATCAAATTGGGAAATAAAATAAAATTTGGAACCGATGGTTGGAGAGCAATTATTGCGGAGGAATATACGGTTGAGAATGTTGCACGTGTTTCATTAGCAACAGCTAAATGGGTGAAACAGAATTTTGAGAACCCATCAATTGTTATTGGTCATGATTGCCGTTTTGCAGGTGATTTGTTTATGCGTACAGCGGCAAAGGTATTTGTGAGTGAAGGTGTAAACGTTAAAATGGCTGAAGGATTTGTTTCAACACCAATGGTTTCTTTGGCTGCAGTAAAACTCGGTTGCTCTGTAGGAGTAGTAATTACAGCTAGTCACAATCCACCTTCGTATAACGGATTTAAATTGAAATCACATCATGGAGGACCGCTTTCTCCAGGAAAGGTTCAAGAGATAGAGGATATTATTGCCGATTCAAATTCAATAGATTTGGATTCAGTTTCGTTGGATTCCAACCTCGTTGAATGGATTGATCTAGAAACAATGTATGTTGAACATGCAAAAGCGAATTTCGATCTAAAAGCGATTGAAAATTCTGGTTTGGTTTTGGCGTATGACGCAATGTATGGTGCAGGTCAAAATGCCTTGAAGCGATTGCTTCCAAATACTAAATTCTTGCATTGTGAGCACAATCCATCTTTCATGGGGCAGGCTCCAGAGCCAATTGCAAAGAACCTTCAAGAACTTGAGTCGTTTATTAAGGAGAATGGAAATATCGATTGCGCTTTAGCTACTGATGGAGATGCAGATAGAATTGGACTTTATAATGGAAAAGGAGAGTTTATCGATTCGCACCACATCATTTTATTATTGGTTCATTATTTAGCTAAATACAAAGGAATGACTGGTAAAGTTGCTACGGCGTTCAGTACAACTCCTCGCGTTAAAGTGATGGCAGATCACTACAATCTTTCAAGTGAAGTGGTGAAAATTGGATTTAAATACATCGCGGATATAATGGTTACCGAAGACGTTTTGGTTGGCGGTGAGGAGTCCGGTGGAATTGCAACTAAAGGACATATCCCAGAAAGAGACGGAATTTGGATGGGGCTAATTATCTGGGAATTCATGGCGAAATCAGGGAAATCTTTGGATGATTTAATCGATGAAGTATATGAAATCGTAGGTGCATTTAAATTCGAGCGCAATGATTTACACATTACGGAAGAATTGAAAAATAAAACCATTGAAAACTGTAAAAACGGCTCGTACAAAAACTTCGGAAAGTATACTGTTGATTCAGTTGGAACAATAGACGGATTTAAATTCTTCTTTGATGATAATCGTTGGTTAATGATACGTCCTTCTGGAACAGAACCTGTTCTTAGAACCTATGCAGAAGCTCCTACGATGGATGAAGTACGTGATATTTTAAGAATTACTGAAGAAATGATTTGCAATTAGAAGTAGTGCAATTTATACAAGGCCGAATCTATAAGATTCGGCCTTTTTTTTTACCCAATATTTATTTTCATTAAGGATATACAACTGATTGATTTTCGATTTAATTTTACATTAAATTCTAAATTTATTTTATGAAAAAAAACCTACTTTTTACAGCTGTTATTTTCGCTTTAAGCGTATTTAGTAGCAATGCTCAATCAACCTATGCACAATGGGGATTAAATTCCAACGGAGATGATTGGGATACATTATATAACTCAGGTGAAACCAGTAACTTTGACTTTACAGGTATACCAGCTGGAGCATATGGAAATGCCAAATTGATTTTTTATGTAGATGGAGGGTTCGACGTTCCATGGAATTACGCCGCAATTTTAGACCTAGGAACTGACGATTATCTAGGCTCTTATGATGGAAACTGGAGTAATCCTACTTGTCAAGTTGATTCAATAATAATTGACATTAATACAGCTGATATTTTGAACTATCAATCCGCTGGAATATGGAGCGTTTATGTAGCTCCATACTCAGTTGATTTCATTTGTGGAGCAAACAATGATATGGCTAGATTTAAAGTTCGTTTAGTATTTGAATATTGTTCTTTCGGACATCCTGTAGAGTTTGCGTCATTCACGAATGCTTCAACTTCGACATGTGCGACAAGCTCTCCTCTAACGCTAACTGGCTCTCCAGCAGGTGGAACTTTTAGTGGGACCAATGTTACAGGAAATACATTTAATCCAATGGGATTGGCACCAGGAAGCTATGAACTAACCTATACAGCAACAGATGGAATCGGCTGTGTAACTTCAACTTCTAAATTCTTCAGTGTCGGTAATGCACCTATGGATATAAGTGCGTTGGTTTGTGAAGGAGGATATGCTCCTGCGATTGAACCACTAAATAAGGAGTTTGTTTTTGCATATGACTTAGGGTTAACAAATGCAATCGATACTGCGACAGCTTACGTTTATGGTCCAGTAGTGAATTCTCCTGAAGTTATTTACTATGCGCAGAATATTGCGCCAAAAATTTTCACGTTAGACAATGTAACGACGAACAATGCTTTAATTATTGACCATGATAATTTAACAGGTGATGATAGAGGAGGGTTAGCCGTTACCAATAATTTCGTTTATGTTGTTGGAGATGATTATACGGGGAGATATGACTTGAATTTACAAACTACTGGAACCGCTTTACCAGTTCGAGACGGTTTGTTTTCTGATTTACAAGAAATGAAAATTTGGTCACTTTACAACACAGTTTCGGGAGAAATGCCTTTTGATAATGATAACAGTGGGTTGGACTATACCGTTGATGCCATTATTGCATTAGACGATGATTTAAATATGACGAATGAAATTGTAATGTTATCAACTCCAATTGAAATGTATAACACGAACAACGGTATTTTTGCTGGTTTTGGTAAGGTTGGTTTATACAATGGAGATACAGAAGATTTTAATATAGTTGACCTTAATACTGGAGAAGTGACATTTGTAAATAACCTTTATTTAGATTTACAAGGCAGTGAAAACTGGAGTGATTGGGGGACATTGAGCTTCGATGGAACAGATTATTTCGCTAACTATGTGAATTATGGAACTGTGCAAATTGAATCACACAACTTAACGACGGATGTTACATCCGAAATTTCAAGCTTTTCTGATTTTGGACAAACAGCATCAATAATTTATCACCCTGGTAATGGTCGCTTATACTTTCACACAGAAAATAGCTGTGAGTTTGGGGGAGATGAAGAAACACTTGGTTATATTGATGCGGATGCAACAGAAATGAATAACCCAAATCCAATTTTTGGCTGTCCAGCAATGATTGAATATACGTTTAATTCAATTGACTTAGGAAATGATGTTACCATTTGTGGAGATCAAACACCACTTATTTTGGAGGCTGGTTTTGGATATAGTTCTTACACATGGAATGGAGTTAATAATAACTGGAATATTTATCCAGTTTCTTCAACTGGAACGTATACTGTAGAAGCAATTGATGCTGCGAATTGTGTGGTTACAGATCAAATTGTTGTTACTGTTGACCAAGGTTGCGTTGCAAATGTAGACGAATTAGCGTCTCAATCATTTAACGTCTATCCTGTTCCAAACAATGGTAAATTTGTAATTGACTTTTCAATTGAAATGGATGTACAATCAGTAGTGCTAGTGGATATGAATGGAAAAGTATGTTATGATTTGGCAGTTAACGGAACTACAAATAAAATCAATGTTGACGCTGTAAATCTGGAAGCCGGAATTTACATTGTTAATGTTATCTCTACAACGGAGACTGTTAGGAAGCAAATCGTGGTTACGAAATAATCAAGCATTTATTTGAACGAAAAGGAGGCTTAGGTCTCCTTTTTTTATGTCGTATTTTCTCAAATTGATTGTATATTTGTTCTTATGGCAGGATCTTCAATTGGAACACTTTTTAAATTGACCACTTTTGGTGAATCTCACGGCGTTGCAATTGGAGGAATTATCGATGGTGTTCCAGCAAATCAAGTCATAGATATTGAGGCTGTTCAAGATGAACTTGATCGTCGTAAACCGGGACAGTCCGCTATCGTAACCCAACGCAAGGAATCAGATAAGGTTGAGTTTTTATCTGGTATTTTTGAAGGAAAAACAACGGGTTCCCCAATTGGTTTTATGATTAAAAACGATGATCAGAAATCAAATGATTACGACCACATTAAAGAAGTTTTTAGACCTTCTCACGCTGATTTCACTTACAATTCCAAATATGGACATCGTGACCATAGGGGAGGAGGGCGTTCTTCTGCGAGGGAAACTGCTTCTCGTGTTGTCGCAGGAGCGATTGCCAAACAAATCCTGGCTTCTTTAGGAATTGAGATTGTCGCGTATGTGGATCAGGTTGGTTCAATAAAGCTTGGAAGTGATATTGATTACAATGTAATTGATGATAATCCAGTGCGTTGTCCTAATATGATAGTTGCTGCCGAAATGGAAGCTCTTATTAAAGAAGTTAGAAAAGATGGTGATACTATTGGTGGTAGCGTGCGATGTGAAATTAATCACGTTCCCGTAGGATTGGGTGAGCCTGTTTTCGATAAACTGCATGCAGATTTAGGAAAAGCAATGCTTTCTATCAATGCAGTTAAAGGATTTGAACTTGGAAGTGGTTTTGAATGTGTTTCTATGCGAGGATCTGATCACAATGATCTTTTTAATGAAGACGGTTCAACACAGACGAATCACTCAGGAGGAATCCAAGGTGGAATTTCAAATGGAATGCCAATCACAATGCGCATTGCGTTTAAACCGGTGGCAACAATAATTCAAACTCAAACAACACTCAACAAAGTTGGTGAACTGGTCGAAATGGATGGGAAAGGGCGACACGACCCTTGCGTGGTTCCTAGAGCGGTTCCTATTGTGGGGGCAATGGCGGCAATAACTGTTTTAGACTTCTACCTTCGAGACAGGGCAACGAATCTCTAAGTATTAGACATAAAAAAAGGTCACTTAATTAGTGACCTTTTCTCTTTTTCATTACTGTTATTTCTTTATAAACGTTTCAGTGTAACGTTTACCATCATTCGTTTCGATCATGAGGATATACATTCCACTTTGTAATTTTGAAATATCAAACTGACCTTGTTTTGCATCCAAGTCAATTGCAGTTGCACCAAGGTTTGTCATAACTTTCATGTTCTTGATATTCAACGTTTCGAAATTTTCGATGTTTAATATGTCAGTAGCTGGATTAGGATATACTTTTACATTTTTTCCATCAATTTTCAACGTGCTCAATTGATGAGAACCTTCAACAATTACGAATGGTTCGTTAATTGTTGGATTTGGATAAGAATCTTCAATTCCAGAAGGCCACTTAATGATTATAGAATCAATTTCAGTCGCCGTACCAATACCAAAGTGCGCATTCAAAGTGTTCATGTGTCTAAAACCATCACCACTTCTAATATCACGTATTTGTTTACCCCATGCTCCATAAATTTCAACACGAGCTCCGATACCGTTGCTATTACTTTGAACACCCAGCATGTTTACTTTAATCCAGTTATTTGCATTTCCATCATTGTAATAAATCGTTTGATCATTTTGGATGTCCAAGAAACCATCATTATTTAAATCTCCAATAGATCCATTCGTGAATGAATAAGCAAACGGTGTAAACGTCATATCACCATTTCCGAACATAATTTTGCTTCCACCACCAAATACATCTGCGAAACCATCGTTGTCAAAATCGTATGAAGTGTGTTCAATGTTTAAACTTGGGTTTGTATCCCAACCACTTCCAGCGGTTACATCGGAAAAAGTACCGTCTCCATTGTTTTTCATTACTTTATGCGGTCCGTCAGCAGTTGAACTAGCTCCAATTACTGCATCCATATAACCGTCATTATCGTAATCATTCCATGCTGAAGACCAAGTTTGCAATGCATCGGCCATATTTGAAGCAACAGAAACATCTGTAAAAGTTCCATCTCCGTTGTTTCTATGTAATTCATTTATTTTTGCTGTAGAAGCACCACCACGACATTTCGCTATAAAACAATCTTGGTCACCATCGTTATCGTAATCAGTCCATAGTGAACCATAATTACCTCCTTCAGAATGATCTCCAATCCCACCTTGATAAAATGTGAAATTACCTGTTCCATCATTGATGTAATATACGTTAGGATCAACATCGTGACAAACAAATGCGTCTAGGTTACCATCATTGTTAATGTCAACAAAATTACTTCGTTGACAGAAAACATATTCTGAACCAGAAACTTGCGTGAATCCCGTTCCTGTGCTATTGGCATACATAAAAGTAACTCCACTTCCTCCTCCGTAAAGTAGGTCGTTGAAACCGTTTTTATCGATATCTCCAGCAGCCATACTCCAAGATGGGTTATTCACTGCCGTAGTAGTTGGAATAGTTGTTTTTACAAAAGCTCCTGAAACTTGTTGGTAATGAATTTCAACAGAGTTCGAAGAAACTGTAACAATGTCATCTAAGAAATCACCATTCATATCAACAACACTGATTTTGTATGAACCACCAATTCCAGGGAAAAAGTTTCCTGTAAATGTTACTGGTGCAGAAGGAGGAACAACAATTGCTTCCTCACTCAATTCAAAATCAAGCGCCGCAGATGACCAACGATTATCAAATGCGATGTAATAAGTAGTTCCATTTGTGACATTAAATGTCGCCATTGATGTATAACCAGTTCCTGCATCGTCATCACCTGAATGACATGTAAGTGCTCCGCATGTCCCAGTATAAACGTGGAAACGTGTATCTGCACCAGCCGTTCCTGGTAAATCAGTTGTTACAGTCACAGAATAATCCGCATTTGGAGTATAAACGTACCATTCTCCTGCGGTTGCTCCTGCTCCGTTAGCAGCACAAATTGGATCTGGAACGTCAGTTCCGTCAATTCCGGTTATTGAATGTGTACCGGCTCCAATTGTCAGGGCTGTAGCACAGGTGTTTTGAGCAAAACTGGATATTGGCAATAGAGCCAATAATAATAAAGTGTAGTTTTTTTTCATAGTTATTGATTTAGTTGATAGTTTAAATTATTCGCAAGTTGTTTTCCAAGTAATCCATTCCTCTAAAAGTGCTAACCCTTCTTCATGAACGATTGATCTTCCAAGCAATGGCATTCTAACATTTTCATCAGTAGATAACATTCGATAATGCATTACCGAACGATCTTTATTTCCTGGTGTTATAATATTTATAAGTGCTGTATTAATAAATTCATCAGGCTCAACACATAGTCCCAAGTTAACAGGATTACTCGTTTCCGAAAACGCTAATCGCAATGGTCTATAGTCGCAATGCTTACCTTCTTGGTGACAATGAGCACAATTGATATCCAAATATGATCTTAACCGCAAGTCAACTGATTGGGAAGCATCATGGTAATCAATAGCGGATACGATATTACTTGGAAGATTATTTTTCAAATAACCATATGAAACCCATTTTTGCAATTGCGTTTTGAATTCTCCAGGTAATTTAAAATTTAAACTTTGTGGCTTTATACCAATAGGTATGGGTTGATCATTGATTTTATGGCAAACCAAACATTCAGTGGAAGACGGAATTCGATAATTGGTAGATTTTATTGTTCCATCTTGATCCCAACTCAATGGAATAGAACTACCGTTCATATCTAAATATGCCTCAGTTTGATCCGAATTCCAAACATATTCGGCAAAAATCCAACCTGATGATTTGCGAATCATAACTCTTGTTTCAATTATTCGCGTATCGCCACTTGGCTGTACATTATCGTAATAAAATGTTTTCACTAATGCTGCACCAACAGGTAAGTCTAAAATGTTTCCATCTCCTTCATAGGTGGCAGTTGTGCCATCTGGCATCCAAACAAATCTCTTTTTTAGTGCGTAATCCGTGAAAAGGGTACTTACTGGTTCATAACTCAATACTTTTTTTGCAGGAGATTGATTTTTCATTTCTCCAATGAAAAAATTGTACTCCGAAAGTTTCTCGTATGGTACACTTGTTAAGTCCATGTTTACTTCCATCTCAACATATGGAGCAAAATTGCCTTCGTGCTTTTTACAGCTTATCACAGAGACAATTACAACAAAAATGGAAGCAATGTATAAAAGTAATTTATTCATTTAATTAGCAAGTGTTTGAGCAATGTACAAAAAATATAGACAAAATCTACTTCGTACTTTAAAAATCTTTAAAGCCAAGACCCGATTTTCCACAATAAAGTTGCGTCAAAAAACTTTTTGTAATCCATTTTATATTAAGCACCTTTGTATAAAACCCTGATTATGGAATTTATCAGCCAAAAAATTGATGATTACGTTTGTGCGCACACAGAAGATGAACCTCAATTGTTGTACGAGTTGAACAGAGAAACTCATATAAATGTATTGCGACCACGGATGTTGAGTGGACATTTTCAAGGTCGTGTTTTGAGTTTATTGTCGCACATGATAAAACCAAAAAACGTTCTGGAAATAGGAACCTATACGGGTTATTCTGCCTTGTGTTTTGCGGAAGGGTTAGCGGAAGATGGAAAAATCCTAACCATTGATAAAAACGAAGAATTAGAAGATTTAGTAAATGAGTTTATTCAGAAATCGGAATATAAAAACGCCATAGAATGTCGAATTGGCGATGCGATGGAAATTATCCCAACACTTCGAGATGAATACGATTTAGTGTTTATTGATGCAGATAAGTCGAATTACATCAATTACTATAATATGGTTTTTGATAAGGTTTCAAAAGGTGGCTATATCATTATTGATAATGTACTTTGGTCGGGAAAAGTTACTGAAGAGGTCGAAAAAGGTGATGTTGACACGCAGGTACTTGTCGATTTAAATAAGTTGATCCATGAAGACAAGCGTGTTCAAGAAGTTTTGTTTCCAATACGAGACGGACTAATGATTGCACGCAAAAAGTAATGGAACTCGAAATCCTTTTTCATGACGAACATTTAGTGGCGATTAATAAGCCACATGGTTTGTTGGTGCATCGCTCAAAAATTGCGAACGATGCAGATGAATTTGCGATTCAACTATTGAGAGATCAAATTGGAAAAGTCGTTTATCCTGCGCATCGATTGGATAGAAAAACGTCGGGTATTCTGCTCTTTACCCTAAGTTCTGAAGTGAACTCTCTAATGCAGAAACAATTCATGAACCGAGAAGTTTCAAAAAAGTATGTAGCTTTTGTTCGTGGACATATGGAAGATGAAGGAACAATTGATTATCCACTGAAAAAGGAGAATGGTACTGAACAAGAAGCTGTAACACATTTTAGTTGCTTGAAACGAGGTGAATTGCCTTTTCCTTCTGGGAAATTTGAGACCTCGCGTTATTCTCTGGTTGAATTAAATCCAGAAACAGGTAGAATGCATCAAATACGTCGTCATTTAGCACATGTTTTTCACCCAATAATTGGAGATCGTCCTCATGGCTGCAATAAACAGAATAAATTATTCTTAGAGCGTTTAGAAATGAATACAATGCTGTTGCACGCCTCGGAATTGTCTTTTGTCCATCCAATTACAAACGAGAAAATTGAATTAAAAGCTCAGCTGTTTTATGATTTTCAACGTGTTTTAGCACTGAAAGAATTGTCGTTGAAATAAAGCTGTTTATAAACAAGTTTCTTAACTTCGTTACCAATAAATTTTACTCGAATGATTGATTTTAGAAGCGATACAGTTACAAAGCCTTCGCAAGAAATGAAAGAGGCAATGTTCAATGCGCAAGTAGGAGACGATGTTTTTGTTGAAGACCCAACGGTAAATGAATTGGAACAGTTTTCAGCGGATTTATTTGGAATGGAAGCAGCTCTTTATTGTGTTTCTGGAACGCAAACGAATCAAATTGCTATAAACGTTCACGTACAACCTGGTGGAGAAATCATCACGAACGAAGAAAGTCACATCTACAAATATGAAGGAGGAGGAATCTCCAAGAATTCGGGCGCATCTGTACGTTTAATTCGTGGAAATCGTGGTCGTTTGACGGTGAATGATGTTGAACAATGGATCAATCCAGATGATATCCATTTTCCGGTTACTCAGTTGGTTAGTTTAGAAGATACATCGAATAGAGGAGGTGGGGCAATTTACGATTTTGAAGAAATTAAGAGAATCAGTGCTTTTTGCCGCAAGAACAATTTGCCTTTGCACCTAGATGGAGCGAGATTAATGAATGCAATGGTTGAAAATGGGATCAATTTGAAAGAATATGCGTCGCAATTTGATTCTATATCGCTTTGTCTCTCCAAAGGATTAGGTGCACCAGTTGGTTCTGTGCTGATTGGTAAAAAGGAATTTATTAAGAAATCGCGCCGTGTTAGAAAGGTATTTGGTGGTGGAATGCGACAAGCGGGAATTATTGCAGCTGGTGGATTGTATGCGCTAAAAAACAACGTAGAACGATTGAAAGTTGATCATCGTCATGCAAAAGGATTGGAATCTACTTTAAATGAACTAATTTGGGTGAAGGAAGTAATTCCTGTTGAAACGAATATCGTCGTTGCTGTATTGAAAGATGAATCGCAACGAGATGTTATTTTGGATAAATTAGCTCAAAAAGACATCAAAATAATGGCGTTTGGTCCTGGTATGTTGAGATTTGTAACTCATTTGGATATTCACGAAAACGATATTCACCAGACGATTGAAGTGCTTAAAAAATTGTAAAAGTGAAAAAACTGTTGTGCATACTGTCAATCTTAGTTTTCTTTTCTTCATGTGGAGATAAAGAGAATGAAGTAATTGATTTGAACGATATTATTGAAGGTTCTGAGCGCTATAACGAGGATTCGTTAAACGTTGATCATAAGACGAAGGAAGATGATACTTTGGCGATTTATTTGAAAGATTTCAAATCACATGGTATCGATGTCAATGAACTGACGGTGATTGAAGAGAAGTACTTTCCAGACCGTTTGGGTCCAATCCATACGCTGAAATTTGAGCTACAGTGTGAAGAGAATACTTTTCGTTTTGTACAATGGACGTTTGATGATTCAACCAAAGTGATAAATGCTTTTTACAATTGGATGGATTGTTTCGGTGAAAAATGCAAATCCATTTTTATTGGAGAAGAACGTGTCTTTCAAACCAATCCTTTTCATTTATTGGTCAATGACAGTTCGCTAATTTTTATTGAAGGAATTGAGTCGTTTGATTTTAAAGAATGGGAAAGTTACTTTGAAAAGAAGGGTTACGGGCTAGATTGGAATTATGTTATCGAGCAACGAAAACGAGGCAGGGCGCATTGGTTTAATTACATTGAAGAGAAAAAAACACCATTCAAAAAATGAAAATAGTCAACAGAGGTTATATTATCATTCACCCCAAACAGCCGTTTATTGATTGGGCAGATTCTCAAGATGAAGAATACGAATTGGACGAGTATTTCGAGCCAAACATCTATTTAATTGAAGAGGATTTCTTTGAAGATGAACCGGTTATAAAGGCAAACTTTAAGAAGATATTCAAGAACGAATTGAATGCCGTTTCTGATGAAGAAGAAATTTACCCCGATATTACTATGGAAAATTTTGAAGAATGGTTCAGCGTTATTCTTGGAAACACGGTTTTTGACTGTGAAAAAGGGAATCTAAAGGGGGAGTAGAAGTAACTTAATCCTTGACTTTCTCATTTAATTTAAAGAACTGAATTCACCACTTTTTGTTGAATGTGCTTCAAATACGTCACAGGTTTGCCTGTTTCATCAAAATAATATGATTTTTTCAAAATATCAGACAAATCATTAAAGTTCAGCCAAAACAATACTTTCTCGCCTTCAATCTGTCCATCACGGATTTCATTAACAACTGGGGCAATTGAACGAATAATTCGTTTTTTCTCAACTCCTTTTTTATCATAGAAAACACTTACTCTCAATTTATACTTTATGAGGTCCGCATCTTCATACCACATGTAATCGCGAGGAGGATAAACATACATTTGCATCCCTGAAATGGTATCCAGAACCATCATTGGTTCACCAAATTCATCTACAAGTGGATAATCAGCTTGCGCACCAAACATTCCCAAATAATACGCAAACTTGTTCCGCATTTCGTCCGATGTTAGAAACGTTTTATTTGCGTGCTCTCCTTTTACCGGGTAACGCAATTCTCCATCGTCCAGTGCTCCAAGACCAAACGATTCCGGTTGATACGGACTGTAAAGTTGAATTGAACCACCTACAATGAGTGGATGCAATGTGGTAAAAAGATTATCCGACCTATTCTCGAAAGCTCTTTTGTATGATTCATAATTCATTACGGGAGTTTCCTCAAAATGGATGGTTGGATCCAATATTCTCCACATTTCTTGCCACGCTTTTGAATAAGGTTTAAATAATACTGAATCTTGTCCTGAAGCGTCCAATTCAACCCATATGATTTTTTCGAATAAACCTGCTGGTTCCTTTTGCTTGTCAATTGCCGATGTTGCTAGAAATAACAATAGTAAACTACCTAGATAGAAGTGAATTTTTTTCATTTGTGAATGTGTTAAGCTATCAATTTAAGAGTGAAAATAGAGAATTAATTTTTCTCAATCAACACCGCGTTGTAATAATTGGGGTCGTGCGACACGTTTTCTGTAACCCATTCCGGTAGTTCAAATTGTTCATCTTCAGATTCTACCTCCAATTCAGCAAGAATTAGCCCTTCCAGCGGACCTTCAAAAACATCTACTTCCCAGGTGTGTTTTCCTTGTGGAATCTCATATCTTACTTTCCGAATGTACTTTTTTGTGAAGCTTGAAATGATTTCTTCGGCGTCTTTCAACGGAATCTCATACTCAAATTCTTTTCGTGTAATGCCTACTGTTTCGCCCTTGATGGTCAAAAATCCCTTGTCACCTTTAATTCGAATTCGAACAACGCATTCTTTGGAGTTGTAGATAAAACCTTGAACAATCAATTGGCCTTCAGGCTTGTTGATTACGCACCATTTCTCTGAATCAACTAGGAATTTGTATTCAATTTCGTTCATAAAATTATTTTATCAAATGTAGATACTATTTCTATAGATGAAAAATCTTGTTTATGCTTTATTAACAAGTTTACTATGTGCGCATAGTTTTATTATGTGTAATTTGAACGAAAACTAGTTAAGAATGATATCTGCAGATATCTGCAAAAGTTTATTTCACCTTTAAAAATTAAAATTTATGAAAAAGAATGTAATAGCATTTTCAGCAATAGCAGGTTTTTTATTTCTAGGTTCATGTACAAAAGATTGGGTATGTGAATGTACAGTTAGCTCAGGAAGTTCCTCGTTTGTAACGGAGGAAACAATTGAAGCGTCTTCCTTAAGTAACGCAAGGGATGAATGCCAAAGTAAGGACGAAACTACTTTTGGTGATTGTAAATTGAAACCATAATTTAAATAATCAACGGCTCATATTTCAATGGAATTATGAGCCGTTGAAAGTTTATCCCATTGACCCAATAAAGCCGTATTTATTCTTTGATTTTTTGAGCAGCAGTGATTTTATTAAATCGTGTTCGCCATCTCTGATTCTAAATACATATTCGAAATAGCCACCTTCTTGAGGTATAATTTCAGCGACTTCTACCTTTAGTATATTCACGAAGCGCGTATTGACATACTTATCAGTCAACATGTCAACTCCACCAAATAACTCATCGATAAATTGTTCCTTTCTTCCTTCTAGAAATTTCAATTGCTCTTTTCTGTAGTCCTTATCTGTGCATTTTAAAGTCGCGTCTAAATTGTGTGACTCAATTGAAGCAATAAATTTATTTACAAAAGCTATTTGATTCTGTTCAATTTCTTGCGAGAATCCACCTTTTGAAAGAAGTGCTAGGACAAAAATCAATAAGAAACGACAATTTTTCATATCACTAAGTTAACTAATTCTCTTTTGACTTGATTCAAATTATAAATCAATTAACTTCGTAACTGTGAAGATTTATTTAACATTCGATTACGAGCTTTTTTTTGGAGAAAAATCAGGAACTGTTCAGAAATGCATGCTTGAACCAACAGATACTTTGTTGGGACTGGCGGCAGAGAAGAACGTATACTATACTTTTTTTGTGGATGTAGGTTACCTCATTCAAGCAGATAAATATGCTGAATTGGAAGAAGAAGTTAAACGTGTTAAAGAACAGATTATGAGAATGATTGAGTTGAATCACTCGGTTCAATTGCATATCCATCCTCATTGGGAAAAAGCAACTTGGAAAGATGGAAAGTGGAAAATGAATGTCGATGGCAATTATAAGCTTTCCGATTTCTCCACTGAAGAGCGATCGTCTATAATTGAGCGATACTCAAATTATTTGGAAAAATTAATTGGAAAAAAAATCAACACATTTCGAGCAGGAGGTTGGTGCATTCAACCGTTCTCAGATTTAGCCAATGATCTAAGAAAGATCGGTATTGTGAATGATTCAAGCGTCATTGAAGGAGGATATTTACAAACTACAAATTACAATGTGGATTTTACCGACGCACCAAAAAAATCGAAATATCGATTCTCAAATGATGTGTGTTTAGAAGATGAAAAAGGAGATTTTACCGAGTATCCAATTGCTTCTTTTCGTTACCGTCCATCTTTTTATTGGTGGCTGTATGGACTTGGGAAGCTTTTCCCAACTAAGCATAAAATGATTGGAGACGGAACTTTTTTAAGTCAAGGAGGACGAAAATGGTTTGTTTTACTAAACTATTCGAATCATCATATTTCAACAGATGGTTACTTTGCTAAGAAACTCAATGCTGGACTCGAAAAAGCTATTAATTTGAACCAAGAAGAAATGGTGATAATTGGACATCCCAAAGGGAACACAACCTACTCGCTAATGAAATTGAAACGATTTATTGATTCCAATTACCAAAAACATGAGTTTAAATCGTTTGTAAACGACTAAAACGAAAACTGAATACGCTTAATTCTTATATCTGTCTCTTATACACATCTCCGAGCCCACGAGACAGGCAGAAATCTC
>OLID01000231.1_pt1 | contig 30375 bp, 24 predicted proteins | sample 1609361 | NCBI WGS metagenome assembly OLID01 (sample SAMN05416778, study PRJEB24817) | seawater metagenome | isolation source: Sea water | place: Canada:Atlantic | collected 2013-07
TCTACACAGAGTAGATCGTCGGCAGCGTCAGATGTGTATAAGAGACAGGTGCCAAATATTATTATTGCTGAGATTTACATTAGAAAAGCAATTTTATAAATACATTTGTTTTTTATATTCTATAATGACAGCTACTACGCTATACTATATTCTAATTGCAATTCTAGTGATCAATTTTACAATTGATAAAATCTTAGATTTTCTAAACACAAAACATTTTGATGATGCAATTCCTGCTGAGTTACAAGATGTATATGAAAAACCAGCATATGAAAAATCGCAAGCCTACAAAAAGACAAATGCAAAGTTCTCTAATCTAACAGGTTTGTTTTCGCTGAGTTTAACCTTGGCTTTTTTCTATTTAGATGGATTTAAATTTGTAGATGAATTAGCAAGATATTACTCTTCAAACTCAATTATAATTGCATTGATTTTCTTCGGAATTATCATGTTAGGTTCAGACATTCTTACGACGCCTTTTTCTTATTATAAAACCTTTGTCATTGAAGAAAAATTTGGATTCAACAAAACCACCAGAAAGACTTTTATTGTTGATAAAATCAAAGGTTTATTAATGACCATTGTTTTGGGTGGCGGAATATTAGCTTTGATTGTTTGGTTTTATCAGTTTGCAGGAAATAACTTCTGGATCTATGCTTGGGCGTTAGTTGCGATTTTTTCTATGTTTATGAACATGTTTTATGCAAAACTAATTGTGCCATTATTTAATAAACAAACTCCGTTAGAAGACAGCGAATTAAAAACAGCCATCGAGAAATACGCAACTAAAGTTGGGTTTACGTTGAAAAATGTATTTGTAATTGATGGTTCTAAACGCTCAACAAAAGCAAATGCATATTTCTCTGGCTTTGGTTCACAGAAAAGAATTACGTTGTACGATACGTTGATAAATGATTTAGAAACTGATGAAATTGTTGCCGTTTTAGCACATGAAGTTGGTCATTACAAACGCAAGCACATTATTTTTAATCTCTTCTCCTCTATTCTATTAACTGGTTTTACGTTTTGGATTTTATCTTTGTTTGTGAGTTTACCAATATTTTCTGAAGCATTGAATGTTTCAATTCCGAGTTTTCATATTGGACTAATTGTCTTCGGAATTTTATATTCGCCAATATCAGAAATTACAGGATTGTTAATGAACATTGTTTCTAGAAAGTTTGAATATCAAGCAGATAATTATGCCAAAGAAACATTTGCTGCTAAACCTTTAATCACTTCATTAAAGAAATTATCAAAAAATAGTTTGAGTAATTTAACACCACATCCGGCATATGTTTTTATGCATTACTCGCATCCAACGTTGCTAAAAAGAGTTCAAAACCTGAACAGATAAATATTCTCATCAAAAAGGTGAAAAAACTTTGTGCAATTCATTATTTGTTTTACTTTTAAGTAATGATGTATTCAGCAACCATAGAAGAAGAAAATAAAGAAATTTCCAAACGATACAAGGATCTTTTAAAAGGAACGTATCAAACATTATCTAAAGAAGATAAAAAATTGATACGTACTGCCTTTGATTTGGCTGTGGAAGCACATTCTGATCAACGAAGAAAATCTGGTGAGCCATATATTTATCATCCAATTGCTGTTGCAAAAATTGTTGCCTATGAAATTGGTTTAGGAGCAACTTCTATTGCGGCAGCTTTGTTACACGATGTTGTTGAAGACACGTATTATACCGTTGAAGATATGGAGCGTTTGTTTGGAGAGAACATTGCTCGTATTGTAAGTGGATTAACAAAAATTTCTCGTTTAAATAAAGAGCAAGATGCTTCTATACAAGCAGAGAATTTCAGAAAAATGTTGTTGACTTTAAATGATGATGTTCGTGTAATTTTGATAAAAATTGCAGATCGATTGCACAACATGCAAACGATGGATTCTATGCCAGAATACAAACAGGTGAAAATTGCATCAGAAACCTTATACATTTATGCTCCTTTAGCTCACAGACTTGGTTTGTATAATATTAAAACTGAATTAGAGGACTTAGGTTTAAAATACACAGAGCCAGAAGTTTTTACTGATATTTTAAGTAGAATAAAAGACAGTAAAGAAGACCAACAAAAATACATTGAATCCTTTGAAGAAATTTTACACAAGGGTTTGGAAAAAGAAGATTTTGAATATCAAATTAAAGGAAGAACAAAGTCTATTTTTTCTATCCGTAAAAAGATGAAAACTCAAAATGTTTCTTTTGATGAAGTATATGATAAGTTTGCCATCAGAATTGTTTTCAAACCTGTTACTCAAGATGAAAAATTTGATGCTTGGAAAATATATTCAATTGTTACAGATTTCTTTAAACCAAATCCATCTCGATTAAGAGATTGGATTTCTCAACCAAAATCTACTGGTTACGAAGCCCTACACATTACTGTGATTGGCCCGGATAACAAATGGGTAGAAGTTCAAATTCGTTCAGAAAGAATGGATGAAATTGCTGAAAAAGGATATGCAGCGCATTTTAAATACAAGCAAGGTGGTGAAAAAGAAAGTGGTTTAGATAGTTGGTTAAATAAATTAAAAGAAACCTTAGAAAATCATTCTGCAAATGCTGTAGATTTTGTTGAAGACTTTAAACTTAATTTATATTCTAAAGAAATATTTGTTTTTACTCCAAGAGGTGATTTAAAATCATTGCCTAAAGGAGCATCTGCTTTAGATTTTGCTTTTTCTGTACATACAGATATTGGGTTAAAATGTAGGGGCGCAAAAGTAAACGGGAAATTAGTACCGTTAAGTCACGAATTAAAAAGTGGTGATCATGTAGAAGTACAAACTTCTTCTGTAAACAAACCAAATGTTAGATGGTTAGATTTTGTAATGACTGCAAGAGCTAGAACAAAAATTAAAACCGCATTAAAAGAAGAAGAAAAGAAAATTGCTGAAGAAGGTAAAGCAATTTTAACGAGAAAATTACGGCATTTAAAAATTACATTAAATGATACTGTTATTAATGAAATGGCAGCATACTTTTCTTTAAAAACAAGTTTCGATTTATTTTACAGAGTTGGTAATGGCGCTATTGAAAACACTCAATTAAAAGCTTTTGCAAGTCAAAAAAACAATGCGTTTATTAGTTTTTTCAAGAGTAGGTTAAAAAGATCTCCAAGCAATCAAGTCACTAATAAAGAAGAGGTTACAAATAAATATGATGCACTTGTTTTTGGTAAAGAAGATGAAAAATTAGATTACACACTTTCTAAATGTTGCAATCCAATTCCGGGTGATAAAGTATTTGGGTTCTTAACAATTAATGACGGGATAAAAGTTCATAAAAAAGATTGTCCAAATGCAATTTCTATGCAATCAAATTATGCCTATAGGGTAATGCTTGCAAAATGGATAGATTCTTCAAAACAAGAATTTAAAACAATTTTAAAAGTAAGCGGAATTGATAAAAAAGGAATTGTAAATAATTTAACTCGTATCATATCTAATACAATGGATGTATATATTCATAACATAAATATATCTGGAGATGATGGTGTTTTTGATGGTAAATTATCATTAAGTGTTAAAAATAAAGCGCAATTAAATAAACTAATTTCAAGTATTAAAAAAGTAGAAGGAGTTCAAAAAGTTGAACGTGTTAATACTATGTAAATATCATTTTATAAAAAGGTAAATTATATTGATAAATAACCTTAAATTTGTTGCTTCGATAAATTCAGAAAAATGGGTACAAAAGAAAACCAAGACATTGTAAAAAATGTTTTTACTACATTTTTAGAATCTAAAAAACATAGAAAAACTCCTGAAAGGTATGCTATTCTTCAAGAGATTTATGATTTAGAGGAGCATTTTGATATAGAATCTTTATATATCAATATGAAGAATAAAAACTATCGAGTAAGCAGAGCTACTTTATACAATACCATCGATTTATTATTAGAATGCGCATTGGTTAGAAAACATCAATTTGGTGGTCAAAGTATGGCGCATTACGAGAAAAGTTATTTTGATAAACAACACGATCATGTTATTTTAACGGATACTGGTGAAGTAAAAGAATTTTGCGATCCAAGAATTCAGGTAATCAAAAAAACCATAGAAGAAGTTTTTGATATTGATATTCACAATCATTCACTTTATTTTTACGGAACAAAAAAACAAGCTAAATAAACTAACAACACACTTTATAACAACAACTAATGGCAGTAGATTTATTACTAGGATTGCAATGGGGAGATGAGGGAAAAGGTAAGATTGTAGACGTTCTTACTTCTAATTACGATATTATTGCAAGATTTCAAGGTGGACCAAATGCAGGTCATACTTTAGAATTTGATGGAATTAAACACGTTTTAAGAACAATTCCTTCAGGGATTTTTCATGAGAAATCAATCAACGTAATTGGTAACGGAGTTGTCATTGATCCAGTTGTTTTTGTTCAAGAATTAGACGGATTAGACCAATTTGATTTAGATTATAAATCAAAACTAATCATTTCTAGAAAAGCACACGTTATTTTACCAACACATCGTTTATTAGATGCTGCTTCTGAAGCATCAAAAGGAAAAGCTAAAATTGGCTCTACTTTAAAAGGCATTGGTCCAACTTATATGGACAAAACTGGTAGAAACGGAATTAGAATTGGTGATTTAGAATTACCAAACTGGAAAGAAAAATATAGAGCACTTGCCAACAAACATGAAGCAATGATTAGCTTTTATAATGTTGATGTTCAATATGATTTAGCAGAAATGGAAGCTGAATTTTATGCTGCTGTAGAACGATTAAAAGAATTACAGTTTATAGATAGTGAAGAATATTTAAATCAAGCTTTAAAAGCGGGTAAAACTATCTTAGCTGAAGGAGCTCAAGGATCTTTATTAGATATTGACTTTGGAACCTATCCTTTTGTAACATCATCAAATACAACTGCTTCTGGAGCCTGTACTGGATTAGGAATTGCTCCTAATAAAATTAATGATGTTTACGGAATCTTTAAAGCTTACACTACTCGTGTTGGTTCTGGACCTTTTCCAACTGAATTATTTGATGAAGTTGGATTAGAAATGGCGAAAGTTGGTAGAGAATTTGGTGCAGTTACAGGAAGACCAAGACGTTGTGGTTGGTTAGATTTAGTTGCATTAAAATATGCTTGTCAAGTTAATGGAGTTACGCAATTAATGATGATGAAAGGCGATGTTCTTTCTGGATTTGATAGCTTAGAAGTTTGTACAGCTTACAAATATAAAGGGGAAACAATTACGCATTTACCTTATAATATAGAACCAGAAAATATTAGTCCAATTTATTCTAAATTTCCTTGTTGGAAAGAAGATTTAACGCAAATGACTGATCAAAGTCAGTTTCCAAAAGAATTGAATGCATACATCGATTTCTTAGAAAAAGAATTAGAGATTCCGATTAAAGTAGTTTCTGTTGGACCAGATAGAAAGCAAACTATACACAGATAAAATTTTGTATTGTTTATAATAAAAAACCTTTTAGAATTTCTAAAAGGTTTTTTATTATAAATCAAATTGTAACGCTATTAGAACCTTATTAAAAATCTTTCTTTTTAGATTTCAAAACAATTCTTAAGGTGGGCAAAATAACCCATAACAAAAGTGCTGCATTAGAAAGAAACATTCCCATACTTGTTCCGAAGAATTTTTGAAAAACTGCTCCTGTATACCCTAGTAATGCAGAGATATCTAATTTTAACAACACTAAAATCCTAGACAAATCGATGGGGTTAAAAATAGTCGCAAATAAAGAGAATTGGTCTAATGGATACTCACTAAAAACGATTAATGAGATTAAAAACAGGCCGTCATAAATAACCGCCATAAACAGCCATAATAAAATTGCATACCCAAATCCTTTTATTTTATTTTCATTAGACAGTGCAATATTAAATGCCAATCCTACAAAAATAAATGTCAAGAACACACCAACTAACAACAAAGAAATGAAATCAAAAATAGCGCTAGATTGTGTGAATCCATAAGCTAAAAACGGAATACCAAGACCTAAAACTAAACTTAAAGATAAGGATACTGAAACGCCAATATATTGTCCCAAAAATATAGTAGATCTTTTTAAAGGTTGTGCCAATAGCAACTCTGTAAACTCCCTTGAATTATAATAATACATTATGCCAAAAATGGTTCCAATAAGCGGTGTTAGAATTACTATAATATTCATTAAAGTAATGACGGCTTTAGATGTATCATTATTTAAAAACAACAAGACAAAACCTATCAATAAATAGAAAATGAAATACACGTAACTCCAACGGCTACGCATTAAATCATAAAAACTGTATTTTAATATTTTAAGCATGTTGTGTAGTTAAGATGTTAGCAATAGCATGTTCTAAGTCAGATTGATTTGTTTGCTCTTTTAATTGTGTAATACTTCCTTTAAAGTAAATTTTACCATCTAATAAGAAAACAATTTCATCAGAAACCTCTTCTACAAAACTCATAATGTGAGAAGTGATTAAGATGGTTTTTCCTTTTTGCTTTTCCTCTTGTATAATTTTTTTTAAACGTATTAAAGAAATTGGATCTAAACCGGTAGTTGGCTCATCTAAAATGATAATCTCTGCATCAAACATAAATGCCAAGACCAAGTTTACTTTTTGTTTTGTTCCTCCTGATAAATTGCCCAATTTTTGTTTTAAAAAAGGTTTCAAATCAAACAGTTCAATTAAACGTGTTTCATTTGACGGTTTACTTCTAATGTCTTTAATCATCTGAAGCAACTCTATAACGGTTAAATTGACTGGAAAGCTTGCTATTTGAGGTAAATAGTTAATTGAGTTCCTATATAGATGTGTCTTAAGGATTTGCATTTTATCTATAATGATGTTTCCTTTTTCTGGAATCACCATTCCGAGAATACTTTTTATCAAAGTCGTTTTACCAGATCCATTTGGCCCTAAAACTGCAAAGATTCCTCCAGAATTAATTTCTAAATTCAACTCTTTTAAGACACTTACTTTTCCGAATGTTTTATGTAAATTCTCTATTGTAATCATTTATTTTTTCTCATTAAAGGGTTATTATCTAATAAGTTATCTGGCGTAAAAGCGGGAGATACTTTTTCAGAAAAGTTGATGATATCTACAAATAGGCTTCGTAATAAAACCACGGTCTCTGGTGTTTGGTTTACGATGTACGAAAATAGTTTTACAGGTCTGTATGGCACATCACCTATTCCATCTTTATCTAAATCATATCCTGTATAATCACTCCAATAATTACTATCAAAGTTGTTATCGTTTAGCTTACTGTTGTATGAAATATCAAAAGAATTGTGTAAAAAATTATTGTTTTTAAAAATGTTAGAATAACATGCTCCTGCAACTTTTAAAGCCCAACCATTTCTAATAAAATTATTATTAAAATAATTAATTCTTGTTGTTCCTTCAATTTTAATTCCTGTAGTATTTTCTTCAAAAACATTGTGAAGAATCTCTGCGTCATAGATTTCTTTTAACAACAATCCATAAGAGGCGGTTCCCCAGTTTTTACTAAATGTATTGTAAGTCATTTTTATGAATTTAGAAAACATTACTGCAACACCAGAGCCATTGTTTCTAAAGGTATTCTTATGATACTCATCATTGTTAGAAAACATAAAATGTAAGCCATACCTTAAATTGTCATAGCTTGTATTGTTGATTACCTGACTATTGGTAACAAACTCAAAATAGATCCCGTCACGTAAATTATGAACTACGTTATTTTCAATGACAACATTCGATGAATCCCATAAATGGATACCATTTCCAGAGCTTGCTTCTACTTTCGCATCACTAAAAATATGATTATTTTTTATGATTCCGTGCTTAGATTTTTCAATTAATAAACCGAAGAACACATTTTCAATCAATAAGTTTTCTAGGATAAAATACTTGCTTTTTGAGAGATATACCGCAGCGTAATCTTTGGTGTAGCTTCTGCCTACATTTTTTAAAGTAATTCCTTTAATCGTAACACTGTCTGCAAAAACTTTAAAGATGTACCCCTTCTCTTCTCCATTGATAACTGCATTTCTCTCTCCGAGTATCGACAAAGGTTTGTCAATAACTATATTATACTCTGAATAGTTTCCTTCTTTTAAAAGAATAACATCATTCCTATTTGCAATACTTATAGCCTTCGCTATTGATTTTATAGGACATGTATTACATACTTCAATTTGTTGTGCTGCTAATGAAAAATACATTAGTAGTACTAAAAGCATTGTAAATGAAGATTTTTTGGTTGACAAACTCATTTTAAATGTTTTAATCTATAGATCGAATTCTACTTCTTTCTAATTATCGCATACTTTATTTTTTACTTAAAAAGCGATTTATTTCCTCCCAATTATATTGATTTCCTTCATGCTTAATGGAGTTTTTATTGGTATATGCAGATAGATTAGCACCCATCGGACTTTTAATGTCTTCGCTAATCAAGTATACAGCTAAATTTGCATCTATTAGCTCTCCTGGTTTTAAATAATCTGTAACGAGTATAAATGAAAACTCTTCTGTAGGTTTCTTTTTTATCTCATAAATTAAGCATTCAATTGCATCAAATTTATAGGCTCTTCCTTTTTGGGTTACATATTGTGCTGCATGGGTTCTTTCTACAATTGCCATATCACAAAAGCTACACATATCTTTTCCGTATTCAATTTTTTGAGGGGCAATCTTACAGGAACTCATTAGTAGTAGCAATCCAAAAAAAGGGATTATTTTTTTCATTTACGCTTTTTTAGATTCTTTTTTACCAATAAAAAACGCAAACAATGTCAACATCATTCCAACAAACATAAAGTAAGCACCCAATCTAGGGTATGAATGCGCTGTAAAGTTTAAAATATCTTTTGTTCCAAATAAGGGAGGTTGAAAGCCCATTATGGACCCATCGGGGTTTGTAAATTTCATGATGGCTTTTGGATCTAGTGTATGTCCATAATCATATTCCCATAAATAGAAATCATACATTCCTGCAATTCCTAATATCGACATGACAACAAACCATCCTAAATACCATTTGTAATTTCCTTTAAATCCAATCAATACTCCTAAGGCAACCATAACAAGGATAGCAACAGGGAATATTTTAAATTCAGGAATTGTTTTTGGGATGTATTGCATTCCTACGTAATGATTCATCAAGTTGATATTCTTTATGTCAAACTCATTGGTATCTTCAAAATGGTTGATGAAAATTTCCATCCCTAATGGAGTTGGATATTGAGGTGCTTCTAAGGTGATGTTCCATAAAGGGAACAAAAATAATCCCAACATTAACAATGATCCAATAATCATTGATAGTTTTGATTTTTTCATGTCTTTTTTCTTCTTGGTTGATAAATTATTTTGGTTAGGGCTGAAAGCTGTTATAACGGAATGAAAATCATCCATATACTAACCAAACAGCCCTGTCAACCAAAAATTATAAATTATTCGTCATCTAATGACCATGATAGCTTGATATTAGAACTTCTAGGAGAAACTCTAACGTATCCTTGCATTTCTTGATGTAATGCAGAACAGAAATCAGTACAATAGAAAGGCCAAACTCCTACTTGTTTGGGTTCCCAAACAAATGATTCTGTCTGTCCTGGCATGATTAACAATTCAGAGGTGTTCGCTCCAATCATACTTACACCATGTGGTACATCGTAATCTTGTTCTAAGTTCGTAAAGTGAAAATATACTTTGTCTCCAACTTTAACTCCTTCAATATTATCTGGAGCAAAATGACTACGAATCATCGTCATATAAATATGCACTTCATTTCCTTTTCTTACAACTTTAGCCTCACCTTCACTTTTTGTAACATAAGGATGTTTGTTATCTTCTAATCGGTAGAATTTCTTAGAATTTGCTTTAATCAAGTCTGCTGGTATCCCTGCTGCATAGTGAGGTTCTCCAACGGTAGGGAAATCTAATAATAATTCCATTTTCTCTCCAGTTATATCATATAATTGAGCAGATTGAGTTACTTCAGGACCTGTAGGTAAATAACGGTCTTTTGTAATTTTATTCATTGCCAATACATATTTACCAAATGGCTTACGAGAGTTTCCTCCAGGGATCATTAAGTGACCAACTGAGTAATAGGTAGGTTTTCTATCAATTACTTCCCAAGTTCCTAATTTCCATTTTACAACTTCAGAAGAAATAAAGAAAGTAGTATATGCATTTCCTTGTCCATCAAACTCTGTATGTAATGGTCCCAAACCTGCTTGTTTCACAGCTCCTGCATTAATTGCATCATAGTTTAAGATTGGAATACCGTAAGCATCTCCATCAAATTTCTCTTCAGCGATTGCTTTGATCATCTTAGAGAAAGAGTGTACAGTTACATCTGCAGATAATTTTCCAGAACCAACGATATATTCCCCAGAAGGATCAACATCACAACCGTGAGGTGATTTTGGTGTTGGTAAGAAATAGATTGCTCCAGGTACTTCTGTAGGATCTACAGTTAGTACCTCTTTTTTCATTGTTGATGTTGCCATATGTGTATCCTCATCATATACATTGTGTGCATAGTTAGCTGGCATTTTTGTACCTCCACCATTCTTCACATACTCAGCAATTTTTTTCCAATTGATGGCTGCAATAAAATCTTTATCATTTTGAGACGCATTTACTTCTAACAGCGTATTTGCTTCTTCCGTATTATAGGTAGTAAAGAAGAACCATCCATGAGAATCTCCACGTCCTGGATGCGCTTTATCATAATCAAAACCTGGCATTAGAATTTGGAAATCAATTTCCATTCCACCATCTTTTGGATCTACTTTTAAGAAAGTTAATGCTCCTTTAAAGTTTCCTTTATAGTCTTTAATTGAAATATCTCTCTGCGGCACTGGTACTCCAAAACGTGTTCCTGCAACAACATACTCAGTATTTTCTGTTACATAAGAAGAACTGTGATTACCAGCACTATTTGGAATTTCTATAATCTCTGTAGTTTCAAAAGTTGTTAAATCAATTTTTGCAATTCGAGGTGTGTTATTACCATTGATATACACATAACGCCCATCTAATTCTCCATTTGTTTGAGAAATGTCTGGGTGATGGGCATCATCCCAAGGAATAAATCCATAAGAAGTATTTAACATTGGTTTTGTCTCTTCGTTAAATCCGTACGCTTTTTCTGCATCAACAGAAAATACTGGAATTACTTTAAACAATCTTCCTGAAGGCAATCCATACACTGCAAGTTGCCCGCTAAATCCACCAGAAATAAATGCATAAAATTCATCATGCTCACCTGGTGCTACATATACTTTTTCAGCGGCATTTGTAGACAATGCTCCTTTATTTTTACTGTTTTTTGTGTCACCACAACTCACCAATACAAGTGAAGTAATAATAAATGCTGTTAGAAATTTAATTGTTGTTTTCATCTATGTTTATTTTTGGTTATTTTAATGTTCTGAAATATTCTAAAACTGCTCTCGCATCTTCTTCAGTCAAGTTTTGATTTGCCATAGGAGATCCATTAAATTGGATCAATAATTGTTTTGCAATTGGATCTTTTTGAACCATTTCTCCCGGATTAAGAATCATATTCATTATCCATTCAGGTGAACGCTTCTCTAAAATCCCTGTAGGGTTTGGTCCAATAAATTTCTTGGTAGTTCTATGACAAGCAGAGCATTTATTTTTAAAAAGCTGTTGCCCTTTATCTGCCATTGATTGATTGATAGTCGCTGCTAAAGTCAAAGATTTTACAGGTCCAATTCCTTTATTATCCATATCTACCATATCAGCACTTGAAGATACTTTTTTTGTAGAAGTTTTTGTTTCAGGAGTTTTCTTTACTGCTGATTTTTTTGTTTTCGTTGTTGAAACAGTTTTTTTCTCTTCTCCTCCACAACTAATTAAAAATACTACTGTGAATAGCATTACAATGTGTCTTAATTTCATTTTTAATTGATTTTGAAATAATTAATTTTTGATTAAATCTGCATTCCTTAATCTTCAGATGGTACAAGTATGTCTCCAATTACATGAACCCATCCATTACTCACTTTTACAGATTTTAATATTTTTGTTCCACCTACATAAATATCTTTTCCTTTTTGAGTTACTTCTAAATATTTACCAGAAGCCATATAGAGTTTTCTGTTCTTACGAACATTCTTTTCTAATGTTTTAATAGGAAAATTCGCAGGAGCTACATGGTTTTTTAAGATGTACGCTAACTGAGATTTATTTTCAGGCTTTAACAAGGTTGCAACTGTTCCTTCTGGCAATTTGTCAAAAGCAGAATTTACCGGCGCAAAAACAGTTAATGGACCTGTATTTACAAGTGCATCTTCTACTCCACCAGCTTTTATGGCTACAACTAAAGTTTTAAAATCATCTAATGACATTGCCACTTGTAATGCATTAGGGTCTGAGTCTTCATCTACGACTGCAGATTGTCCTTTACCGTTTACTTCGGTTGGTTCTACTTTGGTTACTGTTTCATTTTTGGTTGTCTCTTTACAAGATGTCAATACAAAAACACAAACAATAAATACGATTGAGCTAATTCTTTTCATTGGTCTATAAATTTGATTTCTATAACAAAAATATAATACCTTTGTTATCTAAAACATGATATTAATCATATTAAAAGACTTTTTTATCTTTAATTATGAATCAAATTGTAAAGTATGTTATCGAAATCCAGTAAATATGCTATTAGAGCGGTATTGCATATTGCTAAATCAGCATCAAAAAAAGAAAGAATAGGCTCTAAAAAAGTGGCTATTGAACTAGAAATACCTGCGCCTTTTTTAGCAAAAACATTACAAGAACTCACCAGAAAAAAAATAGTCTCCTCTATAAAAGGACCTCATGGAGGTTTTTATTTAACTGAACAAAACAAGCAGAAGTCACTGTTTGATATCATTGATTGTGTTGATGATATTCATAAATTTGAAGAATGTTTTTTAGGGCAACTAGAATGTGATGATCAAAAACCATGTGTGGTACATCATCTATACAAGCCTTTTAAAAATAAGCTAATCGAAAAACTGAAAACAAAATCAATTATAGAAATGGCAGATGAATATGCAAAGAATAAAAATCTAACAGAAATCCTTAGTTGATCTCCTTTTTAAAACAAAAGCTTAAGCAACCTTCCACTCAGCAAGAATCTCTTTAGCAAATTCGTGACATTGGGAGAAAGTTTCTTTAATGTGGTCAAAAGTTGTACTAGGGTTTATCAAACACATTCTTAAAACAACTTGATTTTGCAAGATTGTTGTAACTAATAAAGCTTCTTTAGACTTTGTAACTCTTGCAGATATTTCTTGATTCAACTTATCTAATTCTGGTTCTGATAAATGCATTCCAATCGGATTGTACCTGTAATTGATTACTGCTAAAGTAGCAGGAGAAATTACTTCCCAGTTTTTACTTTTACGCAACATATCTTCAGTTTTTTCTGCCAAATCAATATTATAGGTCACCGCTTTTTTAAACGCATCTAAACCGTACGTTTTTATAGACATGTAAAACTTTAAAGCTCTAAAACGTCTTGTTAATTGAATTCCATAATCATAAAAATTAATTTCAGATTCATTTCCTTCAATATCGCGTAAATATTCAGGCTTTTCAGAAAAAGTATTACTCAACCAAGAAGAATCCTTCACTAATAAACACCCAATTTCGTAAGGTTGAAAAAACCATTTATGCGGATCTACAGTTAAAGAATCTGCGCGTTCAATTCCACGTAAAATTTTACTTCCTTTTTTAGATAAAATTGCCGCACCACCATAAGCACCATCAACGTGCATCCAAAGATTTTCTTTTTCACAAATGTCTGCAATATCATCTAAAGGATCAACTGTTCCTGTATTTGTTGTTCCTGCTGTTGCAATGATACAAAATGGTTGATTTCCTTCTAATCTATCTTTTGCAATGGCATTTTTAAGTTTGTTAAATCCAATTTTGAATTCTAAATCAGTTGGAATTATTCTTATCTGTTCTTTCTTAAAACCAAGAACACGAATCGCTTTTATGTTTGATGAATGCGCTTGATCTGATAAATAAATAATTGCTTTTGAAAAATCATCACCACATTTTATTCTTCTTGCTGTAACTAAAGCAGTTAAATTAGCCATTGATCCACCACTTGTAAAAATTCCTCCACCTTTTTGAACTGGAAAATTAAACATTTTTAATAACCAATTCATCGTAACAATTTCTAATTCTGCTGCAGCTGGTGAAACAATCCATCCGCCAGAAAAAATATTAAAACCAGTTGCCAAAGTATCAGCCAACGTACTAATAAAATTACTTGGCCCAGGAACGAAAGAAAAAGATTTTGGGTGCGTTGTTAAATTACTATGTGGAATTACATTTTCCATCACAAAATCTAAAACTTTTCCTGCTGGCATAGATTCATTTGGCGCTTCTTGTAAAAAAAGATGATCCATTTCAGCTCTAGAAGCAGATGTAACTGGTTTCTTAGAATCAATTGTATCGTAATGCTCAACGATTAAATCTATGATTTTATAACCATAGTTTTTCATTTCTTCTTTTGGTAATTCGAATGGCGAATTCATTGGTTTCTAATTTTCTGCAAAAATACGTCAACTTTACTTGTTTTTTATGATTAAAGTCATAATTTTTAGTTTAAATAAAGACCAACTTTGCCTCTAGTTAAAAACAACCATAAATGAATTACATACAAACAAAAACAGTAGCAGATTATGTTACAGAAAACATAAAAACTGCACACATATTTAAGAAACACGGAATCGATTTTTGCTGTGGTGGCGGTGTTTCAATTAAAAAAGCATGCGAAAAAAATAATGTGAATTTTGATGAATTAGTAAATGAATTAAACAACTTAGAAAAAAACACTTCTTATTTAAATGATTACAACAAATGGGAATTAGATTTCTTAATTGACTTTATAAAAAACACACATCATAAATATGTAGAAGAAAACCTAACTTTATTAAAACAATATGGTGATAAAGTTGCAAATGTTCATGGACCTCATTATTCAGAATTATTAGAAATTAAGGATTTAATACATACTGTATCAGATGAATTAACGGTACACATGAAAAAAGAAGAGTTGATTTTATTTCCGTTTATCAAAAAGTTAGTAAGTGCTCAAAGAGATGGTGAAAAAGTTGAAATTCAAAATTTTGAAACTGTTGATAATCCTATTAAAATGATGGAAGAAGATCATGATAATGCTGGCGATATTTTTAAAAGAATTTCTAAATTGACAAATACATATAAAACTCCAGAAGGAGCTTGTAATACGTTTAAAGCATTGTATGCAAAACTAGAAGAGTTTGAAGATGATTTACATCAACATGTACATTTAGAAAACAACATTTTGTTTCCGAAAGCAAAAGCTATTGAAGCAAATTTATAATTAATCACATAATCCCATTTCTAATGAAAAATACATAAAGAAATGGGATTTTTTATGCAACAAATTTCACTTTTCTTTAATAAGAAGCCGTAATCTTTTCACTATTTTTGCTGAAAATCAGATTTCGTTTGAAAAAAAATATTCTATTTCTTTTATTGATTGCTTCCTTTTCTAGCTTTTCTCAAAAAGCAAAAAAGATTCAAATTATTTATTCTGGTGTTACCACTTTTGATGATACAAAATATCCTGGTGCAACTATTTTAACTAAGGATGCTGAAAGATTGGTTGAGATTTATCATGATGGCGCAATCCTTACTTGTCAACGTGCAATTGTTTATAAAAAACAGAATTTATTCAAAGCTTTTGGAAACGTTTTAATCAAACAAGGCGATACCATTACGCAAACAAGTAAATATGTAGATTATAACGGAAATACAAAAATGATGTTATCATACGGAAATGTTGTGTTGAAAGATCCAACAATGACCTTAAAAACGGATACATTAAATTTTGACAGAAAAAATCAGTTGCTGTTCTACAAGCACAACGCTACTATAAAAGACGAAACAAATATCTTAAAAAGTAAAGTTGGAAAGTATTTTTTAGAAAACAAAAAATTTACCGCAACAACAAAGGTTACTGTTACAAATCCTGAGCATGTATTAGAGTCAAATCACTTAGACTATTATACAGATTCTTCAATTGCATATCTATACGGACCATCAACAATTACAGGAAAAGACAATGTTATTTATACAGAAAAAGGGTTTTACAATACCAAAACAGAGGTTTCTCATTTTGTAAAAAAATCAAAAATCTTCTTTAAAGATAAAACCATTGAAGGTGATAGCTTGTATTACGACCGATTCAAAGGCTTTGCTTCAGCAACTAAAAACATAAAGTTTATTGATACCGTTCAGAATTTTATTGCAAAAGGAAATTACGCAGAGTTTTTTGAGATGAAAGACTCTACTTTTATTGTTGATAGAGCTGTTGCTATTTCTTTAATGGAAAAAGATTCATTGTACATTCATGGTGATACATTATTGGTTACAGGAAAACCAGAAAACCGAATTATGCGTATTTTTAATGATGTGAAAATCTTTAAAGAAGACTTGCAAGGAAAAGCAGATTCTATTCATATGAATCAAACTACTGGATTAACTAGGATGTTTAAAAATCCGATTTTGTGGTCAGGGAAAAATCAAATTACGGGTGATAGTATTCAATTATTAAACAACAAAGAAACTGATAAATTAGATTCTTTGAAAATATTAAACAACGCATTAATTGTTCAACTAGATACCATTATTGATGGCGTTTCTACCTACAATCAAATTAAAGGAAGAAACATGTTCGGAAAATTTGTTGACGGAAAACTCAAGCATTTTTTAGTAAAAGGAAATGCACAAGTTCTGTATTATAATAGAAGTGAAACTGGACTTTTAGAGACTATTACCAAACAAGAGTGTAGTTCTATCGAGTTTACATTAGATGAAACAAACAATATAGAATCTGTAAAATATATTAAGAAACCAGAAGGAACATCATATCCTCCAGAAGATTTACCGATAAACGACAGAACCTTAAAAGGTTTTATTTGGCGAAAAGAGGAACAACCAAAAACCATGGAAGATATATTTATTGTTAGTGATCAAACTTTAAATAATAAGAAAACTGACACAACAAAAGTTGTAAAAGAATAATGAAATCAGATTTTTTAACATATCAAGCGCAAACATCTCCTTACCCACTTTCGTTAGAAATTTATCATGCTAAAGGAAGTTATGTTTATGATACAAACAACAAAGCATATTTAGATTTTATTGCTGGCGTTTCTGCGAATACGTTAGGGCATAATCATCCTAAAGTTTCGGAAGCAATCAAAAATCAAGTTGATCACTACACGCATGTAATGGTATATGGAGAATTTATTCAGAAACCACAAGTTGAATTGTGTAAAGCGTTGGCAAATACAATTTCGACTACAAACTGTGCAGTTTATTTAACAAACTCTGGAACAGAAGCAACTGAAGGAGCATTAAAGTTAGCAAAACGTTTTACAGAACGAACAGAAATTATTGCTGCAAAAAATGGCTATCACGGAAACACACAAGGCGCAATGAGTGTTTGTGGTGCAGAAGAACAAAACCAAGCATTTAGACCGTTAATTCCTGGAGTAAGATTTATCAAATTTAATAATCAAATTGATATTGAAAAAATCACATCAAAAACTGCAGCTGTTATTTTAGAAACCATTCAAGGTGGCGCAGGTTTTATAGAACCAACCAATAATTATTTGCAAAAAGTTAAAGAAAGATGTGATAAAGTTGGTGCTTTATTAATTTTAGATGAAATTCAAACAGGAATTGGAAGAACTGGAAAGTTCTGGGGATTTGAAAATTATAAGGTTGTTCCGGATATTATTGTAACCGGAAAAGGTTTGGGTGGTGGAATGCCAATTGGCGCTTTTATTGCTTCACAAGAAATCATGAATTGTTTAAAAGACAATCCAAAGTTAGGGCATATTACTACATTTGGCGGACATCCTGTAATAGCTGCTGCTGGTTTAGCAACAATTACAGAATTAAATACTTCTGATTTAATCAAAGAAACACTCAGAAAAGAACAATTGATTAGAACGCATTTACAACATTCTGCCATTAAAGAGATTAGAGGAAAAGGATTGATGTTGGCGGCTATTGTGGAAACTCCAGAAATCGCTTCTCAAATCATTTTAAAATGTATGGATAAAGGCTTATTGCTTTTCTGGTTGTTATTTGAAGGAAGCGCTATTAGAATCACTCCTGCATTAACAATTTCAGATGAAGAAATAAAAAATGGGTGTGACATACTTATAATGGCTCTTGATGAAATCATTTAGTTTAAATTAAATAAACTTTTTATACCTATATTTAAAAGTTGTAAAATCAGCACATAAATTATTTTATACAGAAACTAATTGTGGTAACATAATTATATTCTTAACATCAATATTTTAAAAGCATTAAACATGAATACTAAGAACATTTTATCTATTGTATTATTTATTGGATTAACTTTTACAACCAATTCTCAAAGTACCAAAGACAAAGAAATTTTAGCAAAGATAAGAACTGAAGGGTTTTCAAACTCTCAGGCTATGAATATGTTAGAAGAACTAAGTGATGTTTATGGACAACGTTTAACGGGATCAAGAGAATATTTAGCAGCAGCAAACTGGATTTCAAATAAAATGAAAGCATCTGGGTTGCAAAATGTACAATTCGAAAATTATTGTAATGATTGTCGTGGTTGGAGTATGAAATCATTTAATGTAGAAATGACTCACCCAAACTTTATGCACATTAACGCTTATCCTCTATCGATGGCAAAAAGCACTAATGGTATAGTTGAAGGAGAAGTTGTACATATAAAGAGTTTTAGAAATATGATTGCTTTAAGAAAGCAATATTCTGGTAAGTTAAAAGGAAAGATTATACTGATTGGGTCAGAACCAACTAGAAAAAAACTTACTGGAGATGTTTTAAAACGATATACACAGAAGGAATTAAAAGCTATGGAAGACAAATTAGTTCCAAAAAATAAGCAAACTCCATTACCAGAGCTTTTTAAAGGTTGGGAAACGAGTGATGTATATGACCAGGAATTTTTAAAGTTTGTAGAATCACAAGGTGCTTTAGCAGTATTAAAGTCTAGATCAATGTTATTAGGAGTTTTACACCCAGATGGTACGTATTATTATCAAAATGGATCTTTAAAACCTTTGCCTTATTTTACTATTATGGCAGAACATTTTGGGCGATTAGCAAGAATGATAAAAAAAGGAGTTACTCCTAGAATTCGTTTAAATCTTGAAACTGAATTTTATAATGAGCAAAAAAATAATGTAAATATTATTGGAGAATTATCTGGTACTGATCCTAAGTTTAAATCTGAGACTATATTAATAGGTGCTCATTTTGATTCATGGCATTCAGGAACTGGTGCTACTGACAATGGGGCAAATAGCGTTGTATTGGTTGAAGCATTACGAATATTAAAACAGATTGGATACAAACCTAAAAGAACTGTTAGAATGGGACTTTGGGGTGGCGAGGAACAAGCTTTCTTAGGTTCTGCAGCGTATGCGAAAAAGCATTTTGGTAAACTAAACGAGAAGCCAAATAGAGCTTCAAAGAAAATCTCTGTCTATTTAAATTTAGATAATGGTGCTGGAGCTATTAGAGGATTGTATTTACAAAAAAATGAATTTGCTCGTCCTGTGTTTAACAAAATATTCTCATCAATATCTAACCTAAGTGAAGGTGCATTAACAATAGAGAATACATTATCTACCGATCATGAAACATTTGATCACTACAACATTCCTTCATTTCAATTTATTCAAGATGATTTAACTTATGGTAATGTGACACATCACACACAATTAGATGTGGTAGAATATGTTCCTGAAGAAGACATTATGAAAAATGCTGTTATTTTAGCATGGACTATTTACACGCTTTCAGAAAATGATAAAATGGTTCCAAGAAAAGTAAAAAAGTAGTATACTTATTAAAGCCTTCTTTAAATTTCAATTTATTTTCTTAAAATTTACTAAATTTTAACAGTAACTTCTAAAATTCTGTTAAAAGCTGTTAATCAAAAGCTAAAACCTGTTTTTGTTTGAAACAATTATTATTTGTTGTCGTCTATTCTGTATAACATTTAATTTAAAACCACATATAAAATGAAAAATTTAAAAAAAATTATTACAGTTATTGCATTAGGCTTACTTACAGTATTACCAGCATCAGCAAATACTAATTCTGGACCAAATACAAAAGCAAAAAAAGTATTGAGAACTGAAATTGTTTCTCTATTAGGAACACACTCTTACGATTTCCCAACTAAAGTTGTTGAAGCACAGGTATCAGTAATGCTAAATAATAAAAGCGAATTGATTGTAGTATCTGTAAGTTCAGATAATGAAACTGTTACTAATTATGTAAAGTCAAAATTGAATTACAAAAAAGTAACTGTAGAAGGAATTAAAAAAGGTACAGTATACAGAATACCAGTAAAAATGATTCAATCTAGTTAGTTTGGTATAGATTGATTGATTTTGAAAGCTTCCAAGAAATTGGAAGCTTTTTCTATTTTAATAATTTATCTATGATATTTCTAGTTGCAGATGAATTCCAATTTGCTGGACCTCTTTTGTCAACAACAATGTTTTTATTTTTATCAATTATAAAAGTAGTTGGTATTGACGAATTTTCTAACTCCTTAGGTGTATTCACTAACTGATTATAGGTTGGAAAATCAAACTCTCTTTTATCATAAAATTTAGCAACAATTTGCCAATTTTCATTCGTTACAAATAGAAATGCTACTTTGTCTTTATAATCAGTATACAATTTTTGCATACTTGGCATCTCGGCAACACATGGTGCGCACCAAGTTGCCCAAAAACTAATAAATACAACTTTGTTATCTAATTCTTTTAGATTGATATTCTTAGTGTTCAAACCTTTTATTTGCCAATCTGTATTTTTTATTTCCTTTTGATTTTCTATTTTAGTTTCTGAAGGAGAAAAAGAAATCAATCTTATAAAGTATACTTTTGTTGGTGGATAAATCATTAAGCCAATAACAATGACAAAACCAATATTTGTAAGGTGTTTTTTAGTAATTTTCATTTTCTGTAAATATAAAATGTTTGTCGGTAAATCAATATCAAATTACAAAAAAAAGGCTCCAAAATTGGAGCCTTTTTATATTTAAAAGCGATTTAAAAATTAAGCCGCATTTTCTTTCTTGATTAAGTTCAATGCAGAACCTTCATTATACCAAGCAATTTGTCCTTGGTTATATGTATGGTTTGCTACAATTGTGTCTTTACTTCCATCAGCATGAACTACTTCTAGAGTTAAAGGTTTTCCTGGAGCAAATTCATTTAAATCTACAAAGTTAAATGTATCATCTTCTTGAATTAAATCGTAATCAGCTTCATTAGCAAATGTCAATCCTAACATTCCTTGTTTTTTCAAGTTTGTTTCGTGGATTCTAGCAAATGATTTTACCAATACCGCAGCAACACCTAAATGTCTTGGTTCCATTGCAGCGTGTTCTCTAGAAGAACCTTCCCCGTAATTATGATCACCAACTACAATCGTTTTAATTCCTGCTGCTTTATAAGCTCTTGCCGTTTTAGGCACAGCATCAAATTCACCAGTAATCTGACTTTTCACAAAGTTCGTTTTCATACTATATGCATTTACAGCTCCTATTAAACAGTTGTTAGAAATATTATCTAAATGTCCACGGAAACGTAACCAAGGTCCAGCCATAGAAATATGATCTGTTGTACATTTTCCATGTGCTTTTATTAATAATTTAACTCCGGATAAATCATTTCCTAAAGGTGTAAATGGCGTTAATAACTCCAAACGTTCAGAATCGTCTTTTACCACAACATCTATATGACTTCCGTCTTCTTCCGGTGCTAAATATCCATCATCTTTTACTTCAAAACCTTTTGGAGGTAATTCCCATCCAGTTGGTTCATCTAACATCACTTCTTCTCCATTTTCATTGATTAAAGAATCTGTCATTGGATTAAAATCTAAACGACCCGCAATAGTTACTGCAGCAACCATTTCTGGTGATGCAACAAAGGCATGTGTATTTGGGTTTCCATCAGCACGTTTTGCAAAATTTCTATTAAACGAATGGATAATTGAATTTTTTGGAGCATTTGCCGGATCAGAATACCTTGCCCATTGCCCGATACAAGGACCACAAGCATTTGTAAAAATGGTGGCATCTAGTTTTTCAAAAACACCTAAAATACCATCTCTATCTGCTGTATATCTAACTTTTTCTGAACCTGGATTAATTCCAAATTCAGCTTTTGTTTTTAATCCTTTATCAATTGCTTGTTGAGCGATTGAAGCTGCTCTTGATAAATCTTCATAAGATGAGTTGGTACAAGAACCTATTAAACCCCATTCAACTTGTAATGGCCAATCATTTTTTGTAGCTGCAACATTCATAGCTGTTCCTACTTTTGTCGATAAATCTGGCGTAAAAGGACCATTTAATAACGGACTTAATTCTGATAAGTTAATTTCAATAACTTGATCAAAATATTGTTCTGGATTTGCATATACTTCATCATCACCTGTTAAATAATCTTTTACAGAATTTGCTGCATCTGCAACATCAGATCTATCTGTAGCACGCAAATAACGTTCCATAGATTCATCATAACCAAATGTAGAAGTTGTTGCTCCAATTTCTGCTCCCATATTACAAATTGTACCTTTTCCAGTACAAGACATTGCTGTTGCTCCTTCTCCAAAATATTCAACAATAGCTCCAGTTCCACCTTTTGCTGAAACAATTCCAGCTACTTTTAAAATCACATCTTTTGGAGCAGTCCAACCAGACAATTTTCCAGTTAACTTTACTCCTATTAATTTAGGAAATTTTAATTCCCAAGCCATTCCTGCCATAACATCAACAGCATCAGCTCCTCCAACACCAATAGCAACCATTCCTAACCCACCAGCATTCACTGTATGAGAATCGGTTCCAATCATCATTCCTCCAGGAAATGCATAATTTTCTAATACTACTTGGTGAATAATTCCAGCTCCTGGTTTCCAAAATCCTAATCCGTATTTATTAGAAACAGATTCTAAGAAATTAAAAACTTCGTTACTTGTATTTAAAGCAGATTGCAAATCTGTACTTGCTCCGTTTTTAGCTTGAATTAAATGATCACAATGTGTTGTTGTTGGTACAGCAACTTTTGTTTTTCCTGCTTGCATAAATTGCAATAAAGCCATTTGAGCAGTAGCATCTTGTAATGCAATTCTATCTGGTGCAAAATCTACATAATCTTTACCTCTTACAAATGCTTTGGTTGGATTACCATCCCAAAGGTGTGTGTATAAAATCTTTTCAGCAAGTGTTAACGGTTTACCAGTAATGTTGCGAGCAGCATCTACTCTTTCAACTACTTTAGAATAAACCTCTTTAATCATTTCAATATCAAAAGCCATAGGTTGTAATTGTTTAATTTTTGTTTTGCAAAAGTACAATTTTCTATTGATTATTGCGTAATAAACAGTGAATCGAAGCAATTAATAAGTATTTGATATTTTAACTTCAAAATATCAATAATTTATTAAAAATGAATTGCAAAAAGCTATTGAAATTATCATATTGCTAATTAGATGTAAAAAATAAAGCAGATCAATAAGCCGAATCCTGTTTTCCGTAAACGGAATCTTATCATTTATCTAGTTCTAAAATTGCTCTTAGAATCAATCTGCCCACCCCTTAGAATCGAACGAGTAGTTCTCAATCTCTAATATACGTGGCATTGCACCGCATAGAGTTTACCTGGTTTCACTACAGCCGAACTGTACTTGCTTTCTGTTGCACTTGTCCTCAACTTACATTGGACGGACGTTATCCGCTATGCTACTCTATGGTGTCCGGACTTTCCTCTTTACTATAAAAGTAAAGCGATAAGATAGATCTGCTAAATTTTATGAGACAAAAATACAAATAAAAAACCCACTTAATTTCTTAAGTGGGAAAATTGCTATGAAAAAGAATTATTAGTCTTGCGACTAACAATTCTGCAAATCTATGAAATTTATTTAAATACTTATGTAACAAATGTTACGAAAACATATCTTTTACTTTTTCAAAGAAAGATTTATCAGAAGTATTTGGATTTGGCTCAAAGTTTTCATCGTTTTTCATAGATTCAAAGAACTGCTTTTGTTCTTTAGATAATTCTTGTGGAGTCCAAACATTAATATGAATTAAGAAATCTCCATTTCCGTAACGTTCTATACTTGGCAAACCTTTTCCTTTTAAACGTAAAATTTTTCCTGATTGCGTTCCTGCATCAATTTTAATTTTCACTTTTCCTGTTACAGTTTCTACTTCTTTACTAACACCTAAAACAGCTTCAGAAAGATTAACATACAAATCGTAATGAATATTTGTTCCTTCTCTTTTTAAAGAATCATGTTGAATTTCTTCAATCAATACTAATAAATCACCCGAAACAGAATTTTTTCCTGGCGCTTCATTTCCTTTACCTGCAACTTTTAACTGTACTCCTTCTGTCACACCAGCAGGAATTTGAATTGAAACCGTTTCTTCTTTTACGATTAATCCGTTTGCATCAGAACCATTTGGTTTCGATTTTATACTTTGACCTGCTCCTTGACATGTTGGACATGTTGCAGCAGTTTGCATTCTTCCTAGAATTGTATTGGTAACTCTTGTTACTTGTCCAGCACCATTACAAGTAGAACATGTTGAATATGTAACACCGTCTGCTTGAACTTTTCTACGAACTTTTACTTTCTTCTCTACTCCTTTTGCAATTTCCTCTAAAGTTAATTTTACACGAATTCGCATATTACTACCTTTAACTCTAGCTTGTCGTTGACCACCGCCACCGAATCCACCGCCAAAACCACCACCAAAAATATCCCCAAACTGACTAAAGATATCTTCCATGTTCATTCCGCTGCCGCCAAAACCACCGCCACCGCCATGACCACCTTCAAATGCTTGATGTCCATATTGATCGAAACGTGCTTTTTTGTTATCGTCGCTTAAAATCTCATAAGCTTCTGCTGCTTCTTTAAATTTTTCTTCTGCAGAAGTGTCATCAGGATTTTTATCTGGATGATACTTAATTGCCATCTTTCGATATGCTTTTTTTATTTCTGCAGCTGATGCTGATTTACTAATTCCTAGTACTTCGTAATAATCTCTTTTTGCCATAGTATTCAATGATCAGTTATCAATGATCAATGATCATTGTTAATTATAGGTTGTTTTTATTGTCCTATTACCACTTTTGGGAACCTAATAATTTTATCTCCTAACATATATCCGTTTTCGATACAATCAATAACTTTCCCTTTTAATTTATCTGTTGGAGCTGGAATTTGTGTAATTGCTTCATGAATATCTGCATCAAAAACATCACCTGCTTTAACCGTCATTAAAGTCAACCCTTTTTGTTCTAGAGTTTTCTTTAATTTATCATTAATCAATTGCATGCCTTTTAACAACTCTTTGTCTTTGGCTTTTTTGATTTCTGCCAAACCTCTGTCAAAATCGTCCATAACTGGCAGTAAACTTGTCATTAATTCTTGACCTGCAGTTTTGTATAATTCAATTCTTTCTCTAGAAGTTCTTTTTTTATAGTTTTCAAACTCAGCAAACAAACGTAAATATTTATCCTTTTCTGCTTGAATAATTTCTTCTGTCGTTGGTTCTTCTTTAACAACTTCTTGATTCTCTTCAACTTTTGCCTCAGATTCAGTGTTGTTTATTTCCTCTTCTTTTATATTTTCTTCTGTACTCATTTATTGTAATCGTTAAATTGTAAACAATTTATTGGCAATAATTTTGCCAATAAAAAAATAGTGCCAAACTGACACTATTTGTTTTTTTAAAATAATTCTGAATTTACTTCAGCATTAATCTTCTATTCTTTCAATTTTTGCGCCGATAGATTTTAAACGGGCTTCAATGTTTTCATAACCTCTATCAATTTGCTCAATATTATTAATGATTGATGTTCCTTTTGCTGATAAAGCTGCTATTAATAATGAAATTCCAGCTCTAATATCTGGTGATGTCATTTTTGTAGCTTTTAATTGCGATTTATGATCATGACCAATTACAACTGCTCTATGTGGATCTGACAAAATAACTTTAGCGCCCATATCGATTAATTTATCAACAAAGAACAAACGGCTTTCAAACATTTTTTGATGAATTAAAACAGTTCCTTTTGCTTGTGTAGCAATTACCAAAACAATACTCAACAAATCAGGAGTAAAACCTGGCCAAGGTGCATCCGAAACTGTTAAAACTGAACCATCAATGTAATTCTGAATTTCATATGTTTCTTGTGATGGAATATAAATATCATCGCCTTTTCTTTCCAATTTAATTCCTAATTTTCGAAAAACATTCGGGATCTGCCCTAAATCTTTCCAACTAACATCTTTAATTGTTAATTCAGATTGTGTCATTACAGCAACACCAATCCAAGACCCAATTTCAATCATGTCAGGTAAGATTCTATGACGACAACCTTTTAATTCTTTAACTCCCTCAATCGTTAATAAGTTAGAGCCAACACCAGAAATTCTTGCACCCATCGAATTCAACATTTTTGACAATTGTTGAATATAAGGTTCACAAGCTGCATTGTAAATTGTAGTTGTACCAGTTGCTAAAACCGATGCCATTAAAATATTCGCAGTTCCGGTTACAGAAGCTTCATCCAGCAACATGTCTGTTCCGTATAACTCTTCAGCTTCAACTCCATAAAAATATTCTTCTCTATTATATCTAAATTTTGCACCTAAACGAATAAACCCTTCAAAATGCGTATCTAATCTTCTACGTCCAATTTTATCTCCTCCAGGTCTTGGAATATATCCTTTCCCAAAACGAGCTAATAATGGACCAACAATCATAATTGAACCTCTTAAAGAGCTTCCATCTCTTTTAAATTCAGCAGATTCTAAATAATCTAAGTTGATTTCATCTGCTTGAAAACTATAAGAATTTGCTGCTAATTTTTCAACTTTAACTCCTAATTCTTCTAAGATGAAAATTAATTTATTAACATCTATAATATCAGGAATATTTTCAACAACAATTTTTTCTGGAGTTAATAATACAGCACAAATAATTTGTAAGGCTTCGTTTTTTGCACCTTGCGGAGTAATTGTACCATTTAATTTGTGACCTCCTTCAATTTTAAATGATGCCATATTTATTTTCTTCTATTATTATTGTTGTTGCTATTATTTCTATTGTTTGACTTGTAGTTTTTCGAGTTAGTTTTCCCTTGTTGAGAACTTCTCTTTTTAAGTAAGTTTCTACTTTCCGAAAGTGCTTCTTCTGAATTTCTTAAATCGATTTTTGCATCTGATAAATCGTATAAATGATTATAGATAACAGCATCGTCAACTGTATCTTTATTCCAATTTAAATAACATTTTTTCATGTGATTTGCAATTGTATACACCAAAGCTTCTCTCTTTTCACCATCTTCCCAGGCAAGCGCAACATCAATCATAGCCTGTATATTATTACCATAATAGCGGTATCTTGATGCCGATTTTGGATACGGTAAAGAATCTGGTTTTTCTTGTAACTCTTCTCTAGATGGTTTTTCATAAGGAGATTCTGCATCTAGATTGAAACCAGACATAATAAACAATTGATCCCACAATTTGTGTTTAAAATCTGGCACATCTCGTAAATGAGGTTGTAAGTTTCCCATAACATCCACAATTGCTTTTGCCATTGTATTTCTTTCCTCCTTATCGCTCAAAGCAACGCAGTGATTTACTAATTTTTGGATATGTCTGCCGTATTCAGGGATAATCATTAACGGTCTTTCTGAGTTGTATTCTAGTTCGAATTCCATTCTAAGTTTTATTGAAATTATAAGCTATATCGCTTTTTATTTCTTTTTGTTTTTGAAGTATTTTATCGTTTGCAAATTAGGTATTTATTTTAAGTAATCAAAAATTAAAACCGAGCTATTTTAACCAATTACTTTTAATTTCGCAAATTGTAATAATAATTTTTTCTTTCCTACAGTTCCGAATTTAATTTCTGCTTTTTTATTTGGCCCATTTCCTTCTAAACTCAATACTTCTCCACTACCGAATCGGTTATGCTCTACAAACGAACCAACGGTAATATTATTATCGAAAAGATTGCTTTTTTCTGAAGTTGAATTTGGAATTTTCTTTAACTTTTTGGGTGGTATAAAAGCACTTTCTTTTTTCGCTTTAAACTCTTGTTTTTTACGTTGAATTGGTTTTTGAAAACGGATGGTTTTTGAAGGTGTATCAAACAAACTTGCATCTACAAATCGATTCACAGATGGTTCAACTTTTTTTGGCGTTAAATATTCTAAAAAACTTTCATCAATTTCTTCTAAAAACCTACTTGGTTCTGCATCTGTTAATTTACCCCAACGATAACGAGTTTGTGCGTAACTTAAATACGCTTGATGCTCTGCTCTTGTTAATGCTACATAAAATAATCTACGTTCTTCTTCCAACTCACTTCTTGTATTCATACTCATTCCAGAAGGAAATAAATTTTCCTCTAAACCAACAATATAAACATACGGATACTCTAATCCTTTAGATTGGTGAATTGTCATCATAGAAACTCTTGGTGTGTCATCTTTTTTGTCAGAATCAAAATCTGTTGCCAATGCAACGTCTTCTAAAAATGATGTTAATGAAGCATCTTCTCCTGTTTCAATTTTATCGGTAATAAAGTCTTTAATTCCGTTTAATAATTCTTGAACATTTTCAACTTTACTAACAGCTTCAGGTGTTCCGTCTTTTTCTAAATCTTTAATTAAACGCACTTGTTTTACAACAATATCCGCAATTTCAAAAGCATTTACTTTTTGCGAATCTATTTGTAGTCGCAAAATTGTATTGACAAAATCTTGTAGTTTATTTTTTGTTCCGGCATTGATTTTAATATCAACTTTATCAAGATGCTTTAGAATTTCGAAAATTGATTTTCCATAATGATTTGCCGCAATTGTTAATTTATCAATTGTAGTTTGACCAATTCCTCTTGCAGGATAATTGATCACTCTTTTTAAAGCTTCTTCGTCATTCGGGTTGATTAACAATCGTAAATACGATAGCAAATCTTTGATTTCTTTTCGTTGATAAAAAGAAATTCCTCCATAAATTTTATACTTAATATTTTTATTTCTTAGCGCATCTTCCAAAGCTCTAGATTGCGAATTTGTTCTATACAAAATAGCAAATGCATCCGCAGTCAATTGCTTATTCATCATATTTTCCCAAATAGACTTTGCAACAAAACGTCCTTCTTCTCCATCAGAAATTGTGCGCATTACTTTTATTTGCTCACCTTCATCATTGGATGTCCAAACAACTTTATCCAAACGCGTTTTATTTTTTTCGATGACAGAATTTGCTGCATTTACAATATTCTTTGTAGAGCGATAATTTTGCTCTAACTTAAACGTATTTACTTCTGGATAATCTTTCTGGAAATTTAAGATGTTACTAATGTTTGCACCACGAAAACTATAAATACTTTGCGAATCATCACCAACCACACAAATGTTCTGAAAACGATCTGCCAAGGCTTTTACAATTAAATATTGCGAATGGTTTGTATCTTGATACTCATCAACCATTATGTATCTAAATCGATCTTGATATTTTGCCAACACAGCTGGAAAACGTGCTAAAACTTCGTTCGTTCTTAATAGTAAATCATCAAAATCCATTGCACCAGATTTAAAACATCTTGCAACATATTCTTTGTAAATATCACCAACTTTTGGTCTACTTGCATGTAAATCATCCTCTATTAAATCAGAATTATTGAAATAGGCGTTTACAGTTATCAAACTATTTTTTAAAGACGATATTCTTCCCAAAATCTGTTTTGGTTTGTATCGATCTTTATCTAATTGCATTTCTTTAATGATAGATGTAATTAAACGAACAGAATCTTGTGTGTCGTAAATTGTAAAGTTTGATGGAAAACCGAGTTTGTCTGCTTCAGAACGTAAAATTCTTGCAAAAACCGAGTGAAAAGTTCCCATCCAAAGGTTTTTAGATTCACTTGCTCCAACAACACCAGCAATACGTTCTTTCATTTCTCTTGCTGCTTTGTTAGTAAAAGTTAGCGATAAAATGTTAAAAGCGTCAACGCCCTGCTGCATTAGATGTGCAATTCGGTAAGTTAATACACGTGTTTTACCAGAACCAGCTCCAGCAATTATAATCATTGGTCCGTCTTTTTGTATAACCGCGTCTCTTTGCGCAGGATTTAAAGAATCTAAATATTTTGACAATTGCTGTCTCTTATACACATCTGACGCTGCCGACGATCTACTCTGTGT
>OLID01000237.1_pt1 | contig 29889 bp, 26 predicted proteins | sample 1609361 | NCBI WGS metagenome assembly OLID01 (sample SAMN05416778, study PRJEB24817) | seawater metagenome | isolation source: Sea water | place: Canada:Atlantic | collected 2013-07
TGGCATCTCAGTTTAAAAAGAAAGGATTAAAAGTTGTTTTAGGAGCCGCAGATACGTTTAGAGCCGCAGCAATAGACCAGTTACAGGTTTGGGCAGATAGAACAGGGGTTCCTCTTGTTCGTCAAGAAATGGGTTCAGATCCTGCTTCTGTGGCATTTGACACCTTAACATCTGCTGTATCTCAAGATGCAGATGTTGTTATAATCGATACTGCAGGTAGGTTGCACAACAAGGTAAATTTAATGAATGAATTAACGAAGATAAAACGGGTTATGCAAAAAGTTGTAGATGATGCTCCGCATGATGTATTGTTAGTCTTAGACGGTTCTACCGGTCAGAATGCCTTTGAGCAAGCAAAACAATTTACCCTAGCTACAGAAGTTAATTCACTGGCTGTAACCAAATTAGATGGAACAGCAAAAGGAGGTGTTGTTATTGGCATCTCAGATCAGTTTAAAATTCCAGTAAAGTACATTGGTGTAGGGGAAGGAATAGATGACTTGCAAGTATTCAATAAACATGAATTTGTTGATTCTTTTTTTAAATAAAGCTTTCATAAGATCAAATGACTTACTACAAAAATTAATTATTAGATATAAAATTTATAGAATTGATAATTTATCTAGTCTTTTAACACTTCTATAGGCTTGCCGTTTTCATTAATCTCCCAAGTGCTTTTTACACCATCTCCATCTGCATCAAATAATGATACAGCCCTCGCTTTAAACGTAGATGTAGTTGCTTGAATAATTTCATAAGTATAGTTTGCAGTACCCCCTTCTGTTGTTTTTTTAGGTGGAATAAAATCTATGGCATTAAAATCTAATGAATACGTATTATTTAAATAAAAATGAGATTTCTGAAGACTTTGAATTGTTTTTAAACTTTGTTGAGCTTCAATACTTTTTGCTTTATTAATAACTCCCATAAAGCTGGGCATAGCAATTAATATGAGAATTCCTATAATCACTAAAACAACAAGAAGTTCTTGTAAGTTGTATGCATTTACTTTTTTCTTAAACATTATATTATATATCTTAAGGAGTAACAATTGTTTTATGTCAAAAGTAATAAAAAATAAAATAATTCCTTACTTTTATCGTCTAGTTAAATTTTTTACCGCTATGAAAAAACAATCTATACGCTTCTTTTTTGTTCGTTTATTTTTCTTTTGTAAGTATCTTTAAAAAACTATGGAACCTAATTTTATTACTTTTACAGACCTAAAGGTTGAGAAAAAGCTAGTAGAATAATAATAAAAAAGAAATTACTTTCAACTAAGTAATAGCTTTTATTAATACATATAAAACGTATCATTTTAAAATAAAATTTATTGTGAATTAAAAAAATGAAAAAACATCTATTCCTCCTAATGCTTTTGCTGCTAGTATATTCAGCTAGAGCCCAAGATTCTAACAGAATAAAAAAGTTAGAAACTACTTTAAACTCGTTGTCTGAAAAAATTCCGGGATTAACAAATAAGGTTGATTTAACCATCAACACTACAAAACTCAGTCTTTTTTTAAAAGCAATAGCAAGTTCTAATGATCTAAATATAAGTGTAGACCCTATATTAACCAATATCAATGTATCTAAAAACTTTCTAAATGTAAGCGTTCAAGATGTGCTATTAATTTTGTGCAAAGAACACCAACTCTCTATAGATTTTTTTGGTAATATCTTAGCTATTAAAAAATACAATGCACCCTACATAGCTAAGGAAATTCCTGTTTTTTATAATTCTAGTAAAGATCTTTTTACGGCAGATTTTCAAAACGATAGTCTGGTCTTGGCTTTTAGAAAGATAACAACAGTTACTGGTAAAAACTTGGTGTTTTCAGAAGAGGCTCTCAGAGATCGCAAGATTTCAGCATTTATAAAAGAAGTTCCTTTTGATGCTGCTATTGATAAAATTGCCTTAACCAATCAATTAGAAGTTACTAAAACTAAAGATAATTTTTATCTTTTTAAAGCCTCTTCTGAAGGAGTTACAAGAAACCCAAGACGTTTAAACATGTCTGAAAGTTATTCTTTTAAAATAATAGATACGGTTCATCAACTACTAGAAGTTAGTTTTATAGATGCCCCAATAGAAAATATTATTAATGATGTTGCTTATGGTTTAAAAATTAACTTAGCCACTAAAAAAGAGTTAAAAAACATAGGGAAGGCAACTATAAAGTCAGATGGTATTTCGTTTAATAAACTATTAAATAAGCTATTGGAAGGCACAAAACACAGTTATAAACTAGAGAATGGCATGTACTTTTTTGGAAAAACAAAAGGGGTCTCTGTAGAGAAAACTGAAGTAATACCACTTGTAAATAGATCTATAGAGTTAATGATGCAACCTCTTCAAAACTCATCTGGGTTTTCAAGTAACCAATCTATGAATAATTCATTCTCTCAAGACGGCAACTTTAATCAAAATATGTCTGGTAGAGGGAATTCTATCACAGGAAATCAGAGGACTCAAACTACTGGATATACTAGAAATACACAAAATAGAAGCAATAACCTCAATAATACAAATCAGAATTCAAATAGTGAAGATTTAAAGAGCATTTTTCCTGAAGGAGTTTTGGATAGTTTAGATATAGGAACCGATCTAGAACAAAATAGTTTTATTGTAAAAGGGAATGCCCAACACATTGAAAAATTTAAAAAATTTATTAAAAAAATAGACAAATCTGTTCCGCTAATTTTAATAGAGGTCATGATTATTGAAGTTAATAAGTCATCCTCTGTTTCTGCTGGAATAGATATTGGTGTTGGAGATGCTCCTGTAAAAAGTCAGGGAAGTATTTTTCAAGGAACAGATCTAACTATTGGCGCTGCAAGAATTAATAAAATTATTGGCGGCTTAACTATTGGATCTTTAAATATTGGAAATGTGTCTCCTAATTTTTATGCAAAAATTCAAGCCTTAGAAACCAACGGAAATTTAAAAATTCGTTCAACTCCAAAACTATCAGCTTTAAACGGCCATACAGCATCCTTAAGCAATGGAAAAAGAACGTATTATACACAAACGTTAGTCAATACCGTTGGTGTAGAAAATCCGCAGACACAACAATATGAGAACTTTATTCCTATAGATGCCAATTTATCAATTAAGATACGCCCTATTGTTTCAGGAGATGGTAGTATTACCTTAAGCATAGATGTTCAACAATCTTCATTTAGCAATGGAGAACGTGTTGGTGATGGAGCTCCGCCAGATATAGATACCAGACAGTTTAATTCTACCTTGCGTATTAGAGATCAAGATGTAGTTATTTTGGGAGGCTTAGAAGTAGACTCTAAAAGTAATTCTGGTTCGGGTGTGCCATTCTTGGCCAAAATTCCACTCATTAAATGGTTGTTTAGCAAACGAGTAAGAACTGCCCAAAAGTCTAAATTATCTGTACTTATTAAGCCTAGTATCATTAGAGCAGAATGAAAAGGTATCTAACATACGGACATAGCTTTTGTGCTGTTGAACACGCTTACAAAACATCTTTTCAGGTTTTAGAAGTAACAAAAAAACGAAAAGAGTTGGTTATTTCAAAACAAGAAAATTACTCCTCACAAAATGCCGTTTTTGAAAACTTAAAAAATAAGAAACATCTATTTTTAGTTTTAAATAATGAGCAAATACTTTCTAAAAATATTCCTACAGCTGGTATTTCAGAAGACAGGCTAGTAAAAACAGCATTTCCAACAATTGTTTTACAAGATTTTTATGTAGAAATACTTAAGAATGATACTACATCATTTATAGCGATTTGTAGAAAAGATGTGATAGATACTCTCATACAAGAATATGCTGCTAAAGGAATCTGTGTGATCGATTTTTCTCTGGGGAATTTGGCAGTAAAAAATGTACAATCTTATATACAAGAGTCACAAATTTTTACTTCTAATGCCTGTATTATTTTAGAAAATAATAAGATAGAAACTATAGAAATAAAGACACCTTTACAAGAAATTTATCAAATAAACGGATTAGAGGTCCCAAATAAATACGTCCTTAGTTTTGCAGGGATTTTATCTTACTATTCTAATGAACTTCACACCTACTCAAGTACCCTAAAAAAAAGACTCACAAACATATACAAACAACAGCGTTTCTTTGCTTTAGGTCTAAAGTATTCATTGGGCTTTTTATTTATTACGCTACTCATTAATTTTTTAGTTTTTAGCAGCTATCAAAGAAAAGTTTCAGAACTACAAACAGAAGTATCAATAAATGAAACCTACAAGATGCAACTATCAGGTTTACGAGAAATTGTTGCTAAAAAGAAAAAAATGGTAGAAAGTATGACATCGGCAAGTAATTCTAGAGTAATATGGTATGTAGATGAAATCTCCAAAACAGTTCCTAGCAGCTTATACTTAGACGAAATTAACTATCAACCGCTAGAAAAACCTATAAGAGAAGAAAAACCTGTAGTATTTAAAAATAACGAAATAACGGTAAAAGGAATTTCAAGAAACGATGAAGATTTAATTGCTTGGAAATCTAGTTTAGAAAAACAAACATGGGTAGAAAAGATTTCTTTTATAAACTATGGTAAGGGAAAGACAAAGAAAACCTCTTTTGATTTTATTATTCACATAAAAAAGACCCAATGACTATAAAACAAAAAAATATAGGACTTATTGTTGGTTTTTGTGGCATTCTATTTATAGCCTATCAATTTTCGTTTAAAAAAACTCTAGAGGTAAATAATAATTTAAAACAGTTAACTATAGAACAAAATTTGTTTTCTAATGCCATCACAAGAAGTAACTATTTACAGCAAGAGAATACATATTTAGATTCAATTTTAACAGTAAGTAATATTTCTGTAAATGAGTCTTTTGAGCACTATTTCATTGAAAAAATAACAGATTTAAAAGAACTTTATAAGGTAGCTCTTATTTCTTATGAAAAACCTCACACATTTAAGTTTGATGGTGCAACCATGCTAAGCTACAGTATAGAAATAAAAGGAGAATTTAGAAACCTAATGTTATTTACTAGCAGTTTAGAACAACTACAAATGGGAGAATTTGCTGTTGTTTCATTTAAAAAAAAGAAAAATTACAGCACCCGAAAAGACGAACTTTTCTGCAAATTAATCCTTCAAAAATTAAGTAAATAATGGCCTTAGCAAACATCCTTATGATTGGCTTACTTTTACGTGTCTTCTATGAAGATATAAAAGACCGTAAAGTAACATTCATTGTTCTTATTATCTTGCTGCTCTTAGGAGGATTTATTCATAGTCAACATCTAAATGTATGGGTTTTCTTGTTAAGTTCACTACTAAATTTAAGTATTGTTTTAACAATTATCTTGGTACTTTATGTATATGCTAACTTCAAATTAAAAACCTCTCTATCTAAGGTGTTTGGGTTAGGAGATGCCTTGTTTTTTATAGTAATGGCTGTTAGTTTTCCAACAGCTACTTTTTTAGTTTTATTTGCTACTTCTCTTCTCTTCAGTTTTGTAATAGCTGTTCTTTTTAAAAAGACGTTAAAAAAATTTATTCCATTAGCTGGTTTACAAGCGTTGTATATAGGGCTTGCTCTAGCTAGCAATCAATTGTTTCATATTATAAATTTATATGCCGTATAAATGAATAAAGAACTTTTAGAAATACCAACACAAACTCTGCAGCTAATTAGCGCAGACCAAGCCTATCATTACAGAGTAATACCCTTCAACGAGTTTGGCAACAAAGTCTTTTTAAAAACAGACGCTACCAAGCCCAATGAGCTATTAGCAGAACTACAAATTATGCTAAATAAAGAAATTGTACTAGAACAAGAGTCTTCACAAACTATTGAACAATATCTTCAAAAAAACTACAGAAAAAGAGCCAGAGGTTTTCAGAGTAGTTCTCTTCATTATTCTGAAGACTTTTTACTGAATATGATCTATGAAGCAAAAGAAATAGGAAGTAGTGACCTTCATTTTGAAGCTTTTGAAAAACAACACAGAGTACGGTTTAGAATAGATGGAAAATTAATAGAAAAGTACATCATTTCTTTAGATGAGTATCCAAAAATTGTGAACAGAATAAAGATCATGGCTAGGCTAGACATTTCAGAAAAAAGATTGCCACAAGACGGACGAATAAATGTATCTACAGAAGTAGAAGATTTTGATATTCGAGTCTCTTGTTTGCCAACGCTTCATGGAGAAAAATTAGTGCTTCGTATTTTATCTAAAAACAGTGTTAGTGTTCAATTAGAAAATCTTGGATTTACAAAAGATGAACTAGAAATCTATGAATCATCTGTAAAAAAACCAAACGGAATTGTGTTAATTTCTGGACCAACAGGTTCTGGAAAAACCACCACCCTGTATGCTACTTTAAAATTATTAAACAAAAAAGACACCAACATACTTACCATAGAAGACCCAATAGAATATACCTTAGAAGGTGTAAACCAAGTGCAGCTAAGAGAAAATATTGGGCTAGACTTTGCGAGCACTTTGCGAACTTTTTTAAGACAAGATCCAGATATTATTATGGTCGGAGAAATACGCGATGTAGCAACAGCAAACATGGCTATTAGAGCAGCCTTAACAGGGCATTTGGTCTTATCTACCATACATACAAATTCTGCTTGGTCTACAATTTCTAGACTGGTAGACATGGGAATACCTCCCTTTTTAATAGCTAGCACCTTAAATATTAGTGTGGCGCAGCGCCTGGTTCGTAAATTATGTACTGCTTGCAAACAAGAAGAAAAACTTCGTTTAGAAATTCTTCCAAAGGGTTTTATTCTCTCTAAAGAGATACAAACACATTACAAAGCTGTAGGCTGTTCTAATTGCTACCAAACTGGCTATAAAGGCAGAAAAGCAATCTATGAGATTATTCCTATTACTAAAGAACTGGTTCAGAAAATTCAAAACAAAGAATTAGAGGTAGATGAGTATCTTCTAGAAAATAAAATTCAAACGCTGCAAATGAACGCACTTAATTTAGTAGAACAAGGCATTACTTCTATTGAAGAGGTATATCCATTATTAGCTCATTAATTTATGAATAAAAACACCAAAACAACTTTATTATTAATGGTAGTTACCATTGTTTGGGGAGCCATTGGGTATCAGGTATATCTAAATTATCATCCATCGCAAGATGAAATGTTAGCAGCATCTACAATGTCTTTTACTCCAAAGCAACATATGGTTAAAAATACCTACAAAATTACCGCCAACTACAGAGACCCCTTTACTGGAAAAAAATATAAGAAGCCCGTACCAAAGAAACCACCAATAAAAAAACAACTTCCTAAGCCTGAAATTATATTTCCAAGAATACTTTTTATAGGAATGATAGAAGGAACAAAAAAAACCTACATCATTTCAATCAATGACAGGCAAGAAATATTTCAATTAAAAGATACATTTCAAGACATTACTTTAGAAGCTGTTAATGAAAAAACAATAACCATACGCTATCAAAATAAGACAAAGAACTATACATTAATAGAATGAAAAAGTTTGCCAAAATAAACGCCGGAGCCATACAATATGTGTTGGTAATATCTGTGGTAATTATCATTGTCTTATTTGCATTTATTTCATTGGTGTATACACAAAAAAGGATTCAGTTAAAATCGGTACTTTATAAAGCAGCAATAGAGGCTACCTATATGGGGTTTAATTATTTAAAAACAAACAGTATCTCTTACAATACAAACACAAAAATCTCATTTACAGACTATAATTTTGAGCAAACAGTGATCACAAAAAAACCATGGGGTATATTTGATATAGGTATTGTAAGAGCTACTCTTAAAAAAGAAACATTTCTAAAGGTAGCCTTGCTTGGCAACAAAAACAAGGGTGGCAAAGCACTTTACTTAGCAGAAAATAATCAAGCATTAGTTCTTGTTGGTAACACAAATATTAAAGGTGATGTTATACTCCCTAAAAGAGGTGTAAAAACAGGTAATATTGCAGGTATCTCTTACTATGGTGCTAAGTTAATTGATGGAAACATAAAAAAAACTGCCAACAATTTACCTAAGATTCAAAATCTAGCCTATCTAAAACAACTTATAAAAGCACCTCCCACAGAGGCTATAGAATATATATCTTTAGAAGAAAATATGCAACTAAACCAATCTTTCACAGACAATACGCTGGTTTACAAAACACAAAGAAATTTATCTTTAAGAGATATTCAGCTTCGTGGAAATATTGTTATTATTTCTTCAGCCGATATTACAGTATTCCCTACAGCAATCTTAGAAGATGTAATTATTATTGCTCCAACTGTTACCCTAGAAACAAGTGTAAAGGGAAATTTTCAGGTATTTGCCAGCAAAAGTATTCATCTAAAAAAAGGGGTTCAGTTGCAGTACCCGTCTTCTTTAGTGCTCTTGCAAGAAAAAGCACCTGTAACTTTAAATAGAAATTCTAAAAAAATAAATGGAATAAAAATTGACAACAAAGCAATGGTAAAAGGGCCCATTTTATTTTACTCTAATGATAAGAAAAATGGATACGGTACACAAATACTCATAGAAGAAAATGCCCAAGTTATTGGGGAAGTGTATTGTACAAAAAATTTAGAATTACGAGGAAAAGTAGCAGGGGTTGTTTACACTAACAATTTTATAGCCAAACAAGCTGGTAGCGTGTATAGCAATCATTTATACAACGCAGTAATAAATAGTAGCAATATCTCTGAAAAGTACAACGGTCTTTTTATTGATGCAGAAAACAAACAGGTAGCAAAATGGGTAGAATAAGAAATCACTTTACTAGAAAGAATCCAAAGGTATCTGCCTCATCTCTAGTAGAAACTATTGTTGCTACTGTTATTATTATGATTGTTTTTGGAATTGCCATGAATAGTATGTTGGGTGTTGTAAAACAAACTACTGAAAATAGTACACATAAAATAGATAGCAAACTACAGAAACTAAGCTATGAATACCAAAATAATGTATTAAAAGTACCCAATACTATTGAAATACCTCAATGGTCTATTGTTATAAAAGAACAACAAGAAGGGAAACTAACATTTGTAGTCTTTAGGGCTACTCATAAAAAAAATAAAAAAACACGCACAAAAAAAGTTATTGCTCTGAAAAGAATAAATCAATAAGGTAATGAGGAAATTAGAATTTACAAATTAAAAATAGATTACTTGGCAGATGATAAAAATAAAAGCTTTTACATTAGGTGAATTACTAGTGGTACTGGTAGTCTCTAGTATAGCTATTACAATTTCTTTTTTAGCTTTAGAGAATGTGCAAAAACAGCTTAAAAGTATTCAAAGTATTTTTGAAACACAACAACAGATAAACCATCTAGAAAGAAGTATTACAACAGATTTAAATCTGTTTATTGGGGTTTATAATGCTACAAAAAATAATATAGTATTTAAAGACGGTAACAAGGTGATTCTGTATCAAATTAGCAAAGACCATATCTTTAGAAATAGAGATACTATTGCCCTTTCAACAAAAAAGCTCACTTTTTATTTAAACGGAAAACAAGTTACAGACGGTGCCATAGATGCTCTAGAATTTTCTTTTTCTAAGACCTATGCGCAGGGTGGGTTTTTTAGCTACAAGATAAAAGATGCAGCGCATTACATGAATAAAAATAGTACAAATGGCCTTTAAATTAGATAATTTACAACGCAATAAAGAACAGCATTCTTCTTTTAATATTCAGAGCATCTTACAAAAAGAAATCTCTTTGGGTAGCTCTTCTTTTGGAAACAAGAAAAAAGAAGCTTTTTATACAGAATTACATGTATTGGTAAAAGCCGGTCTTACCTTAAAAGATGCCTTGGCACTTATTACAGAAGAACAAACAAAAGAAGCAGATAAAACACTCTTAAAAACTATTACAAGAGCGTTAATTGATGGAAAAGACTTTTCAGAAGCTATTGCCTCTCAGAATCATTTTTCTGACTATGAATTCTATTCGTTACAAATAGGTGAAAAAACAGGAACCTTAGAAAAAATATTTGAAGATTTGGGGCTTTTTTATCAACGAAAAAACCAACAACGCAGAACCATTATAGGAGCCTTATCTTACCCCGTAATTGTTTTATTAACCGCTTTTTTAGCCATTGGTTTTATGTTAAAATTTGTGGTACCCATGTTTGAAAATATTTTTAAACAAAACCAAACAGAACTTCCCTGGATTACTAAAATGATGATTGCCGCTTCAGAAATGTTAGAAGACTACTTCTGGCTTGTTTGTTTTATATTGTTGCTATTGATAGTATTTCAAAGAATATCTAGAAAAAAAAATTGGTATAGAAAATACAGTGCTTCTTTTTGGTTACAAATTCCTTTTGTTGGAGAATTTATTAGAAAGCTACGAATAGCTCAATTTACCCAAGCCATTCATTTACTAACCAGTGCAAAAGTACCGTTATTGCAGGGCATTCAGTTAACAAAAAAAATGATCAATTATTATCCACTTCAAATAGCATTAGCCAAGATAGAGCAAGATATTCTTCAAGGAAAAACATTGAATGAAAGCATTCAAAAATATGCCATTTTTGATAAAAAAATGAGTTCCCTTATAAAGGTAGCCGAAGAAACCAATCAAACAGCAACTATTTTTAAAAGACTTACCAACCAGTACAACCAAGAAATAGACCATAAATCTAAAATGATTAGCGCTACTATAGAACCAATTATTGTATTGGTATTGGGCGCTATTGTAGCTGTAATACTTATTGCTATGTACCTGCCTATGTTTACCCTTAGTACAGTCATTGGTTAAAAAAAACAGCTTCACTATTCTTTACATTTTTTCTGACAATTACTTTTTTAGCAATGTTAGTTGTGTAGTAATTTTTCTAGAAAAAAACACCAAAAACAATTCATAAAAATTATTAAATAATACACCTCTAGGAATATTTTTTATTTTTTTTACTTGCAAAAATAAACTAAAACTTAAAATTACAAGAAAGAAAATCAGCTACAAATCCCTATAAACAGGGAGTTAAAGAGCTATTTTAATGATACGTATCCCCATAAATGGTGAGTTTAAAATTTCACCATTTATAGGGATTGTTTTTAGTTTAAAAAAATAATAAGTTTATATAAAAATTATTGTTGTGGTTACCCCTAATTTTCAACATTTTATAATTAGTTAGTATAGCGATCGCATATCTGTGATGGCTTTTACTTGTTGTTTTAAAAAAAAAAAGGGCTGTAACTTCTTCAGTATTTTTTATTCTTTTAAATGATAAAAAATTAATGTTATTAAAAATGTACTCTATGAAAAAAATTGTATTCTTCTTCTTCATTCTTTATTTTCAGATTAGCTATTCTCAGATTTACGATGATTCATTTGATCCAAAAGCAGAAGCTCATCGCCTAGCAAAAACACCTAACTCACCTGAAGCACAAGCCTTTACTAAGTATGGGAATACATCTGTAAATATGTATACAGGATCTCCTAACATACAAATTCCTATTTACACTCACAAAGGAAGAGAATTAGATTTGCCAATTAGCCTCACTTATGATGCATCTGGTGTTAAGGTAGACCAACTAGCTACTCAAGTTGGCTTAGGTTGGAATTTAAAAGTAGGAGGAAGAATTTCTAGAATTACTAATGGATTTCCAGATGATTTTATTGGTGGTTCCTTCACCAATATAGGCTATAAATCTATTTTTGATTCTGAAGTTCGCAATAAAATTAACTCGTATAAAAATTTAGGAACAAATCCATCATTTAGCAAAAAACCAGAATTACTTGATTATATGAATTTTTTGAGGAAGGCTTCTATAAATGAGTATGATACACAACCTGATTATTTTAGCTTTAATGCTTTAGGAACTAGCGATACTTTTGTTTTAAATACATCATCATCACCAACTGCCACAGCCTTAGATGACCCTAATACAAAAGTAGAATTTATAAAAACCATACTTCAAGGTGCTGATACTCCAATTGAAGGTTGGATTGTAACAACAGATGATGGTACAAAGTATACTTTTATTGAAGCAGAGGTAACCAGAGACCAAAACCTTAGTGACGTTGGTCTACAAAGTTGGTTCGGTTTTAAAAAAGAATTCAATTCATCATGGTTACTTACTAAAATAGAATCTGCTACTGGAAAAGACGTATATGAATTTAGTTATACTGATTTAGGTTTTTGGTCTAGTGATAGGTCAGGAGGTCAAATTACAGGAGTTACCAGCGCATTAAAATGTCAGAATGAATCTGGTGGTGCCTCAACCCCTAGTCCTTCTGTTCCTATGGGTTATAACGGCAACATTCAATATAAAGTAAAGCAAAAGGTTTTGGATAAAATTATACATAATGGTAAGAGAATAGTAAAAATAGGCTTGTTAGACAATCGTTGGGACTTAGATGTTGATTCTGCGATCCAAAAAATTCATATTTATAATAACGATACAAATACTCATACAGAAGATCTGCATCAATCATTTGAGTTTGTATATGATTACTTTAGAACTGATTTTGCAAAAGAACCTCCTTATGATGAATATAATGAACCTGATGAGCTATTTGTTAGATTAAAACTAGATGAAATTCTTATTAAAGGAAGCACTGAGAATTTTCTTAAAAAATATAAATTTGACTACATAGATCCATATAATTTAGCGTCAACAACTGCAAATTCAAAAGACTATTATGGCTATAACAATGGAGCTCAATATGGCACTATTTTATACCCTAAATTTACACATCCTTGTGTTCAGCAGGACGGAGTAAGCAGAGATCCAAATTTTAGCCATGCAAAAAAAGGCTTACTTAACAAAATAACCTATCCAACCGGTGGTTATACCGAGTTTAGCTACCAACCAAATTACGAGAAAAAAGTAGTTGGCGAAAGTAATGTTTGGACTACTGTAGCTGAAGTTAATTTATCTAATGATTCAAGCAATCTACCTTTTGATCCGCAAGCTTGTAATGCTATTTTTAATGGTACTATTAATACACCAATAACTAATTATGATACTTTTGAGGTAACTCAAACAAAAAATCATGAGATAGAATGGAGGAGAGTCTTTGGAAGTTTTGACAATGGACATCCTAGAGGAGACTATACTGCAAATCATACGTTTACATTAGTTAAAATAAATAATGAAAATTCACCTGTAATCTGGACAGATATTTTTGATGAAAACTGTAATCAACAACCAAACCCAAATATAGAAGTTGTCTGGACTAAAGATTTTTCCTCTAATCTGAATCCAACCTTTCTTGATCCTCCACTTGGTGGAACTTCGTTTATTGTGCTAGAACCGGGGCATTATCAACTGATAATCGCAAATCCTTTTAATAATGTAAATTTTAATCTAACAGCAAGAGAAAACAATAGTATCACAAACTATGAATATATTGAAAAAGCAGGCGTTCGTGTAAATTCTATAAAAGATTTTGATAGCGATGCAAGCTTAGCAACTCATAAAACTTACGAATACCCTAGTGGTACAGTAATTTCAGATCCAAGATATATTTATATTTCTAATCAATACACTTTTAACCAAGGGCAAATTGAAGAAACAGAAATACTTCACAGATTGTCTTTTGCATCAGGTACAGAAAAACCCCATATAGGCTATTCTGAGGTTATTGAAAAAATTGTTGATGGAACTTCAACATTAGGAAGCACCACCCATAGTTTTTATACAGATAAAGCAGCAAATTATAGAGCTGGTATTTATTCATATTATATTGGTGAGTACAATAAAGAAACAGCCAAACATTATGGAGTAGAATATAAATTAGGAAAACCTAAGAGTACCACTGCATACAACACTAATGAAAAAAAAGTATCGGAAAATTATACAGCTTATCAAACTAAAACATACAATAACTCGTTAAAATCTCTTTATGTTCATGTAGAAGAAAGTAAAAGTCATTTATATCCAATACCAACTGAAAACCCTCAAACAAGATTATGGTATATTCGTTATATAGAACCAGATAGAATATCTTCAATGGGTAGCCCCACTCATGGAGGTGACGGAATGATACGTATAACCGAACCTTCAGAATGTAATCTATTTAATTTTAATTCTTCAGAAAATGTAACTAATCTATGCACCCCTGCCGTTGCAAGACTTTCCAAACAAAGCACCAATGCTTGGGGTAAAATTGGTAACAAATTTGTGAATAGCACTACACAGTATTTTAATAATGAGACAAAACAAGTTAACCAACTTACAGAATATTCCTATTATGACCAGATACAATATCTTCCAAGTCCTATTTCTGGAAAACCAGATATTAAAATTCTTCCAAGCTATTTATTAAAAAATTCCTCAACAAGAAATAGTAATGATGATTCTCTAAGACAAGAATTTGATTACCCAAACTCTTATAATTGTCCTGCGAGTGATTGTGGTAGCTTAATAAGTAACAACATATTATCTACACCTATTCAAACCAAAATATATAAAAATAATAGCTTAATTTCTAGTAAAAAAACTATTTATTCAGGTATTCTTCCATCAAAAATTCAAACCTCTAAAGGGGATCAACCGTTAGAAGATCGCTTATTATTTGAACGTTATAAGTATGGTAATTTAGTTCAAGTAAAACAAGTAAACGGAACATCTACCGCTTATCTATGGGGCTATGAAGGAAAATACGTTGTTGCTAAATTAGAAAATGCTACATATGCTCAAATTGAACAACTAAGCGTATTTGGTTCTAATACTAATTTAACATCAAACTTAAGTGATGCTCAAGAAACTGCCTTAAGAAATATTAGCAATGCCATGGTAACTACATTTAAATACATACCACAAATAGGCGTTACCAGTATTACAGACCCCCGAGGAAGAACTGTCTTTTATGAATATGATGAGTTTAACAGACTTGAGTTTGTAAAAGATCAGGAGGGTAAAATTTTAAATGAAAACCAATACAACTATAAAAACTAAAAGCTATGAAAAAGATACTTTTTATATTGTTGTTTTTCCCATTAGGTGTATGGGCACAAACAAGCACAGAAAATTATATACTTACTAAAACCTACAAAGTTCCTTCAACACAAGTAATAACAGATACAGACCCAACTCAAACAAGTACTTCTATTCAATATTTTGATGGTTTAGGACGTGCTAAACAATCTGTTATCTTAAAAGGTGGTGGCGGAAATATTGGAAATAACGATGTTCCTTTAGATTGGAGTGCTGGAACACCCAATAATAATGGCTTTTATAACTTAAACGGATCTAGCTCAGAGAATAAAATTATAAATGGCCCCACCCCTTTTGGAGATTCAGATTTATTATGGGAATGTAAACCAGATGCAAGTAATAATTCAGACGGTGGTTGGAATTCAGATTATTTTGCAATAGACAAAACAAAAACCTACAGGTACTCTGTATGGGTAAAAAGAACTGGAAGCCAGAATGGTAGAACTTATCATGGAATACAACTGGTAAATAACCTCTCTGGTAGTGCCAATAACAATCCTTATTTTTGGGCTGGAGATTTACCAACCTTAAATACTTGGTATCTTATGGTAGGGGTTGTACACCCAAATAACTATTCTGGAGGAGATACAGGCGTTAGTGGTGTTTATGATACCAACGGAAATAAGGTAAAAGACGGTACAGAATTTAAATGGCGATCAAACACTACTCAAACACGTGTTAGAAATTATTTATATTACAGTACAAATACCAGTGTACGTCAATACTTTTGGAGCCCTGTTTTTCAGAAAATGGATGGTTTAGAAACCCCTTTAGATGATATTATTACTAGTACCACTTCGGTAATTAGTAATGAAGAAATACATGCAAAAGATATTGTTACTCATTATCAATATGATGAGTTTGGAAGACAAACCAAGGAGTATTTACCCTATGCAGCATATACAGATGGAGCATTTAGTTTGTTAGCAGGTGAAAAAACACAAGAATATTATCTAGATAATTATGCAGATGATTTTGAAGGAATTACGAACCTAATAGGTGTAAATGCCTATTCAGAAAAAGGGTTCGACAATTCTCCCCTAAACAGAGTGCTACAACAAGCAGCTCCAGGAAAAGACTGGAAAATAGATCAAAATCATACCATTAAATTGGACTATAACACCAACCTAGCATCAGACAATGTGCTTTATTTTCCTGTAAGTTTAACTTTTACAAACAAAACATATACCCCTACACTAAACAATGGTGGAATTTCAAATTACAATTCTGGAGAGCTATACAAAACAATTACTAAAGATGAAAATTGGCAAGCAAGTGATGGTAAAAACCATACCACAGAAGAATTTAAAAACAAACAAGGGCAGGTGGTCTTAAAAGCAACCTATGCCAATACAGATTTAAATAATGACGGAGATTTTAATGAAACAGGAGAAACCCAATCCATTTATAGTACCTACTATGTCTATGATGATTTTGGCAACCTTACCTATGTAATACCTCCAAAAGTGAATCTTTCAGGTGGTATTTCCTCTACAGAACTCTCTGAGCTGTGTTACCAATACAAATACGATGACAGAAATCGTTTGGTAGAGAAAAAGATACCCGGCAAAGGTTGGGAATCTATTGTTTATGACAAATTAGACAGACCCGTGCTTACCCAAGACGCTATTCAAAAAACACAACAAAAATGGAATTTTACCAAATATGACAACCTAGGCAGAGTTGCTTACACAGGAATAGTTACCTCATCTAACACCAGATCACAAATGCAAAGTCAATTTGATGCTGTAAACAATACTGCTTTAAAATTGTATGAGACTAAAATAAGTTCAGGAACTGGTTTTGACGGAACGTACTATACAAACAGTAATTTCCCAGACTATAACTTAGAAGTACTTACCGTTAATTATTATGACAACTATACCTTTAATAGAGCAGGAGCGCCTACCACTGTAAATGCATATGGGGTAAATTCTACAACCAACCTAAAAAGTTTGGCTACAGGTAGCAGAATAAAAGTACTAGATCAAAGCCCACAAAAATGGATAACTACAGTAACGTATTACGATGAAAAGGCGCGTCCTATATATGTACATTCTAAGAATGAATATTTAAATACTATAGATATAGTTGAAAGTAAATTAGATGATTTTACAGGAAAAGTGTTAGAAACAAAAACTACTCATAAAAAAGGCACTAATAATGATGATACTATTATTACTAAAGATAGTTTTACCTATGACCATCAAGATAGACTTATCAGTCAAAAACAAAAAATAAACGATCAAATTTCAGAACGTATTGTGAAAAATAATTATGATGATCTGGGTCAATTAAAAAGCAAGCTTGTTGGAAATGGTACTGCTGGTGGTTATACAAATATTACCAGTGGTATAAGTTTAACTAATGATATTATTTCTAAAACATCTTCTAGTGGTTGGAATACAGGATTGGCAACCATAGGTAAAATAGAAGGAAACGGCTATACATCGTTTAGTCCAACATCAACCAATAAGTGGTATATGGTGGGCTTGTCTTCAGATAATACAAATGCTTCCTATAATACAATAGATTTTGCTGCCTATATTAGCGGTTCTTATCTACGTGTTTATGAGTCTGGATCTCACAAAGGATATTTTGGTAGATACTCTGTAGGTGATGTCATTAAAGTAGAGCGTATTGGAAATAAAATTTATTACAAAAAGAATGATGTAATATTTTACACCTCTTTAAAATCTTCTTCTGGAATTTTACTAGGCGATATTAGTATTCATAGTGCTGGTACACAAATTAAAAACTTTCATATTGTAGACAATAGTAAGGGCTTACAAAATGTAGATTATGATTATAACGTGAGAGGCTGGCTCACCAATATTAATGATGTAGATGATATTGGAAATGATTTGTTTACCTTTAAGCTAAATTATAACACAACTGATATGCCAGGCTCGGTAGCTTTATTTAATGGAAATATTAGTGAAACCCTATGGAAATCAGATATTCCATCAACTATATATAATCCAAATAGTGATAAAAACAAAGGGTATGGTTACCATTATGATGCCTTAAATAGAATAACAAAAGCAGATTTTAAAATTAAACAAACTTCATCGGCTGCTTATGCTGCACTTAATTATGGAAATTATAATTTAAAATCTGTTTCCTATGATAAAAACGGAAATATAAAAGCACTATCAAGAGTTGGAGACTACTATGATGCCGAAATTGATAAATTAACCTATACCATAGATAGTGGTAATAAGTTATTAGCGGTAAAAGATGAGGCAACAACTCATAATAATCTAAACGATCAAGGATTTAAAGATGGAAATACCTCTAGCATTGATTACGTGTACGATGCCAATGGCAACATGACAAAAGATTTAAACAAAGGTATTAGCGCTATAAGCTATAACCATTTAAATTTACCTACATACATAAGTTTTTATCCCAGCCAGTACGCAAGTATAAGATATGTATATAGTGCCGATGGCACAAAACTTAAAAAAACTGTAGAAGGTTATGGCATTCCTAGTACTACTACAGAATATGCAGGTAATTACATCTATGAGAACAATACAATACAATTCTTTAACCATGCAGAGGGCTACAATCATTTAGAAAATGATACCAATAAATTTGAAGCTGTATACCAATATAAAGATCATTTAGGCAACGTGAGACTATCTTATTCAGACACCAATAATGATGGCGTAATTACAGCCAGTTCAGACCCTAGCACCAACGAGATTATTGAGGAGAGTATTTATTATCCTTTCGGCTTACAGCACAAAGGATACAATAATGTTGTAAGTTCCAATGGGAATAGTACTGCACAGAAATATAAGTTTGGAGGAAAGGAATATAATGATGAACTTGGATTGAATTGGTATGATTTTGGTGCAAGAAATTTTGATAACGCTTTAGGACGTTGGATGAATATTGATCCGTTAGCAGAAGATTTTTATAGTTATTCTCCATACAACTCTATGATGAATGACCCTATAAATTATATAGATCCTGATGGAAGAGCTGCTATCTGGATACCTAATAATGATGGTAGTTATACGGCTGAAGCAGGTGATACTGTTTCTGGTTTAGAACAAGAATTAGGTTTAAGACAAGGTGATTTAGCTGTAGTAAATTCTGATATAGATGTTAATAAAATTCAAGTTGGTCAAAAAGTAAATGGTGCTAAAAGAATTGGTGAAAGATTAATGGTAAACGATAATGTTTCCGATGGTGGTGGTGATCCAGGCCCTACAGATCAATCTGAAATAACACATACTTTATCTGATAAAGGAAAAGCATATGCACAAGTAGCATCAGGTATGTTAACTGCTGTGGCTTTAGTCGCAGGAGAGGGTATGAAGCTACCTAAAGTAAAAGCACCTAAATTAAGTGGAATTAAATCTACTGTATCTAAATCTATTTCAAAGGTTGATGATATGTTGTTGAGTGGTTCATCTAATTTAAATACAAAAATTAATGTAGCTAAAAGAGAATTAGTAACAGCAGCTTCTAAAAAAGTAACATCAAGACTTTCTTTTGCAACTAAAAGAAAAATTATTTCAAAAGGTATAAGGTCAAAAACGGAGAATTTTATGAATACTGAACATCAAATAATAAATTCAGAAAACTTTATGAAAATTTTCGATATTGTCACTAAATCAAAAAAAGTAAGAGGTGGTATATAGTTATAACTAATGAATGAAAACAGAATATATAGTAATAGTGTATTAGATAAAAATTATAGCGAACTATTTAGTTCAAAATGTAAATTTATATTGAATAAGTATTCTCAAAGAGAGCTAAAAATAATACATTATAATGATATGTTTTTAATGGGTAATTTTCTTACATCTTTAAAACCTTTGAGCCACGCAAGAGAATCTAAAAAAAATATTTTAAAATATTTAGATATTTATATTGATTATAATAAGGATTTATTAGAAGATAGGTCTTTCATTAATGAAAATACAAAAGAATATCTTTTTAAAATCAACAGTGATTTAGTTAAGTATGGTTTTGCGAATAAAGGTACATATAATATAGTATTAGTTTTTTTACTTTTAATTGAATTGACGGTTATATTTTTTATAGAAGTTCCATTTTATAGAATACCGATTTTATCTGTTTTATTGTTTTTGTATATAAAAATTTCTCAAGCTAAAAAGCGAAAAAAAGGAAAGCTACTAAAACTGTATTAATGAATTTGGTAACTGTACAGATTAGTTGATGATATAAATTGAGTATAGGAGCTACTTTAAGAGGATAGAGTAGTTTTTTACTGTGCTAACTTTTGAGTTAAGTCAGCTTTAAGTACAAAAGCAGAAAGGAAATCTTTAACGGTTTCCTTTTGTTTTTTAGAAAGGTTTTGACCCAGCTGGTCCTAGTATATCCCGTACACGCTAGTGCTAGCATTTGCTAGTACCGTCAACAATAATAAAATTTAGAGAAACTACTTTAAGCGATTAGAGTAGTTTTTTATGCTTTAAAGTGAAGCTACATTTTTAGAAAAGAAATCTTTAAACTTTTTAGAAGTAAGCATTTTATCAATCATTTTAAAGATAATCATTCTATCATCAGTATCAAGTTCAGAAATTAAACGTAATTGTTCTTTTGCTTGCTTATCTTCAATAACAACTTCTTTAGGTAAACCACCATCAAGGTTAATTACTTGGTCAAGTGTAATATTATAAAACTCTGCAAGACGTTGTAATTCTTTTACAGAAACTTCACGATTACCATTTCCCGCTGGCGCGGATATGTAACACAACAGTGCTAGCGCGGAATTGTATTCCGTGCCGTTACGAGTAAGAAAATAAATATTATAGAAAGCTACTTTAAGCAATTAGAGTAGTTTTTTTTATGCAATAGATTTAAGTTTTACAGATTTAATAAGCGCATCTAAAGTATAGAGAATGTACTTTTTATCTTCCTCATTAAACTCTGAAATATCTTTGAAACGTTTTAACATCTCTGGATTTTTAAAGAGTTCAGAATCTTCACTCTCACCAAGTAAATAACCAACAGAAGTCTTAAGAAGTATAGCCAATTTTTTGGCTGTATCAACTGCTGGTGTCATTTTATCAAGTTCATAACGAGAAACCACACTTACAGAAGTATTTAATTGATTAGCTAAATCTGTTTGAGACAGTTTTAACTCTTTTCTTAAAATAGAAATACGTTTACCAAATGACAACATTATAATTATACTTAAACGGTTATAAATACACGTAAATTACGAGATAAGGCAAATATATAACTCTTAATCGACTAAAAAAAGTATGATAAAATTTGTTTGATTGAATTGATAAGATTAATTTTGACCGTAAAAGGTTAAAAAAAATATTATGAATAATCTGAACACTACCAATCCTAACAACTATGAATACACAACAAATCATTTAGAAATAAGTGTTTTAGGCGGTATAAAACTCAATCACTTGGACAGTTTACGAGTTACTTTGAGTATTAAGAAAGTAAAATCAGAAATTAAATTACGCCACAATATAGATTTATACAACGATAATCAAGTTGAGAAATTAGTCAGAAAAGTAGCGGAACGTATAGAAATAGGAACATCAATCGTTAGAAGAACATTACAGGAATTAACCAACGAATTAGAAACCTATCGCCTATCACAGCTTGACCAAGAAGATGCCAACGAATTTACTATTAGAGAACTTACGAGCAAAGAAGAAAAAGAAGCTATCCAATTATTAAAGAAACCTAATGTATTACAACTCACAAATGAACTAATCGGAAATAGCGGAGTTATCGGAGAAGAAACCAACAGACTTTTAATGTACATCATCTTTACAAGTCGTAAAAGTTCAAATCCCTTGCATTGCATCAGCTTGGGGAGTTCTGGAACAGGAAAAACACATTTACAAAGTAAGGTTGCAGAACTGATACCGGAACACGACATCGTAGATATGACCGTATTAAGTGAGAACGCTTTTTACTACTTCAATCGCACAGAATTACAACACAAATTAATCTTGATAGAAGATATGGACGGAGCAGAAAACGCACTCTATCCATTACGAGAATTACAATCAAAAAGAAGCATCACAAAACGAGTAAGCCATAAAGACAGAAGTGGTAATACAAAAACCATAAAATTAACGGTTGAAGGTCCTGTATGTGTTGCAGGCTGTACCACAAAAGAAAGTATGTACGAAGATAATAGCAATCGTTCCTTTTTATTATACATCGATGAAAGCCACGAACAGGACGAGAAAATAATGCAATATCAACGTAAATTATCTGCTGGAAATGTAAACATAGATACAGAAATCAAATCTAAAAGACAGTTACAAAATGTACAGCATCTACTTAAAAAGATACACATCGTAAATCCATTTGCAGAACATTTACAATTACCACAATCCGTATTTAAACCGCGAAGAACCAACAGCCATTATTTACAATTTATAGAAGCAGTTACCTTTTACAAGCAATACCAAAGAGAACATAAATACGATGAAACTACAGGCGAAGAATATATAGAAACTGCAATCGAAGATATAAGAGAAGCCAATCAGTTATTACAAGAGGTTTTACTGCGTAAAAGCGATATGATAAGCGGAGCGTGTAGAAACTATTTAGAAAGTCTTAAAACGTATTTAAAGACCAATAAACAAACAACGTTTACAAATGCAGAAGTAAGACGAAATCTACGCATAAAAGGAACAACATTACGAAGATACCATACTCAACTTATTGAAGATAATTACATCAAGAAAACTACCAATAACAAGTATAAAGGGTATATCTATGAAATTGTAAGCTATGAAGAATATACAGAATTACAAGAGCAAATAAATAATGCTTTAGAGAACTGTATAACCATAATGGAAGTGAGCCAGTAAGCCACCAATGAGCCACTAACAAAATGACTCACTTAAACTACACATTTTTAAAACATTACTAATCAAAATAGGTAAACCACTAAAAAGGTATACCCATATAAAAAACTGTCTAAAATGAAACATCTAAAATTACAAAGTGAGCATTATAAAGTATTGGTACAGAGTTATAAACAATGGTTAGATATACTCGGTTATGCAGAAAGTACAGTCTATAATTTACCCAATCATTTACAAGAGTTCTTCTATTTTTTAGAACAAAAACAGATTATAAATATCAATCATATTACATCAAAAACGACAAAAGAATATTACAATTATCTGCAAGAACGTAACAACGAAAGAAGAAACGGAAGTTTAAGTAAAAGCTATTTAAATAAGCATCAACAAGCTTTAAAAAAGTTCAAAGAATATTTACTAAATCACAATCATAAAGGCATCCATATTCATTTAAAATATGAAACTAATCCAACTGAAGAAAAGCTAAATATACTTACACAATCAGAAATTAAAGAACTGTTCCAAGCAACAAGTTACAGTCATAACGAAAAGCGGTTTAGATTGAGAGATAAAGCCATATTAAGTATTATTTATAGTTGTGGATTACGTAGAAATGAAGCAGTACACTTGGATGTGAAAGATGTGCTTTTTGATAAAGAAAGAATCTTTGTTAGAAAAGGTAAAAACTATAAAGAAAGGTTCGTACCAATGAACGGTTATAACTTACGAGTATTAGAAGATTACATCTTTGAATCTCGTCCAGAGTTTACCAACTTTAAAGAAAGCGAAGCTTTATTTATAAGCCAACAAGGAAAGCGATTAAATGGAATGTCGTTCGCCAATCGATTAAAAGCCATAGTTATGGCCACAGAAAACAAATACATCGAAAAAAAGCAAATTACACTACACACATTACGACACTCAATTGCTACACATTTACTACAAAAAGAAGTACCATTAGAAAGTATAAAAGCCTTTTTAGGTCACAGCAGTTTAGAATCTACTCAAATATATACACACTTACTTAAAACCGTTGAAAATGAATAATTACAGAACCTATTTACAAAAGAAAGATTATACAGAAACGACAATAGAAAACTACATAAAACAAACGCAATTATTTATAAAGTGGTGCAATAGAAATCATACTACAGCTATCGAAATTGATTATAAAGATTGCTTAAAATACATTAGATATTTACAAAGAAAGAATACTACTAAAAAGACTGTAAACCATAGATTAGGAAGAGTAAAAGTATATTTAAATTACTTGGTAGAAGAAAACTTTAAAAGTGAAAATCCAATAGAAAATACAACTGTAAAAGGTTCAAAAAGACATATCAATTATAACTTACTTGAAGCTGATGAATTAGAAGATTTATATTATAGTTTTAATACAGAAAACATCAAAGACCAATATCACAGACTTACAGCTAAAAGAGATAGAATAATAGTTGGTTTAATGGTGTATCAAGGATTATGTACAACAAATTTAAAAGCGTTAGAAATAGAACATATAAAAGTTTATCAAGGTAAAATCTATGTTCCAAGTCATAAGAAAATGAACGAACGAGAATTAGAGTTAAAACCTTGGCAAGTAATAGAATTGTTAGAATATATTAAAGAAATTAGAGAAGAAATAAAAGAGCGTAGAAATATAGAAAGTGAACGTTTATTAATCCCAAACAATAACAGATTAAGCAATACAATAACCAACATTATTAAAAAGCTAAAAAAGACCAATCACAAAACTGAAAATATACATCAAATACGAGCATCAGTAATTACAAATTGGTTAGGACAATATAATTTAAGAAAGGTTCAATATTTAGCAGGACATCGTTACATAAGTTCTACAGAACGCTATTTACAAGATGATTTAGAAAACTTGCACGAAATCGTTAATAACTTCCACCCAATTAATTAAAAAAAGAACTGCCAAAATAATATCTTGCAGCTTCATTAAAAACAAAAAATATATGGCTACAAGAACAGTATTCTCTGATAACAACGATAATGAAATGGACTGCTATTTAAACGATAAAGGACAAGTGTTTGTTGGTATTAGACAAGTTAATGAAGATATCGCGCACAACGGTTTTATAACTTTGGAAAAAGAAGATGTTACAGAGTTAATTAAGATGTTAACTGAACTTGAAAAAGAAATGGATTAATAATCCACGCAAAGCAAATCCAGTTTTTTAGAAAATAAAAACACTCTGTCTTTGCTTTGCTTCCTCGCCACCACAATGTAAGTTTTTATGCGCCAACGCACTTGTAGCACATTGCTTGAAAAAAGCAAAGAGCTACGCCAACGGAAAATCTATGCATAAAAACTTACCCAAAGCTATCTTTACATAATTTGCATTATAATACTGCCGACATCCGCCAACGCTCGAAAACCAAAGCCGTAGTTATAATGTAAATTATGTAAAATAGCCGACATCGCCCACGCTTTTTGCAACCACTTCTGCTAGCGCACTACGTACTTTTATTCTTTGCTTGCGCAAACTTTGTGAAAAACAAGTCATTTTATTTTTTGTGGAAAATCCACGCATCAGCCACCTCTTTTTCCACAAAAAATAAAATGTTTGAAGCTTCAAACGTTTTAAAATAGGATGATTTAGAGGCTGGTAAAAGCGAGGGAAATCATCTTATTTTAAAATGAAACAAACGAAGTGCGTTAGTCTTCATAACAATTTTTTACGATAGTAAAATGAAAACAAAGTACCTAGTGCGCTAGCAGAAGTGGTGGCAAAAGCGTTGGCAGTTTAGGTGATGGGAGTATTTTACATAAAACTGGTTATAACTACCTGGAGTTTTTACGGAAAAGTATTATAACCCGTTTTATGTAACATACCGAGGATAAGGGAGCAAGTGAAAGACAGAGGTTTTTGAGGAACGAAAATACTGGCTTTTACTTGCGAGGGAATTATCAAATTAATGTATATTTATGGTCGTAAAGATGATGCAGAAAGGACGTTCTTATAAAAAAAATTGGAAGTAAACCGCTGAAAACTGACCCGTAGTTAAAAAAAACACATAAACGTCTATCCTTTTGGACTCAAACACAAAGGGTATAATAATGTCGTAAATGGAGTACATCATCCCTACGGTTTTAATGGTATGGAGGAGAATGACGAACTCGGTCTAAATTGGTTAGATTTTTCTGCTCGTAATTATGACCCAGCTATAGGAAGGTGGATGAATTTAGATCCGTTAGCTGATAAAAATTATTTTGATAGTCCATATACATTTGTACATAATAATCCATTAGTTTATGTTGACCCTGATGGAAAGGATGCTATTTTAATTGTATTTCCTGATTACCAAATTAATACACCAGTCGGAAAAATTGGAGGTCTAGGACACGCAGGTGTTTTGCTTATAGATAATAAAACAGGAGTAACTAAATATTATGAATATGGTCGTTACGACAAGGAAAATAAAGGTTTAACAAAAAAAGTAAGAGTAGATGATGTTGTGATAGGTAAAGATGGAAAGCCAACTTTAGAAAGTTTAAATAAGGTTTTAGGTCAAATATCAAAAAGATCAGGACAAGGAGGTAGAATAGATGGAGCATATATAGTTAGCGATGAATTTGATGCAATGAATGATTTCGCAAAAAGTAAATTAGAAGAAAATAATGACGCAGATAGGGAAACATATAGTCTTTTAAATAATAATTGTGGAACATTTGCTGCGGATTGTGTAAACCAAGATGGGAAAGTAGACCGACCTTCTATAATTAATCCTACGCCTACAAATATTGTAGATGAATATCAAGAGGAAGGAAATGCAAAAGTAACTTATGACCCAAATAATAACACAACAACAGTCGGAAAAGGGAATGAAAAGGATGCTAAAAATAAAAAAGATTCTAAAAAAGAGAAGAAGGATAGTGAGAAAGGTAAAGGGGGAAGAAGCAAAATTATTTTTTGGGGATTTGATAATTAAATTATGAAAAAATATATAATCTTTTGGTCAATTACTATTCTTTCAATTATTATTGCAATAGGATTTTACTTATGGTTAATGACAAGTAATAATATTAAACCACCAACAATATTACCAAATATACCTAAATCAGCTACTTGGATAGGTGGAGCTGATGAAGGTTTTTGGTTTGATATTGTAGAAATAAACAAAGAAGAAAAGGTATATAGATTTAAAATTTACAACGATTATAAGGGTGATTTAGTATTAGATGCTGATTTTAAAAAAGATAGTGCTTGTAATAAAGAGTATTATTTAGACAAAAGAATACTAGAAAAAATAATTTTTTTCAACTTTGATAAAATAGGCCTGACTGATAATTGTGAATTAAATATGATACAGCCTGGTTATAATGGAACTTTTTTGAAAGCAGAGGGACAATAAAATATTTTGTGTTTTTGCTCTTAGTTAGTTGAAAAATGATTTTGAAATTCGTAGGCAAAAAATTTAACTTTAAACCCCCGCTCCCGCTAGTTTGTAACTAGTGGCGGCAGCAATAAGAACAACAAAAAGCTACGCTATAAAAGTGTAGTTTTTTGTATTTTAGCGTTGCTATGAGTAGAAATTACAAATTCCATAATAAATCAGGTTTATACTTTGTTTCTTTTGCTACTGTAAATTGGATAGATGTATTTACAAGGCAAGTTTATTTTGATGTTCTGGCAGAGAGTATAAGTTATTGCAGAAAAGAAAAAGGCATGGAATTATATTGTTATTGTTTTATGCCAAGTCATGTGCATTTTATATTTCGTTCAGCCAATGAACAACCCATGGAATTATTACGAGACTTTAAGCGACATACTTCCAAGAAAGTTATAGAAGCTATAGAAAATAATCCACAAGAAAGCAGAAAAGAATGGCTGTTATGGATGTTTAAAAGAGCAGGAAAAAAGAATGTAACTACCAGTAAATATCAGTTTTGGCAACATCATAATAAACCTATAGAATTATGGAGTGAAAAAGTAATCAAACAAAAAATAGATTATAGTCATAACAACCCTGTAACAAGTGGTTTTGTAACAAAACCTGAGGATTGGAAATACTCAAGTGCTAGAAATTATCAAGAAGATACTACTGTTTTAGAAATAGATTATACAGGTTTTTTAGGGTAGTTTTTGTTTACATAAAATACTTAACTCTATTGCCACAAGTAAATACTATCGGTAGCAAAGGATTATTGCAACAATAGTGTAAAAATTATAAAATTCATTACACTAGTAAAATACTAAATAAAAAGTACTTAATTAGGTACTTTTTATTATCTTTGTATTATGGAAACAGTAAATTATACAGACTTTCGTTCAAATCTAAAGCATTGGTTTGATAAAGTAGTTAATAACGTAAGTGATATCATTATTAAACGTAAAAATGGTAAAGACCTTGTTTTAATATCACTAGACGAATACAACTCATTAAAGGAAACTACCTATTTGCTAACAGGAAAAAATAGAGATATTTTATTAAACTCTATCAAAGAGCTCGAAGCGGATAAAGGTATTCAAAAAGACTTAATAGAATAGATGAAATTGACTTGGTCTACTTCTTCTTGGGAAGATTATTTGTATTGGCAGAAAGTTGATAAGAAACTAGTAAAACGAATAAACGAACTCATTAAAAGTTGTATGCGAACACCTTTGGATGGTATTGGAAAACCTGAAGCTTTAAAAGGCGATTTACAAGGGTATTGGTCAAGACGAATAACATCTGAACATAGATTGGTTTATAAATATAAAAATGAACAAATATTGATAGCAGCCTGTCGATATCATTACGGAAAATAAAAACCATGTAGCATTTAAAAAAATATCTGTATTACCACTAGTAAATACTAGCGGTAGCAATTGCCATATTAAAAAATAAGATGTCTCCGCTCGCAACTCCGCTCCCGCTAGTTTGTAACTAGCGGCAGTAAAAGCCTTTCTACCACAGGCAAGTAAGAAGATAAGAAGCTAGAAAACCATTGTAAGAAATTAAGGTAGTTTTTGTTTACATAAAATACTTAACTGTATTACCAGTAGTAAATACTAGCGGTAGCAATTGAGACTTATATTATTGATAAAGCGTTTATTTATATAGATTTATTAAACCCCGCTCCCGCTAGTTTGTAACCCGATGACTCGGATATGCTTCCATAGCAGTGCTAGCGCGGAATTGTATTCCGTGCCGTTAAGAGCCTGTCAGAAGATTATGTGTTTAGTTCAGTAAGAAATTACACAAAATTGGATAATGAATTAAAAGTTATTAAATTAGAAGTGTTTTATTAAACGTACGGATTACAAATCCGCGCGATCGGGTACTGCTGTTTTGAATAAAAAAATTATTATAGTAGATGAAAGATTTATGCCTAATATTGTCCAAAAAAGAAAAAACCAAGCTAAAGCTATAAAATAGGCTCTTGCATATGTTGAAAGAGAATAAATGAAAAAGAAAAAAATAATTTTAATAATTGGGTTTATTGCTTTGGTATTTTTATCAAGGCTAGTAATTAAAAATGTTAAAAATTCAAAATTATCTAAAACTTGTTTAATAGATAGTTTTAATAAAAAATTTAATGACCTTGATAATGCTAAATTAAACTCTGTATTTAATTTTAATGAATCAATTAATTGTATTGATTGGAATAAAATTCTCATTGTTGAAGCACCATATGTACATAGATCTTTGATTTACCTTACTTCAGATGTTCTTATACCTGATTACGATTATTCTAACATCAACGAAGGGACTTACTTGTTATTTTTTCTTGATGGAAACTCTCCAATAAGCAAGCCAATTGAATTTGGTGGATCTGATTTTATTTTTTCTAATAATTTTAATCGTTTTAATTATGTGAAAATTGATAGAGATGAAGCTAAATTCATATATAAAAAATATGAGCACAGCGATTTTGAACTATACACCTTGGAGTTATTGAAAAGGGATAGTTTAATAGAATAGGTAATGTGAAAAAACAAAGGATATAACAAACTACTTTAAGTAATTAGAGTAGTTTTTTTATGCAATAGATTTAGGTTTTACAGCTTTAATAAGGTTACCCGATGGCGCGGATATGCTTCCATAACAGTCCTAGCGCGGAATTGTATTCCGTGCCGTTAAGAGCCTGTCAGAAGATTATGTGTTT
>OLID01000239.1_pt1 | contig 29795 bp, 26 predicted proteins | sample 1609361 | NCBI WGS metagenome assembly OLID01 (sample SAMN05416778, study PRJEB24817) | seawater metagenome | isolation source: Sea water | place: Canada:Atlantic | collected 2013-07
TCATGCTGCAAATATAACTAATTACCATGGTAAGAAGTTAGAAAAAATGTTAAGAGCTCGTTTATTCGCAAAGAGATTAAAAAACACGTGAAATCTGATTATTCAATTGATTTTTTAAAGTTTTCACCTCCTTCCCTAAGAAATCAATGATAATTAAAACAAAAAGCTAAAATACAGGCGCGTATAATTATTGGTAAACGGATCGTTTGCGCGACCTTGATTTATCAAACCATGCCGATAATCAGCTTTAATAATAATGTACTTGAATTTAACTGGAATTCGAATCCCCATTCCGGCATTCACCCCTAGATTAGGCACTTTAGAATTGTATTTCTCGGTAAAACTCAAGGTATCACTAATATCCGGAGAATAAACTACTAAAGTTCCTTCTCTCTTTGTTCCGCAGGTTACATCTACGTACAATCCCAAATCAAAGAAAAATTTTGGCGCGTGAGAAGGTTTATTTAAATCATCAATATCTCCTAAATGAATTCGCGCTGTCACCGGCACACTCAAATAGTTCAACTTATACTGCATGTCTTCTTTGTGACTATAGTCATCTAGAACAACTCGTTTTCGTTGAAAATTAGTACGATTGAATTCCACACCATAAACCACATTCACGCGTGAGCGTTTGTACACACGTTTATAAATTCCTACACCAAAGCCAAATCCATTCACCGTGTTATTATCCCCCAATGAGTAATTTGCTGAGGCCCCAATTTCATTGATAAAAAATTTATCATGCAAGTAAAATTGTGCATTTAAGCTCGTTTGAAAACAAATGATTAAGGTGGTTAGAACTAAGGAGTATTTCATGCTGGAAAAATGTACTGGACTACAAGTTTAATAATTTTGAATACAAAACCTCATATTGACAGACAACTTTACCGATATCAAAATCTTTGGCGCGTTCATACGCACCTCTTTTAAACTGATTCAATGTTTCTTCGTCTTTCAAAATATATAGTGCATTTTTCGCCATATCTTCAACATCTCCAACTTCCGACATAAATCCAGTTTCACCGTGAACATTCACTTCTGGAATTCCTCCTGTATTCGACGAAATCACAGGAACCCCTTGAGCCATTGCCTCCAAGGCCGCTAAACCAAAACTTTCCGTTTCTGAAGGAAGAACAAATATATCCGCCATTTCTAACACATGTTGTGTATCTCTAACTTTACCAATAAACGTAACACGATCACACAAATCCAACTCACGACACAACACCTCTAATGAATAACGTTCCGGCCCATCGCCCGCCAGTAACAATTGTGATTTCTTTTGATCATTAACCAATCCAAACATTTTCAAGACATCTTGAACACGTTTTACTTTTCTAAAATTCGAAATGTGACAAAAAATAGGTTCTTCGTCTTTAGCAAAACGTCTCCGTACCTCCAAATCAATTGGTTTTAAACGGTTAACAGGTATAAAATTTGGAATGACCTGAATATCACATTCTGTTTTAAAATGCTTGTAGGTATCATTTTTTAAACTTTCTGAAACTGACGTTACTGCGTCTGATTGATTCAAACAAAAAGTAATCACAGGTTCAAATGATGGATCTTTACCAACCAATGTGATATCCGTTCCATGCAACGTTGTCACAAAAGGAATTGATATTCCTTGAGACTTCAATATCTCTCTTGCCATAAAAGCCGCAGATGCATGAGGTATCGCATAATGTACATGAAGAATATCTAGATTTTCGTGTTTCGCAACATCTACCATTTTACTGGCTAAGACAGTTTCATATGGCTCGTAATCAAACAAAGGGTAATCGGAAACGGTAACTTCGTGATATGTAATATTCTCTCTAAAGCTTCCTAATCGAACTGGTTGTGAATACGTTATAAAATGAATTTTATGACCTTTTTTTGCTAAGTACTTTCCTAATTCCGTTGCTACAACTCCACTTCCTCCGTATGTAGGATACAATACAATTCCAATATTCATTTTTTCACTCGATTAATTAAAACGCAAATTGCGTAAAGCCAAAATTACTTTTTTATTTGTGAACGTTCCAATGAAATTAGTTCTAAATTATGAATTCAACAGGTTCACGAATCCAATAATTCAATGAAAAAGTACATCAAATAGGTTTCATTCATCAGTAACCTTATTTCTTTCTCGAATTCAATGCTTCATAAATAACATCTTGAATTTCTGTGCGAATGTTCATTTTTACAATCTTCCAGTTTTCCGCATCCGTATACACGCGATTAGAGAGGAAAACGTAATTCACTTTATTTTCTGGATCAGCCCAAGTTAATGTACCAGTAAAACCTGAATGTCCGTAACTTGAAAGTGAAACTGCACTGCTAGCAGGACCGCCAACTCTATTAGTTGTCGGTTTATCGAAACCTGCTCCTCTCCTATTTGACGGACAAAACTGACATCCTGTATAGCGATCAACAACAGCAGGCGCGATGTAATTCTCACTACCAAAACTTCCATTATTCAAAAACAATTGCATCAATTGCGCTAGGTCACTTGCATTTGCAAAAATTCCTGCATGTCCTCCAACACCGCCCATCATCGCAGCACCTTGATCGTGAACAAATCCATGAACTTGTTGCTTTCTGAAAATAACATCATTCTCTGTAGGTGTAATTTGCGCCTTTGTAAAATACCTTAAGGGATTGTAACAAATTGAATTCAACCCCATAGGCTTATAAAACTCCTCTTCTACAAACCTATCCAAAGATTTACCTGACTTTTTTTCAATAATTTTCTTTAAAAAATAATATCCTACATCAGAATATTTATACTTCGGAGCATTCAACGTTGCCGCCAAAATATCAGCATAAATCTGATCGGAATACCCCGATTTAATCCACAAATTATCCCCCACTTGCGTGTCGAATTCAGCACTTTTCTTTATTGCATAAATCTCCGGTTTCAATTGTCCACTCTCTAACGTTTTTGTGTAAAAAGGAATCCACGGAGTCAAACCAGCTTGATGCGCCATCATGTTTTTAATGCGAATTGGTCCATATCGAGTCCCTTCAACTAATTCAGGTATTAAATCTTGCAATTGATTGTCTAAATTAACCTCTCCCTTCGATTCCAAATGCATCATAGCCAATGTTGAAGCGGCAATCTTTGTCACAGATGCAATATCGTACAAATCGGTATTTTGAACAGGCATTGTCGTTGTATCATACGTGTGATTCCCAAAAGATTTCCTATAAATCACAGAACCTTCTATCGCTACGACAATTTGACATCCAGGAAATGCGCCAGCAGCAATACTTCTTTCTACTATATCATCAATCTTCTGTAGTGTTTTTCTCGATACACCCAATTCCTCTGGCTGCGAATCTTTTAATCTTCCTGCAGATTTTACTTTTTCCCCTTTTCCTCTTGCGTATTGCGTATTGACGGTAAAAGGTAAACGTCCTGAGCTCTCAAATGTTCCCATTAAAAACTGTCCCATTCGACCTTGAAGAAGTTCATTGTTTTCATAACCAATAACAACGGTTTGGATATTTGATAAATCAACTTTGTCCTTTAACACCAAAGGATTGCCAAAAAGTGCAACAATGTTTTTCTTTTCAGGCGATAAAATTTTCAACCATTCTCTCCATTTATCTGGCATTCCATAATCATTTTTAGCCCGCACGGAAGTGGCATGAAGCGATGTAATTACCATATCAAACAGCTGAACTGAATCCCTCCATTTTAGCGCTTCATTGCCGTCCTTAAAATGAACATGCCGCATTGGAGCTACAAGCTTCATTGACTCTTCTAATGCTGGTGCATCATTTCCCATTGTTACATGAACAATTTTTTGATCAAAGCGTCGAATTGGTAACAACTCATTTTCGTTCTTTACAACTGTTATGGCTTTTTCAAACAATGCCTTTTTCGTCCATTCAATTTCTTCTGCTGTATATTTCTTGTATTCCTTTGGAGCGATAATTGATTTGTGCTTCGCCATTAAAACTTTTGCACATCTTCGATTAATTTCTTCCATTGGAATTTCACCTGTATTGACTTTTTTCTCGATTGCATCAATGGCTTCCCCAACGCTTTCTGGAAACAACAAAATATCACATCCCGCTTGAAAAGCTTTTACAACGACATCAACTTTTCCATAACGATCAGCAACAGCTTTCATGCCCAATGCATCACTAATGATTAACCCTTTAAATCTAAGTTCACCAATCAAGTATTTTTGAATTGTTAATGACGACAAACTACTTGGTGTTCCAGATGGATCCAAGGCAGGAACATTTAAATGTCCAATCATCACAGACGAAGCGCCAGCGCGAATCCCTGAACGAAAAGGAAAGAAATCGATTGCATTGATTTGTGCGTAGGAATTATTTACAATTGGCAATTCCAAATGCGAATCGACATCTGTGTCACCATGACCAGGAAAATGCTTGATACTTGTCAATACACTTTGCTTCTCCATTCCTTTCACAGTCGCTTCCACATGCGCCGCAACGTCTTTAGGATTTTCTCCATACGCTCTGAACCCAATAACTGGATTATTTGGATTGCTGTTAACATCTGCAACCGGTGCAAAATTGATATGAATTCCGAGTTCTCGACATTCTTGTCCCATCATTTCTGAAATTCGCTCCGTTAATTCAACATTATCAGCCGCGCCAATGGTATAATTGTATGGAAATCGTTCAGCATCATCTAATCGCATGTTAGCACCCCATTCAGCATCCATTCCAATTAACAAAGGAATTTTTGCTTTATCTTGAAAACGTTTTATACTCGATTTTAAATTGGATTTATTTCCTTGAAAAAAGATGATTCCACCAACTTTATCTTTAGTGACTAATGAGTCAATTTCTCGGTGATGCGCCTCATCTTTTCCTGAATATGCTGCGACCATAAAAAACTGTCCAATTTTCTCGCGCAAGGTCATAGCAGCCAACTTCTGATCAACCCACGCATTTGTCGCCATGGGTTCGCTGAGTTTTACTTTTTCAGGTTGTGGAGTGAATTGGAACGCCATCACAGCAACAGCGGTAAACACAGAAATTAATGTAACGATTTTTTTGGAGAGGATTTTCTTCATAACTTCAAATTTAACACATGAATCATCAATTATGAACCGCTGTTTACAGAGTTATTCACAATCAATTGGAGATAAGCAATAATTGTGCCTGACGGTTTGTCACACCCAGTAAAAAGGCATAATATTTGGAGAAGTTTAACAGATTTCCGAGATAATAATTCGTAAATTTGTTAGTCAGTTAAAAATATGAAATTTCGATTCTTAAATAAGACCATTCAAAATCAACGGTTCAATTACAATCCGATGTATTACAACGAGCGTAAAGAACGTTTAGATCGTAAAAGAGAGCAATATCAAAAATTAGAAGATAACACGCTATCTGAAACCGAACGGCGCGAACTGTTTCGCGAAAATTTAAAGGAAGGATTTTCGAGAGCGCAATATCGTCAAACGCAGCAACGAAGTTCAAATATTCGTGTTTTAATTTTAATAGGTCTTATACTCGTTCTTGGATATTTCGTGTTTAACGGAGTAAGTGAAGTTGATACTGTAGTAAAAAAATTATGGTAATAGATGAGTGACATTATTCAATTATTGCCCGATCACATTGCGAATCAAATAGCCGCAGGAGAAGTGATTCAGCGCCCCGCTTCTGTGGTTAAAGAATTACTTGAAAATGCAATTGATGCGAACGCTACCAAGATTGAGGTAAACATCAAAGATGCTGGAAAAACGCTAATTCAAGTTGTTGACAACGGAAAAGGCATGAGCAAATCGGACGCTTTGTTGTGTTTTGCTCGTCACGCCACAAGTAAAGTTCGGAATGCGGATGATTTATTCGCTCTTACAACAAAAGGTTTTCGTGGGGAAGCATTGGCATCCATCGCAGCGATCGCACATGTCGAAATGAAAACAAAGGAAGGCAATCTGGATACTGGAAACAGAATAGTAATAGAAGGAAGTAAGGTTATTAAAAACGAAGAGATTGTTTGTCCAAACGGAACTTCTTTTGAAATTAAAAATCTATTCTATAACGTTCCTGCTCGTAGAAATTTTCTAAAAAAAGAATCTACAGAATTTAGACACATTCTAGATGAGTTTGAACGAATTGCCCTTTCACATCCGTCAATTCACTTGACACTTAGTCACAACAATTCCGAAATTTATAATTTTCATTCTGAAGTGTTGCGTAAGCGAATTTCCAATGTACTTGGAAATGGCAGTAACGATAAACTTGTGCCAATTGATGAATCTACGGATATAGTGGAGCTTAAAGGGTATGTGCTGAAACCAGAACACGCTAGAAAAACACGAGGAGAACAGTATTTCTTTGTGAATGATCGCTTTTTTAAGAGCTCATACTTCAATCATGCGATTACCAAAGCATTCGATGGCTTGATAAAAAACGGATTGTTTCCTGGCTATTTCCTTTATCTGACGGTTGATCCAAAGAAAATTGATGTAAACGTGCACCCCACAAAAACAGAAATCAAGTTCGAGGAAGACAAATTTATATACTCCATCATTGTAAGTAGTATTCGTCAAGCACTAGGAAAATACAATATTGCACCAACGTTAGACTTTGAACCGGAGAATAGTTTTCAAATCCCACACGCCATGCGTTCACAAACACCTGTAGAACCTAGCGTGCGTGTGAATGAAAATTACAACCCGTTCGCAACAACTAGCAAATCTTCAACAAGCTATACTGGTAAAGCATCTGAGAATCAAACAACCGGAATTACAAATCATGGCTTTGGGCAAGAAACAGCCAAATCAAGTGAATGGGAGAACTTTTACACGATAGAAGAAGAAGATTCCAATGAGAGCTTGGACCTTGGATTAGAAACGCGAGATCATTTATCCTACATTATAAAAGGGAATTATATTTTCACCCCTTCCAAAACAGGAATAATGGTAATACATGCCAAACGAGCAATTGAACAAATAGTTTACTCTGAAATATCTAATTCATTTATTTCCAATCCAATAACATCTCAAAAATTACTCTTTCCAATTGAGAAGGAAGTTTCAAAAAATGAGATCAATATCTGGACTGAAAACCAATCAATTTTGCATCAACTTGGCTTTCAGAGTTCTTTCAACAAGGAAACTCTTTCGATTAATGCTGTACCATCCGTTTTACAGGAAGAAACGATTTCAAACTCAATTGACGAGATCTTCTCAACAATTGCATATCAAGAAATAGAAAAGGGCGATTTGGCTCACACCTTAATTGGTGCGATAGCAAAGTCTGCTTCTTTGAAAAAATTAAATTTAACCACAGACGATAAGATTCAAGCTTTGATTGATCAACTTTTTCAATGCGAGAATCACACGTACACCCCACGAAACAAAAAGATTATAGAAACTATATCATTGGATGAAATCCATCAAAAATTAAAGTAAATGTTTAGAAATATTCCACCCGTTACTAAAAACTTGTTGTTGCTGAACATAATGTTCTTCGTGGTTTCTATTGTGCTTGCTCAGAACGGTAATGACATTTCTCGTATGTTAGGAGCCCATTATTTCAACTCCTTTTTGTTTCAACCCTTTCAGATTGTGACGCATATGTTTATGCATAGTATCACAGATTTCTTCCACATTCTTTTTAATATGATTCTACTAATCATGTTCGGTGGACATCTTGAAAGAGTTTGGGGCAGCAAACGGTACTTTATTTTCTATATCGCATGCGGATTAGGTGCGATCGTACTGTACAATTCAATTGGAATGTTTCAAATCTATGAATTAAAAAATGCGCTAATCGCAGACGGATATGACCTAAGAATTCTGAATAATCAATTGTCAGCTGAAAACTTCGAGAGCATTCAAATTCACTCTGAAGCCAGTCAAGAATTGCTTCAAAATTACATTAATCTGTCATTCAGCACGCTTGTTGGAGCTTCCGGAGCAATATTCGGACTTCTAGCTGGTTTTGCAATGCTTTTCCCAAATACAGAATTAATGCTACTTTTCCCACCGATTCCTATAAAAGCAAAATACTTAATCGGAGGTTACCTGGCTTTTGAGGTGTATAGCAGTATTTATAGGTCCGGAGACCAAATCGCACACCTTGCGCACGTTGGAGGCGCAGTAGTTGGAATTATCATTATACTTATTTGGCGTAAACGCGACCGCACAAATTTTTATTAATATGCATACAGAACGCACTTTTTTAGACGACATCAAATACCAATTTAAACATGGCGGCATGTTTATGCGATTGATATTTATTAACATCGTTGTCTTTTTAGCCATTCGAATTGTTGGTGTTTTTGTTGATTTATCAAGCTCAACAGGAAGTTCATTTATGAGCGACATTATAAATCCAATTTTTGCTCTACAAGCGGACGCGTATGGATTTATCACTCATCCTTGGGGATTATTTACCAGCATGTTTACGCATTATGACTTCTTGCATCTTGCTTTTAACATGATTTTCCTGTTTTTCGTTGGAAAAATGTTCGAACAACTATTTGACCAAAGGAGATTATTGTACACCTATTTACTCGGTGGGATTTTTGGAGGTATATTGGAAATCATTGCGCATGCCCTATTTCCTAAGCTTCAAATGTCGAGTGATTTTGTGATTGGCGCTTCGGGCTCTATTATGGCTATTTTCGTAGCGATTGCATTTTATCGACCAAATTTAAAGGTAAACTTGTTTGGAATCCTTCCTGTTCGCATAATAATTCTAGCTGGTCTGTATATTTTATCTGATATCCTAGGAATGGGAGATATGGACGGAACTGCACACTTTGCACATATTGGAGGAGCAATTTTAGGTATGCTATCTGTACAAAATGTTCATAGCTCTTCAAATATCGTTTTACGCGCTGAAAAGTTCGGGAACTGGATAAAATCGCTATTTAATCGTTCATCACAACCTCGAATGAAAGTGAAAAAAGGTGGACAAACAACTGGCAGACCAAAGTCCGATGAACAATTTGTTGCAGAAGCGAAAGAAAGGCAAGATACAATCGATAAAATTTTGGATAAAATTTCAAAATCAGGATATGAATCGCTTAGTAAGAAAGAAAAGGAATTTCTTTTCAATCAGAGTAAAAAGTGATGCAACGAATCAAAAGAATCTTTAAGTTCAGAACACTTCTTGTTATTATAACAATCGGAGCGTTATCCTTATTGACTTTTGCGTACTTAACACCATTCATTCATCCCGGAACAATTCCATTGCTACCAATGGTTGGACTTGCATACTGGATTATTATTAGTGTTGTATTGTTCACGCTGATATTATGGACCTTCATGCGTTCTCGATGGGCATTAATTATACTTGCCTTTATTGTTATTGGAGGTAAATTGCATTTCCGTACATTTTCATTTGGTAGTGATGAAGTAAACGAAGGTAGTACAGAATTGCATGTTATGAGCTATAATGTGCGACTATTCGATCTTTACAATGTGGTGCCTGCAAATAGCTTCAAAACAAGGGATAAAATTTTCAATTATTTAAAGGAACGAAATCCAGACGTAGTCTGCTTTCAAGAATTTTATCACCAAGACGCTCCTTCTCAGTTTATCACTAGAGACACTCTGAAACAAATTCTATCAACTGTTGATATTCATGAGAGATATGCTTTTAAAATGAGTGGACATCAAAACTACGGCATTGCAGTTATGTCAAAATATCCAATTATTGAAAAAGGAAACGTGGCATTTCCTTCAGACCATTCTTCCGCTAATTACTGTATTTACACTGATATAGTAAAAAGTCAAGATACTTTCAGAGTGTACAATGTACATTTACAATCAATCAAACTTCAAAAAGACGATTATGCACTTTTTGACGAAAACAATACCAATTCAGCGGATCAATCGTCGAACATTTTTAAGTTAATACAAAAAATCAATCGAGCATATCCAGTGAGAGCCGAACAGGCGGAAATCATCATGAAGCATGTCAAGAATTCTAAATTCCCTGTAATAATATGTGGTGACTTCAACGATACTCCTTTGTCCTATTGTTACAATCAGTTTAATGCGCGTTTGACTGATGCGTTTCGGAATACATCAAAAGGTATTGGAACGACTTATTCTGGAAAAATACCTGTCGGAAGGATTGATTATATTTTTCATTCAGACCAAATCGGGTCTAGAGATTTTGTGGTACAAAAGGAAGCGCTGAGCGACCATTATGCTATTGATTGCAAACTTTTCATGAAAAAAGAGGAATAAATGAACCTTTTTGCTTTCCTTCTTTCATAAGAAATGGGAAATACATAACCTTAGTAGAGTTTGCGCTGAAAATCCGTAAATTTGCACCAAGTCAACCAAAAAGAACATCTATGTTAATTGAAATAAATCCGGATAATATTGATGCTAGATTACTGCAACAAGCGGTAGATTATGTCAAAAAAGGTGGGATTCTTATTTTTCCAACCGATTCTGTTTACGCAATGGGGTGTGACTTGTACAATAAGAAGGCACTGAATAACTTAGCAACCATGAAAGGATTAAAGCTTAAAAAGGCTAACTTTTCAATTATCTGTTCAGATCTAAGTGATTTATCGAACTATGTAAAACACATTGATAGACCAACATATAAGATTCTGAACAAAGCACTTCCAGGTCCATTTACTTTTATTTTAACAGCAACAAATGAAATTCCTCGTTTGTTTGATACCAATAAAAAAGAAGTTGGAATTCGTATTCCAGACAACAAAATTATAACAGAAATAGTACGATTACTAGGTAATCCAATCGCAACTACCTCATTACACGACGACGAAGACAAACTTCTTGATTACTTTATTGATCCTTATGAAATCTATCAACGTTATGATGACAAAGTTGACTTTATTATTGATGGTGGGACAGGAAAACTTGACGCTTCAACAATTGTAGATTTTACGAGTGGTCAACCAGAAATTATTCGACAAGGAATAGGACAAATTGAATTATGATATTGGTCATAGATTGCGGAAGTTCTAAAACGAAATACATCGAGCAGGCTGTAGACGACTTTATTGACGTTAAACCGTGTCGGCTAATGGATTTTGAAGAGGAAATGCTTCAAAATGTAAAAGGAGTAATTATTTCTGGAGCACCATTATTAATCACGGAAATGAACATGGAGCCTTATCTCGAAAAAATGAATTGGATTACCTCTACTTCCCTCCCTGTTCTTGGAATTTGTTTTGGCCATCAGTTAATCGGATTAATGCATGGCGCTTTCGGTTCTAAAATGAAAGAAGACCGTGATTGGCAAATAATTGAAGCATTTGAAACCAGTCCGTTGTTCAATCGATTGCCAAATGAAGTTGAAATGATGCAAGACCATTGCGAAACGATTTCGATCCCAGAAAATTTTGTTTTAGTTGCCTCTTCTGACGCCTGTGTAAACGAGGTTATGCAGCATAAAGAAAAACCACTCTATGGAGTTCAATTTCACCCGGAAGTCTCTGGCAATCATGGGAAAATAATGATTGAAAACTTTGTAAATATTTGTTTAGAACTCGATAAATACTAACACTTCCCTACTTTTCAACAACGAAAATCGGAAAGCTATTTTAATCTCACACCTAAACTTCCCACTAAAATCTTAATTTAGAGTCGTGATTCGTAGAATATTTCGAATAAATAGAAAATCATGATATTAAACCGTATTTGGATAGGAATGTTTATTGTCGCAATGATTGTTGCGTTGAGCAAACTCATTTTCTGGCAAGACATGGATATTTTCCAGAATATCGTGGACGCCTTGTTCAATGCCGCAAATACTGGTTTTACAATGTCACTGGGACTTACTGGAATACTCTGTTTTTGGATGGGGATTATGAAGATTGGCGAGAATGGTGGTGCAATTGCCATATTAACGCGATTCATTTCTCCGCTATTTCAGAAAATATTTCCAGAAGTGCCTAAAGATCATCCTGCCAACGGCGCAATGATGATGAATATCAGCGCCAACATGCTTGGTTTGGATAATTCTGCAACGCCAATGGGATTGAAGGCAATGAAAGAATTGCAAACTCTTAATCCAGAAAAGGAAAAGGCAACGAACGCACAAATCATGTTTTTAGTGCTAAACACTTCTGGATTAACCATCATTCCAGTTTCAATTTTCGCATTACGAGCAGAGTCATCTTCACCAACTAGTGTCTTTTTACCAATCCTGATAACTACCTTTTTATCAAGTCTTTTTGGATTAATTATAGTTGGTTTACGTCAACGGATAAATCTTCTAAACAAAACGATTCTTCTTTACATTGGAAGCTTAACATTGTTCATTATTAGCTTAATTATTTATGTAATTTACAACCCGGACAAGTCTGAAGTAATATCAAAAGTTGGAGGAAACCTTTTAATTTTCACAATTGTCGTTTTATTCATGCTCCTTGCGTACAGAAAAAAAGTAAATGTTTACGAATCGTTCATTGAAGGTGCAAAAGAAGGGTTTGAAGTAGCAATAAAAATAATTCCCTACCTTGTCGCCATGCTAGCTGCAATAGCCGTTCTACGTGCTTCTGGCGCCTTGGACGAAGCGTTTAATGGCATTAAAATGGCTGTAATTTATATGGGAATCACAGTGACGGAATGGGTCGATGCATTACCTGTTGCATTCATGAAACCATTAAGTGGTGGTGGTGCGCGAGGCGCGTATGTTGAAGTGATGAATAATTTTGGAATTGATTCATTACAGGAGAAAATTGCGGCAACAATGCAAGGAAGTACGGAAACCACTTTGTACGTTGTAGCCGTTTATTTTGGCTCAGTTGACATTAAAAACTCGAGATACGCTGTGGGGGCTGGTTTACTTTGCGACTTAGTTGGAATAATTGCAGCAATATTTATTTCGTATCTTTTCTATACAAATGGCTAGTTGGTTTAAGCGTAAAACGCGAACATATAATCCCGATGAATTGCAAAAGATTCAGTTAAAGTCCATTGATTATCCCGCAAAGATTATCTTAGCATGGTCAAAAGCAATCGAAGGTGAAGACGAGTTTTTATTGTGGCTCAAAGACAATGGTTATCCTGAGTTGGTAATGGCAACATATGCTATATATCTCAAAGATGACGCAAGAGCTTGGCTTCAAAATAACGGCTACGCGCATCTCATGGCAATGATAAACGCTGCTGAAGGAAATGAAAGTGCACAAAAATGGTTACTATCGCATCAGTTTGATTTATTGTACCATATGGCTTTAGCAATTGAAGACGAAAGAGAAAGTGTTATGTGGATTGCAAAAAATGCTACACAAGACATCTTCTTGTTGACCAAAACAATTAAAAAAGTAAAAGATAATATAGAGGAAAATCACAATGATATTCATTCTTTTCGAAAAGACATTTAAAATTCATATTTGTAATGATTAAATCAAAAAAGTTAGTCGTCATTTTACCCGCATATAACGCTTCAAAAACATTGGAAAAAACATACAATGAAATTCCATTTGATATTGTAGATGAAGTAATTTTAGTAGATGATAAAAGCTCGGACAATACTGTTGAGGTAGCCAAAAAGATTGGAATTAAACATATCATTTCCCATGAAACGAACAAAGGCTATGGAGGCAATCAAAAATCGTGTTACAACAAAGCACTTGAATTAAAAGCAGACATCGTCGTGATGCTCCATCCCGACTATCAATATACGCCTAAACTAATTGAAAGTATGGCACATTTGATTGCAAACGATGTTTACCCAGTTGTAATTGGGTCACGCATTTTAGGGAAAGGAGCCTTAAAGGGTGGAATGCCAATCTATAAATACATTGCGAACAGATTTTTGACATTGTCTCAAAACATATTGATGAATCAAAAATTATCTGAATATCACACAGGTTACAGAATGTTCTCTGCAGACGTACTCAAATCGATAAATTATAACATCAATTCAGACGATTTTATTTTTGACAACCAAATGTTGGCTCAAATCTTCTACAAAGGATTCGAAATTGCTGAAATTACCTGTCCAACCAAATACTTCGACGAAGCATCTTCAATAAACATACAACGAAGCACGACTTATGGATTTGGAGTTCTCGGAGTATCTTTCAAGTACTTTTTTAATAAAATTGGACTCGCTAAATCCAAAATTTTTCATCAAGAAAAGGTTGAACTCCCATCCTGAAAATGATTAATCAGTTTATTTCATTTGTCACCAAGAATAATAAGAATGCCATACTATTCTTTGTTATCCTTTCCTCCTTTTTTTTTATTGGAAACAACACTGTACACCTTTTTGATTGGGACGAAATAAATTTCGCTGAATCCTCACGTGAAATGATTGCAAGTTCGAATTTTCTGAACGTTCAGATCAATTTCACTCCTTTTTGGGAAAAACCGCCGTTCTTCTTTTGGCTTCAGGTTGCATCTATGAAAGTCTTTGGAATAAATGAGTTCGCCGCACGTTTTCCAAATGCGCTTTTTGGTTGTTTTTATTTAATTACATTTTACCTAATTGGGAAAGCACATTTTAGCGCCAAATTTGGTTTAACGTGGGCACTATTATTTTTCGGCTCACTTCTTCCCCATTTGTATTTTAAGTCTGGAATTATCGATCCTGTTTTTAATTTCTTCATTTTTCTATCCATTTATTTCATGTTGATTTCATTTAAATGTCAACAGAAAATCTATATACGATTTTCTCTTTTATCGGGAATTTTTAGCGGACTTGCCGTTTTAACAAAAGGTCCTGTTGGTTTTCTCTTACTCGCCTTAACATTTGCAGTTTATATTCTCGTAAAGCGATTTAAAATTCTTCCTAGTTTCAAATCAATCTTACTTTTTGTTTTAGGATTCATAATCCCTATAAGCATTTGGATAGGTATTGAATACTACAGCAATGGTTTTGAAATCCTCATTCAATTTATTGAATACCAACTAGAATTGTTCAATTCTGACGTCGCTGGTCACGCACAACCATTTTACTATCATTTTATTGTGGTCTTTTTGGGCTGTTTTCCCATTTCCATTTTTGCTCTACCGTTATTTTTCAAAAAAAGTGAAGAAATTCCTTATGACTTAAAAACTTGGATGCTTTGTTTATTTTGGGTGGTTATGATTTTGTTCAGTATTACTACAACCAAAATTATACATTATTCATCCTTGGCATATATTCCACTTTCATTCATTGCAGCCTTGTATTTTTACCAAACAGAGTTGAATGCTGCGAGGATAAAAAAATGGGTTTTAAATTTATTCTTGGGGCTTGGAGTTTTAATTGGCTTGTTGATTACTTTACTTCCAATTGTTTTGCTGAATCACGAATTAATCATTCCCTATATTAACGATCCATTTGCGGTTGACAGCCTAAGAACAGCACAGAATTGGAGTGGTTTTGAGTTCTTAATCGGAATTTGTTTTCTTGCCTTTGTCATTGCCACATTTGTTTCCCTAAAAAAGAACTATTTTAACCAAGCATTGGTCTCGATTGCTTTATCTATGGGGATAACTTTATTGTCGATATTGTTCTTTGTACTCCCTAAAATTGAAGATTTCACGCAGGGACCTGTAATTCGATTTTATGAAGAATTACAAGGTAAAGATTGTTATGTTGAATCATACGGCTATAAAAGTTATGCTCAATATTATTATTTTAAACAGCCTTATGGATTGTCTGAGAAAAGAAAGGACCGTGATTGGTTACTTACTGGTGATATAGATAAACCTGTTTTTCTAGTTTCGAAATCAACAAACAAGGAGTTAAATAGTCATCCAAACTTTAAATTACTGAAAACAGAAGGTGGATTTAACTTTTACCAACGCGAGGTAACACGATAATTGACTGTTAGCTATAATGCAATTCTATCGTTGTCGCACCTTTACCGTATTCTCCATAATCTGCATCGTAGAATTTCACATCGTCAAATTTTTCTAAATACGTTCGGACTTCATGTTTTAAAACACCTTGACCAACTCCGTGAATAACCACTATCTTTCGAATGCGTTTCGAACGCGCTTTATTTAAAAACAATTTAAAGGCATTCATCTGTTTATTGATAATTTCTGTGTTCGAAAGTCCGCGATGAGAATCAGTTAAGGATTCAATGTGTAAATCGATTTCCCAATAATTTTCTTGAACTGCTTTAGCGTTTGCTTTTTCTTTTCGAATGGTGTGTTTTGTTTTGGTGCTGCTTGTTTCTCCTTCAATAAAAGAATAATCGCCATCGCCTAACTTGTAATCTTCTTGATGAACAGGAGCAATATCCGATTTTAAATACGGCTTTGAAAATCCATTCTCGTCTTCAACAATAAAACGTGAATTTAAATCAATATCGATTATTACACCTCCTCCAATTTCATGAAGAAAAACCACTTTTTGACCTATTCTGAAACTCATTGGAAAAACCACTCAAGATTGAGTGTAAAAAATAAAATGACTGGAGAGGCAAAAGCCAACATCCATAGCAGTACCAATACTATTTTAAAAACAAGAGAAGCATCTTGTTTAAGTGGTACTTCAAGAAAATTATTCACTTGACTTGCGATAACAGGATCCGATTCCTCTGTAGTCACTTGGTCAACAAATTTTCTCAAAGCCGGAGTGTGCTCCATTACTACATTTCTAATTTTCACATAATCTTTGTTGCTCAGCAACTTGTACGTTGTAGCAAAATTGACTTCCTCCTCTTTTAATTCCTTATGTACCTGATGTTTTTTCTGTAATGCTCTCACTCTAAACCCCATAAAAAATCCAAAAAGCATTACCACATAACTATCCAAATACCAACCAACTGCAATCATCACAACAGAAGAAATTAATGCAAATATCATCAAGAAAAATTCGTTGTTTTTTCTAAAAAGCAATTTAAACATTTGGCCACCGTCCAAAGGATCTAATGGTAAAAGGTTAATAATGTTTAGGAGTAAGAACAAAAATCCTAGGTTCATTAACCATTCGTTTTGAATTTCTGCTGCATACCACATAATTGCTGATCCAAGTGCAACTCCTGGGAAAGGTCCTGCGGCCGTTACAATAAAGCTCTGTTTTTGAGAATAGCGTGATTTTGAACCTTGAACAAAAGCTCCCATCAGAGGAACAAATAACATTCGTACGTTTTTATACTTGAATACTTTCATTGTAATGAAATGGCCTAATTCATGAATAATTAAGACAACCAAAAGACTAATTATAAAATTAACTTCATCACCAAGCAACAGTAAAAAAACAAGAACAAAGAGAACCATGGAGAAAATAGTCAATGAAAGTCCACCTTTCGGTTTTTCCTCAATCAACTTGGGTTTAGTAGGGTAAAAGTCAAAATCTTCCATATACGAGTATAAAGTTATCTAGAAAATTTAGAACTATTACCGTGCCAAATGTTATTTTTTCTGAAATTTTGCAAAATCCTTAGCGAAGTAACTTAATATTCCATCCGCACCTGCACGTCGAATACTCAATAACATTTCAGTCATTGCGGACTCATAATCCAGCCATCCATTTTGGCTAGCAGCGTACACCATGGCGCATTCTCCACTAACATTATAAGCCGTAATTGGTAAATCAAAATTTTCTTTGAGCAAATGAATAACGTCTAAATAACAGATTGCCGGTTTAACCATTAACATATCAGCACCTTCAATTGTATCTAGTTCCGCTTCAATCAAAGCTTCACGTTTATTCGCTGGATTCATTTGATACGTTTTCTTATTTCCACTTTTGGGAGCAGAATCTAAAGCATCACGAAAGGGGTTGTAAAATGCACTCGCATATTTTGCTGTGTATGACATTATACTCACATCTTGAAAATCGTGCAAGTCCAATTCATTCCTAATAAAACCAACTCTTCCATCCATCATATCACTTGGACCGATAATATCGGCTCCAGCCTGAGCCTGAGCAACACTCATTTTTCCAAGAACGGTTAAAGTTCTATCATTTATAATCTTATCTCCTTCAACAATTCCATCATGCCCGTCAGAAGAATATGGATCCATCGCCACATCTGTCATCAAAACAATCTCAGGAAATTCCTTTTTAATCTGATAAATAGCGTCCAGGTAAAAGTTGTCTGAGGCATAGCTATATGTCGCCATTTTATCTTTTAATTCCTCTTTAATAACTGGAAAAATGTCAAATGATTGTATCCCAAGATTTACACAAGACTCGATCTCTGGAAGTAACAAGTCAAGGGACCAACGGTAATTATTTGGCAACGATTTAACCTCGTTTTTAATTCCTTTACCGTCTTCAATAAAAATTGGATAAATTAAATTTTCAGTTCCTAATTTCGTTTCTTCAACCATGCTACGTATGATTGATGATTTCCTATTTCTCCTTGGTCTTTTCTGCATATTTAAATCTCGTTAAAACAAAAATACGAATTCATCTCAAATAACACTATTATTACTATATTTACGCAACTTAACTATTTTTTATTAAGATGAAACAAATTCCATTTAAACTCATTTTCGGATCGCTAATAGTAGCTACTTCGTTGGTTTCTTGTAGTTCAGAGGAAGAACCAGAGAACGTTGTTGAAAAAGAAATTCTCGATGAAAACAGCTCATTCAATACTGTTTTTGATGGGAAAATTTTTAGTATTCCTTCTCCAGTGCAAACTGCGTATTTAATTAAGCAATTGGATCTACCGTTTGATGAAGCCTTATTGAACAAAAATTCGAATGTAAGCAAATATGTAAAGGAATATAATCAAGCTTTAAATCTTGGTATTTATGGAACGGACGTAGGATATGCTTCAATGTATGAGCAAAAAGATATTACTATGAAGTACCTTGCATCAGTTGAAAAATTGACATCAGAACTAGGGCTGGACATAGCATTTGACAATGCTTTTTTAAAGAGATTTGAAAAAAACAACGGGAATAAAGATTCTATGTTGGTTATCATGTCAGATGCATACCGTAAATCTGACAATTTCTTAAAGCAATCAAATCGTAAATCCACTTCTGCTTTAATTTTAACTGGTGGTTGGATCGAGTCAATTTACTTTGCGACTAAGTTGAATCGTCAAAAACAAAACCCAGATGTAGAGAAACGCATTGGTGAGCAAAAACAATCATTGAATTCAATTATTGATATCCTAACTGAGTACAATGACAATAATCAAAATGATTTATTAATTGCTGAAATGACAGATTTGAAAGTTTCATTTGACAAAATAGAAATGAACTATCACTACTCTGCTCCAGAAACTGACAAAGACAAAAAAGTAACAACTTTTACGCATACGTTAGAAATTAAAATAGACGCTAAAATTTTAGGTGAGATTGAATCAAAAATCGAAGCTATTAGAACAAACATTATAAAAGGTTAGACAATGAAAGTATTAATCGCATTAGGAATTACACTTTTTTCATTTACAAACTCATTCGCACAAGATTGTGAAGGTATTGTAAAAACATGTGAATCATATTTAAAGAAAAATACTGGAGGTAGAGATTTTATTTCAGATGGACAAGTGTATACGGCCTTTTTAGATAGAGAGAAAGCCGAGTTTAAAACAACATTTTTTGGTGGTACAACGTATAGAATTGCTGCTAGCGCTGGTTCAAAAGAAAACTACATCATTTTCACAATCAAAGATCCAGAGGGAAATATTTTGTTTTCAAACAGAAACTACAAAAATTCACCTTACTGGGATTTCAAAATAAAAGAAAGTCTACCGGTTACAATTGAAACTGAATTCGATATGGATTTAAAAGTTTCAGGTTGTGCAGTTATGATGATTGGATTTAAAAATTAATCATTTTAGAATTGGATGAGTGAAAGGATTCTTCGCGCGTTAATGCAGCTTTTCGCAATTATTGCGAAAGTTGATGAAATAAACGATGAAAAAGAGTCCCCTATTATTCAAAGTACGAAGGGGCGACTAATTATTGAATCCTTCCTGAAATCTGAATTAAGTTCCTCTGATGTAGATAATTACATTCAAATTTTTGAAGAGTATTTGGCCGAAACACACGGCAAATTACTGACAAAAAATCGTGATCAAAAAAGAACTTCATTACAGTCTGTAAAAATTCTGCGAATTTGTGATCAAATCAATAAAGAATTAACGCAGCGACAAAAAGTAATTGTTCTTATTCGAATTTTTGAATTCATTGACCGAGATAATGAAATCTCTGAAATGGAATTAAAGTTTATTGAAACGGTTGCCGAATCATTTCACATTAATGATAAGGAATTCGAAAACATAAAGAACTTCACAAAAGAAGACGGAAAATCAATTGTTGACGCTCCCGAACACATCTATTACTCACCGAACGAAATTCCAAATCTGGAACATGCTGTCTGTGAGGTAATTGAAGGTCTTGATGAAAGGATACATGTTCTGCACATTAAAAGTGTAAAGACTTTATTTTTTAGGTATTTCGGGACTGATGAACTCTATATTAATGGACAAATAGTAAATGCCCATCGAACACACGTTTTCAATATAGGATCTACTTTGAGAACTGGAAAAAGTGCTCAATTATTTTATAGTGATTTAATTTCTAAATTACATAAAGAACAAATAAGTACTCCAATTTCTTTAGAAGTCAATCACGTTTCTTTGAAATTCAAAACTGGTGAAAATGCAGTAAAAAACATTCACTTTGCAACAACTTCGGGCAACTTGATTGGAATAATGGGTGGATCAGGAACGGGAAAAACTACCCTGCTCAATATTCTTAACGGAAGATTAGTTCCTTCAAAGGGAACAGTTCTGATAAATGGCATTGATCTTCATAAAGATCCTGAAAAGTTGGAAGGTATAATTGGCTATGTTGACCAGAATGATGTCTTAAATGAAGAACTAACTGTTTTTCAAAACCTGTATTTCAGTGCAAAACTTAGTATGGGTGGCTTGCATAAAAAGCAAATTATTCGAAAAGTTGTCGACTTGCTTAAAACCTTGGGACTGTATGAAATACGTTATTTAAAGGTAGGAACAGTATTAGAGAAAGTAATCTCTGGAGGACAACGTAAGCGATTAAACATTGCCTTAGAGCTTATCCGAGAACCATCAATTCTTTTTATTGACGAGCCAACATCAGGATTATCTAGTCGCGATTCGGACAATATAATTGACTTACTTAAAGAACTTGCTTTAAGAGGTAAATTAATTTTTGCAGTAATACATCAACCCTCTTCTAATATTTTTAAATTATTTGATAGATTAATTATTATGGATCAGGGAGGGCTACCGATTTATAACGGTATCCCAATGAACGCGATTGTGCATTTCAAATCACACACATTTAAAGGAAATGCACACGAACGTGAATGTAGTTTATGTGGAAATGTTAATCCGGAACAGATTTTCAATTTAATTGACGCAAAAATTGTTGATGAATTTGGAAATGAAACGCGCTCCAGAAAAATTACGCCTGAAGATTGGAATAAAATTCACCGTAAAAATCGATTAGAAAATCCGACTATAAAAAAAGAAACAGGCGCGCCAGAACTAAATGTCAAATTACCTAGTCGCTTTATTCAGTTTCGCACTTATTTAATTCGTGATGTATTTAGCAAGTTTGCGAACTTGCAATATGTTTTGGTCAATTTATTAATTGCGCCTTTACTTGCTATTGGTCTCTCCTACTTCATTAAATACTACAATTGGACAGAACAAAAGTTAAGTTATACTTTTTACGACAATGAAAACATTCCTCAGTATTTGTTTATTATTGTCATCGTTTCAATTTTTCTTGGATTAACGGTTGCTGCCGAAGAGATTCATCGAGACAAAAAAATATTATCGCGTGAAAAGTTCATTAACCTTTCAAGAAGTAGTTATCTCGTTTCAAAAATCACCATTTTATTTGTTATTTCTGCTGTTCAATCACTACTATTCGTTTTAATTGGAAATAGCATTTTGGAAATTAAAGGCATGTGGTTTGAATTTTGGCTTATAATGTTTTCTACTGCCTGTTTTTCAAATTTATTGGGCTTGATTATTTCGAGTACGTTTAATTCGGCAAAGGTAATTTACATCGTTATTCCATTAATTATAATTCCCCAATTACTTTTCAGTGGTGTAATTGTTAAGTTCCACAAATTACATCCATCGCTTTCAACGGCAACTAAGGTTCCGTGGATAGGAAATTTAATGGTTTCGAGATGGTCGTATGAGGCACTAGCAGTTGAACAAGCAACACAAAATGAATTTGAAAAAAACTTCCTAGAATTAGAAATTAGTAAATCTAATGCGGAGTGGAAAAAAGATTACTGGTCGCAAGAAATAAAGCAACAAATCAGAAATTTAGATTCTGATAATAAAGACATTAGATCTGAAGCTGAAGATATTCTGAAACGTGAAATACAATTGGAGGAAGAATATTGGTCAAATCTTAAATGTATTGACTGTTACTGGACAAAAGACAATGAAACCAAATTTGATGAACATAAAATTCATGCTTTTTTAAATAAGGCCCGAGCACAATACAATAAATTCATTGCAAATGACAACCGATTAATGGATGCAAAAGTTGATGAAATCGGGAAGGAAAAATACCTGAAATTAGAGCGAGAAAATGTAAACAATGCTTTGATGATGGTCGTTTCAAATAAACTTGAGGCGGAGAAACTTATAATTGATAAAAACCAAATTTACAGAAACGACAATCCCATTTTCAATCTACCAAAGCACGTTTCTTTCATGGGGTCACATTTTTACGCTCCTTATAAATATTTTTTCGGTTATAAAATCAGCACGTATCACGCAAATGTAATATTCATCTGGTTAATGTCATTCTTGATATATGCACTTCTATACTTTGATTTCTTCAAACTAATTTTAGCGCGAATTCTTAGAATGGTCAGAAAATAAAAAAAGCGTAGATAAAATCTACGCTTTCACTATTCATTTGAGTTTATTAATCGATTTTACATTAACATTCCCCCACAAACATTAATAGTCTGTCCTGTTATGTATTGCGACATGTCAGAACCTAAAAACACGGTTAAATCTGCAACATCTTTTGGAGAACCACCACGCTTCAATGGAATTGAATTTCTCCATTCTTGTACAACCTTTTCATCCAAAGCCGCGGTCATTTCTGTTTCAATAAATCCCGGAGCAATAGCATTACAACGAATATTGCGAGAACCTAATTCTTGTGCAACTGATTTTGTAAATCCTATTAATCCTGCTTTGGATGCTGCGTAATTTGCTTGACCCGCATTTCCGCTTACACCAACAACTGATGACATATTAATTATTGATCCACTTCTTGCTTTTAGCATTGGACGCTGCACAGCTTTGGTTAAATTGAAGGCAGATTTAAGATTAGTGTTCATTACTTCATCCCACTGTTCCTCGGACATTCTCATTAATAAGGTATCTCTAGTAATTCCCGCGTTATTAACTAAAACATCAATCTGTCCAAATTCTTCTACAACCTTATCTACTAACTCTTGAGCATCATCGTATTTTGAGGCATCAGATTTAAATCCTTTTGCAACTCCCCCATTCGCACTTAATTCGTTTTCTAAAGCTTTTGCCTTTTCATCGGATGACAAATACGTGAATGCCACTTTTGCTCCCTGCTTCACGCATTCTTCGGCAATAGACTTTCCAATTCCTCTGGATGCTCCCGTAATCAATACGACTTTATTTTCTAGTAAATTCATTTGTGTTTATTTGGAAGCAAATATAAGGAAACTAAATAATATTAAATTGAACAACAGTCTAAACTATGAACGACTTTTAGTTGAAAAAATCCCAGGTCAAACCAATCCTCAACCGTGCAGGCGAAATTGGATAATTTGCAATTGTTTGTGTTGTTTTGTCCGACCAAAAATATCCTATATTCTCGTATCGAACGAAAAAGCGAAATTCTGAAATCCCTAAAGACAAAAACGCATGCATATTAAATACGTTTCCTGAATTATTTAACGTTGATGTCCAATTGTAAGTATCCATTACCGGAAGATAAGCTCTACTCTCATACTTCGATACGAATGAAAGATCAACTCCTATTAATGCTTCCAGTTTTTTCGCTTTGAACAATTTTCCCTTAACAAAAATGCGTCCATATGCCTGAAGTTCAGGAATGTAATTAATTGAATTTGGTGAATAAATAAAAGAAGGATTAAAATTAAACACTCCAAATCGAAACGCTGAACGCAGTCCAAAAGATGAAAAATTATAATTTCCAGTTGTATTCAACCAAATCGTATCAGTAAATAAATATGGATTGGAAACAGATGCCAAATCTGCGAACAGGGAAAGCTTAATCTTATCATCAAGGAAACCATAACTGGCATTGGCTCCAAATTGAAAAACACCCTGATTTTCCAAATTACTGGTTAAGTAGGATGCTGTATTGGAAAAGTACTTTCTTTGTAAAACACTGGGAGCGCGACTTTCGAATCTTAAAAATGCCGCAACCTCTATATCTCTATACGAATATTTAACACTCGCTCTTTCTTTAAATTCATTGAATCTTCCTATAAAATTAAATACGATTTCATTTTCAACTTTTAAAAATTTCAAGTGAAGAAACGCGTTAGAAGTGAGATCAACTTCGTTTGTGTCTGTATTGAGTCCCAAATTTTGATATCTCCAATACCCATGCTCTAACAATGCATCAATATAAAATTTACGACTCGAAAAATACACTCCGGCACCATTATTTATTTGAGCCACATTATATTGATCACTCGTATTATTGCTATCAATATATATTGAAGAGTATATCCCATACAAAGTGTCGTTTTCAGAATATATTCTGTTTCTGATTTTATACACATGATTTGATACCAATCCCAACATAGTCGATGAATCCTTTAAAACATCCAAATAGTTTTTGAATCGCACTTCTGCTGCTCTATTTCTGCTCGTCGCGTTAATTTTGTATACTGGAGAAAACTCCAAGCCAAAGTCGTTAATTAACGAATCCGTTCGCAATCCACCAGAATGATTATTATTGTATGATTGAAATGCTCCTTTTAATTGAAAAGCGTAACGAATTCCTTTACGTTGCACTTGCAACTTGACGTTATCATTTGAAAATCCAGCATTTCGAATAGCGCCTTGACCTGAATTTCGTTCATATTCTACATCTAAGATTAACTTTTCTGTTATTGCATGAGTGTAATTAGCCCTTAAAAACTGACATCCTTGCTGACCAATAGAATACGAAAACCCAAGATGTGGCAAAGCCGAAAAATGCATTGAATTCCAAAATATTTCTGGTTGAAACGTGGGATTCAATAATTGATTTACATGATTATTCACTGAAAATGTACGGAACGACAATTCATTCACACCACCATCAAAAGATGAAGGATAATAGGCCGTTTTAACATCTATTGAATCGAGTCCTCCAGTAATTCTCTCAGAATAGCGAATTGTATCAAAGTCATAAACAATCTGTCCATGAGCTATGCAAAGAATCAAGGAAAACAATAATCCAAGGGTGATTTTCATTCTAACAAAAGTATTGAATGTAAATGTATAAAAAAAGGGTCAACCAAAGGCTGACCCAATAAATATGCTTAGACAAAAAATCTTACATTTTGTTTACTCTCACTTGTAAACCAGACTTTAAATTAGCTGCTTTATTTTTGTGAATAATGTTTCTCTTAGCCAATTTATCCAACATTGTAAAGATTGAAGGCAACATTTTAGCTGCTTCTTTCTTATCCGTCAACTCTCTCATTTTACGTACAGCATTACGCGTAGTTTTATGCTGATATTTATTACGTAATCTTTTTGATTCGTTTGATCTAATTCTTTTTAATGCTGACTTATGATTCGCCATTTTGTTTTTTTTATTTTTAATTTTTTTGTTTCAAGTTCGTAGCCCATAAGAGAATCGAACTCCTGTTTCCAGGATGAAATCCTGATGTCCTGACCACTAGACGAATGGGCCTAGTGAACTTTTTGTAGCCCATAGGAGAATCGAACTCCTATTTTACGGATGAAAACCGCATGTCCTAACCGTTAGACGAATGGGCCAAGAAAAAAAATCTAATTCCCTTTTGGGAGTGCAAATATAAAGTGAAATTCTTTAACTGCAAAAACTAATTTCATTTTTTTTTAAAAAATATTTTTGTCGTCCGCTTTAAACTTAAAACCCAGGCGTTTACCTGTTGCAACTTTTAAGTCTGAGCTAATCGCATTGATCTGCATGATATTTACTTCTTGAATCATTTCATAAGGAGGTGTAATCAAGTCAAACTCAATTGCATAAGCCATTGAACATTGTACAATATTACGAATGCTTTCAGTTGAAATCACATCATCTTGTAAGTTTCTAAAGAGGAATCCCAGCTGTCCTTTCCCTTCCACCATAAAATGTCCTTCATGGTTAATAAAAATTCGACCTATTAAATATCCAGCATCTCCAAAACGATTTTTTTCAAATGATTCGGCTAAAAAATTGTAGATATTAATAATTGCAAAATAGCCGTTTGCACCGTTTTTGGTTAAGTAATTCGTTTTCCATAATGGATTTTCGTCTGGTAAGCGAAAAACATTCGTATGTAATTGAAAAACGAGCGCATCGCTTCCCACAAAAACACGAAATTCAAATTTCCCATTGTCTTTAAATCGAAGTCGTACTCGTGAATCATCAACGGATTTAGAAAGTATGTCTAATTCGTCTTTCGCGATATCTTTAAACTTTGCCAACACCTCCTCAGAGTTGTCGGCAATATCTTGCTTCATAGCGGATTTATTTAGTAATAAATCAACTATCTCTGCGCGTTGCTTGTTTTCTTCCATTTTAATATGCTTTAGCAAAAATCACTCTTCCAGAAGAAGGTTTACCCGTAACCATGCACTTTCCATTTTCTTTGGGCTGATCAAAAGGAATGCATCGAATTGTTGCCTTTGTTTCCTCTTTAATTTTCTCCTCAGTTTCGGCTGTACCATCCCAATGTGCTAAGAAAAAACCTCCCTCCGACTCAATTTTCACTTTAAACTCATCATAAGAATCAATCTCCCGCATATTATCCGAACGATGTTTCATCGCCTTATTCAAAAGATTATCTTGAATTTCTTTCAATAACTTTTCAATGTGCACGTCAACACCATCAAACTGAACAATCTCCTTTGTTTTTTCATCGCGTCGAGCAACCTCTATATTGCCATTTTCAAAATCACGCATCCCCATTGCCAAACGCACTGGAACACCTTTTGATTCGTATTCAGAAAACTTCCAACCTGGACGGCGGTTATCATCGTCATCATATTTAAATGAAATTCCCCTAGCTTTTAATTTAACTCCCAATTCTTTAATTCGCTCTGAAATTGCAACCAAATCTTCTTCAGTTTTATAAATTGGAACAGCAACTACCTGAATTGGCGCGAGAGCTGGAGGCAAAACTAGTCCTTCATCGTCAGAATGGGTCATAATTAATGCACCCATCAAGCGTGTAGATACTCCCCAAGAAGTTGCCCACACATAATCCTGAGTTCCATCTTTATCAGTAAACTTCACATCAAATGCTTTTGCGAAATTTTGACCTAAAAAATGTGACGTTCCAGCTTGAAGCGCTTTTCCGTCTTGCATCATTGCCTCAATACAATATGTATCATCGGCTCCTGCAAAACGCTCACTTTCAGTCTTAACTCCTTGTATTACAGGCATTGCCATGTACGATTCAGCGAATTCAGCATACACCTTGAGCATTTGTTCTGTTTCTTCAATAGCTTCTTGCTTAGTGGCGTGAGCAGTATGTCCTTCTTGCCATAAAAATTCGGCTGTTCTTAAAAACAAACGTGTTCTCATTTCCCAACGCACAACATTCGCCCATTGGTTAATCAGTATTGGTAAATCTCTATACGACTGAATCCAGCCTTTATATGTATTCCAAATAATTGCTTCAGATGTTGGTCTAACAACCAATTCCTCTTCTAGTTTTGCTTTTGGATCAACAACAAGTTTTGTCGAGTCATTCGGATCTGTCATTAAACGATGGTGAGTGACCACAGCACATTCTTTTGCAAAACCTTCTGCATTCTTCTCTTCCGCCTCAAATAAACTTTTAGGAACAAATAACGGGAAATAAGCATTTTGATGACCAGTTTCTTTGAACATGATATCCAATTGAGCCTGAATTTTTTCCCAAATTGCATAACCATATGGTTTTATAACCATGCAACCACGTACTCCAGAATTTTCAGCTAAGTCTGCCCGAGCAATAGTTTCATTGTACCATTTCGAATAATCTTCCTTTCTTGTCGTATATTTTTGAGCCATAATGGATGCGTTAATCTAAATTAATTTGACTGCAAAAATAAGAATTAAATGTGCAAAGACAGCCGAATTAATTCGTTTTAGAATACTGCGAGCGAATCGCATTTTCGAATGTTGTCTTTTTCAATTTACTCTGTACCCACGCTTCAACATTAAAATACTCCAGTACCACACGTTCATTATGATCATCTAGAAGCGGTTGTAATTCAGCAAATAAACTTTCGTAAATCTCCATTTGTTGCACGCCAGACTGGATTTTTGCAAGTTTTCTTAGGTACTTAATAAACACAAACTCAATTTGATAATCACGCTCTTGTTTATTTAAATAACGATTAGTTGATTTAATAATGTATTCTAAGAAATCATAATTCTCAAGTTCGAAATGAATAATAAGGTTAAAAAGTCGCGAAAAACTATAAACATCTTGACGTAAATTTTGCTCATTATCGTTTAATACTTCATTTAGATAATGTAACGCTTTTTTGTATTCCCCAACACCAAAATAGCTATATGCAATGTTGTAAGCCAGCAGAATATCAATTTCCTTACTAAGCTTCCCTTCAAATGCGATTTGATTTGATTCGATAATTGGAATTAAATCCAAACTTTTCTTGAACTCACCTTCCTTGTGGTAAAGCGATAATTCTTGGATGTATGAATTCCCAAATATTCTCACTGAAAGATCAATGGAATTAAATCCTTTTTTAGTGGCCAAGTCGCGAATTTCAGCAATTAAATCTCGAGCTTTTTCAAATTGAAGGTCATCAATGTAACACCTCAGAAGATGAAAGAGAGTCATTACATACCTGGATGTGGAATCCAACTTAATTGCCGGATTATTATCTAGAATCTCTTTAGTTCGGTTGAAAAACTGAAAACTATCTTCATAATTCCTATTGGTTGCAGCACATAACCCCTTAATATAATAACAAATGGAAGCAGCTTTAGTTGAAATAGCCGTATTTTTCCCTTTTATAAGATGATAATCTGCTATTTCTTGAACTTTCTCTCTTTCCGCTTCATTTCGTGTGAATCCTCCACTCCTAAATATCAGATTAATTTTAGAATAGATAACGGTGTATTCTGCCAAATTTCTCAATTTAGCAATAACCATCTCTTCTTCTTCTATTAGCGCATCAAGATCATCTGAAAAAACACCTTGCTCAAATGCCGATTCCATTAACAGTTTCTCCCAAGAAATCAATTCAAACCAATAATAAAACTTCTCGTATTTTCGAGCTGTATCCTTCGCTCTCATTACGAACTTTTCACATTCCTTATAAAGCGCCTTATTGTATAATATCTCAACGTTTTTAATCTCCTGCTTCAACGAACTACTTACCGACTGCTCACTATAAAACGACCTTAAGCTCTTAAGAATTAATTTGTACAAATGATTCTTCTCGGATGGAAGGTGTTTAACAAAGGTTTCTCCTTTAAATTCACGTTTGAGCTCATCTTCGTCGTATTCGTCTTGTTTTTCTATGGCATCAAAAATCTTTAAATAATTTTTCTCGCCTGATTGTAAAGAAGATGACAATTTAAAAAATCGCTTTTCTGATTTTGTAAGTGATTTAATTAATTTAAATAGTTCAATTGAAGGTTTCATTTACTTTGTATGACGGTGCTGTCTCTTATACACATCTCCGAGCCCACGAGACAGGCAGAAATCTCGTA
>OLID01000240.1_pt1 | contig 29782 bp, 26 predicted proteins | sample 1609361 | NCBI WGS metagenome assembly OLID01 (sample SAMN05416778, study PRJEB24817) | seawater metagenome | isolation source: Sea water | place: Canada:Atlantic | collected 2013-07
TCTACACAGAGTAGATCGTCGGCAGCGTCAGATGTGTATAAGAGACAGCATTCATCCTGTGGTTCGGTTGGTTTGGCTTCAACGGTGCGTCCCAACTGGCAGCCGGTACGGCCGCAGACATCAACTCCGTGTCGCAGATCTTTGCGAACACAAACCTCGCAGCAGCGGGCGGCGTGATGGCGGCGATGTTCACGACTGCCATCCTCTACAAGGGCAAGGTCGACGCGACCATGGTGTTCAACGGTGCTATCGGTGGCCTCGTGTCCATCACGGCAGAACCGCTTGCACCAAGCATGCTGGCTTCGGTCCTGATCGGTGGTGTGGGCGGCGTCCTGGTCGTGATCTTCGTGCCACTGCTCGACAAGCTGAAAATCGATGATGTGGTCGGCGCTATTCCGGCTCACCTCGTTTGCGGCATCTGGGGCACGATGATCGTCCCATTCTCCTACACGAACGCCATCGCGCCGAATGAAGCGGGTGACCCAAGCTATCTTGGCCAGTTGGTGGGTGTGGTTCTGACCGGTGTCTTCGTGATGATCGCCTCTTCGATTGTCTGGTACATCCTGAAACTCACCATCGGCGTGCGTCCGACGGCCGAAGAAGAAGAGATGGGTCTCGACAAGGCAGAGATCGGTCTGGAAGCCTATCCGGAATTCACCAAGTAAGACGCTTTCCCCTGAGAGTTTACTCTCAACAAAAAAGCCGGGCTCCTTGAGTCCGGCTTTTTTTATGCCCGTTTAAAGGGGACAATACAGTATTCGAATCAACAGGCAATTCAGGATCTGTTTTCGCTGGACTACTGCGGGAGCCGAGGATGTTGAAATTGTTGACTATCATTAACAGGAGGTAACTCATGCGTAATATTGAAGCGGTGACGCCTGGCGAGTTACTGAAAGAAGAGTTCCTTGATCCGATGGGAATTTCGCAGTATCGCCTGGCAAAAGAAATCGGTGTTCCGGCGCAACGGATAGGACAGATCGTTGCGGGCAATCGAGGTATAACCGCCGACACAGACCTGCGACTATGCCGCTACTTCGGATTGTCGAATGGATATTGGTTACGCGTACAAGCGGCCTACGATACCGAAATCGTCGAAGACGCCCTGGCAGATGAGTTGAAAAATATCCGGCCCTTTAAAGGTCACCCCACTGCAGCTGCAGGGCAGTAAGGGCAACAACGGGTGCGGTTTCGGTACGTAGGACCCTGGGCCCGAGCCTGATGGTGGTGAAGCCGGCAGCAACCGACAGCGCTTTTTCTGCATCGCTGGTGCCGCCTTCGGGACCCACCAGCAGGCAGACTGCATCCGGCGGGCTACCGCTAAATCCAGCCGATCCGGTGTGATCCAAAAGATAGCCCTGCCCTGCCGGCACAGCCGCGACCCATTCTGCCAGTGCTATCGGATTGTTAATGACCGGTACGCTGCATCGACCGCATTGCTCGCTGGCGCTGACAGCTACTTTTTGCCAATGCGCGGCGCGTTTATCGGCGCGCTCATTACTGAGCTTCACTTCACTGAACTCGGTGAACAACGGTGTAATTTCGCTGACACCCAACTCCGTCGCCTTCTGGATTGCGTAATCCATGCGCTCGCCACGTGACAGACCCAGACCCAGGTGTACCGCCAGTGGGGAATCTGGTGTGTAATCTCGCGGTTCCAGCAGGCGGAGCCGGACGTCCCGTTTACTGACTTCTATGACTTCGGCGAGAAACTCGCCGGCCCCGGCATTAAACAGGAGACACTGTTGCCCGGGTTTTACGCGCAGCACCTTACCCAGGTAATGCGCCTGATCACCGTGCAACACAACATCAGTGTCAGCCACCAAAGCGTGATCCGTATAAAATCGGGACAGGCGCATATGATCTCCTGCAAAAGTCCGTGTTAACGCAGGTTCAGCCCCTGCCAGATCTGTCGCACTGGCTCGGTCTGATTCATGCTGTAAAAATGCAGGCCCGGCGCGCCGCCGGCGATCAGGTCCTCACACAGGCTCTGGACCATGTCGATACCAAACTCGCGAATGCTGGCGCTGTCATCACCGTAGGCCTGCAGCCGCTGCCGAACCCAGCGCGGAATTTCAGCGCCGCAACTGTTGCTGAAACGCTGCAGGTTGGTGAAGTTGGTGATCGGCATGATGCCGGGCACAATCGGGATGTCGATACCCGCTTTGGCACAGCTGTCCAGAAAATAGAAATACGCATCCTGGTTATAAAAATACTGGGTGATGGCACTGTTGGCACCTGCCTCCACCTTGCGTTTGAAAAAGTCGATATCGGTGTCGTAACTGTCCGACTGCGGGTGAATCTCCGGGTAACAGGCCACTTCAATATGGAAATGGTCGCCTGTGGTTTCACGCACAAATTCAATCAGTTCATTGGCATAATAATACTGCGACGCAGTGCCTGTGCCGGAAGGAATGTCGCCGCGCAGCGCCACCAGTCGGCTGATACCCATGGCCTGGTAGTCCTTCAGCAAGGCCCCGATTTCTTCCCGGCTTGAGCCACCAAAAGACAGGTGCGGGGCCACGTCAGATCCCGCCTGCTTGATACGTGTGACGGTCTGTCGCGTGCCGTCCTTGGTGGAACCGCCAGCGCCATAGGTCACAGAAAAGAAATCCGGCCGCAGCGCTGCAAGCTCTTCGTGCACAACCTTGAGTTTTTCCACGCCCACATCTGTACGGGGCGGGAAAAATTCAAAGCTGAAACGTGCGTCGGTATTGACGATATCCATATATGTTCTCTCTTCAAAAGCCGCAGGCTGACAATGTGACAGCCTGCGGCAACGGGTCCGACAAGATCAGTACTTGTACGACTCGGGCTTGAACGGACCTTCCGCCTTGACACCAATGTACTTGGCCTGGCCAGCAGTGAGTTTGGTCAGCACGCCGCCAAAACCACCGACCATCAGTGCGGCTACTTCCTCGTCCAGCTTCTTGGGCAGTACTTCAACGCGCAGCATCTGCGCTTTCTCATCCGCAGAGCGTGATGCAAAAGCCTGCTTGAACATGTGGATCTGGGCAATCACCTGGTTGGCAAATGAGCCATCCATAATGCGTGACGGGTGACCCGTTGCGTTACCCAGGTTGACCAGACGACCCTCAGACAGCAGGATCAGATAGTTCTCCGGGTTCGTTTCCGGATCGCCACGGAATACCTGATGAACCTGCGGCTTGACCTCAACCCACTTCCAGTTCTTGCGCATAAAGGCGGTATCAATCTCATTGTCGAAGTGACCAATATTGCAGATCACGGCGCCATTTTTGACCGACTGCAACATATTCTTGTCACAGACATCGATGTTGCCAGTAGTGGTAACGATCAGGTCGGTATTGCCCAGCAGCGCGGTATCGATATCTTCCAGGCGACCGGTGTTGTTACCGTCCTTGTAAGGTGACACGATTTCGAAACCGTCCATGCAGGCCTGCATGGCGCAAATCGGGTCGATCTCGCTGATCTTGACGATCATGCCTTCCTGACGCAGGCTCTGCGCTGAGCCTTTGCCGACGTCACCGTAACCAACGACCAGGGCTTTTTTGCCGGACAGCAGCATGTCGGTGCCGCGCTTGATGGCATCGTTCAGGCTATGACGACAGCCGTACTTGTTGTCGTTCTTGGATTTGGTGACAGAGTCATTGACGTTGATCGCCGGCACTTTCAGTGAACCCTCTTCCAGCATCTCCAGCAGGCGGTGAACGCCGGTGGTGGTTTCTTCGGTGATGCCATGAATCCGGTCCAGCATCGCCGGATACTTGTTATGGACCATGCCGGTCAGGTCGCCGCCGTCGTCCAGCAGCATATTGGCATCCCAGGGCTGGCCATCTTTCAGAATGGTCTGCTCGATACACCAGTCGCCTTCTTCTACGGTCTGACCCTTCCAGGCGTATACGGCAATGCCTTTGGCAGCAATATAGGCAGCGGCATGATCCTGGGTGGAGAAGATGTTGCATGACGACCAGCGTACTTCCGCGCCCAGCTCGATCAGCGTCTCGATCAGCACGGCTGTCTGAATGGTCATGTGGATACAGCCGATGATTTTGGCGCCTGCCAATGGCTGCTCGGCCTTGTACCGTTCGCGCAGCGCCATCAGCGCAGGCATTTCTGCCTGTGCCAGGACAACTTCTTTGCGGCCGTATTCGGCCAGGTTGATATCGGCAACTTTGTAATCAGTGGTGCTCATAAATAATCCTTGAACGAATGAATTTGGTTACAGGCCGGCTGCATCACGCAGCGCGTCAGCCTTGTCGGTCTTTTCCCAGGTGAAGGCAGCTTCTTCGCGGCCAAAATGGCCGTAAGCGGCCGTCGGGAAGTAGATCGGGCGAATCAGGTCCAGCATTTTGATCAGGCCTTTCGGGCGCAGCTCAAAGTGCTCGCGGATCAGTTCAACGATGCGCTGGTGGCTGATTTTTCCGGTGCCAAATGTTTCTACGCTGATCGAGGTTGGTTCGGCCACACCGATAGCATAGGACACCTGAATTTCGCAGCGGTCGGCGATGCCGGCAGCCACCAGGTTCTTGGCGACGTAACGCGCAGCGTAGGCTGCCGAGCGATCCACCTTCGATGGATCCTTGCCAGAGAACGCGCCACCGCCGTGACGGGCCATGCCGCCGTAGGTGTCGACGATGATCTTGCGCCCGGTCAGGCCGCAATCACCAAAGGGGCCACCTATCACAAAACGCCCGGTCGGGTTGATGAAATACTTGGTGTTGGCGTCCAGCCACTCAGCTGGCAGCACGTGCTTGATGACCTCCTCCATGATCGCTTCCTGCAGCGCCTTTTGACCGATCTCCGGATTGTGCTGCGTTGACAGCACGACGGCATCGATACCGACCGGTTTGCCATCCTGGTAGCGGAAGGTGATCTGGCTTTTTGCATCGGGGCGCAGCCAGGGCAGTGTGCCGTTCTTGCGCACTTCGGCCTGACGTTTGACCAGTCGGTGTGAGTAGGTCACCGGCGCAGGCATCAGCACGTCAGTTTCGTTGCTGGCATAACCAAACATCAGGCCCTGGTCGCCGGCACCCTGTTCGTGCTCCTGGGTTTCATCGACGCCCATGGCGATGTCCGGCGACTGTTTGCCGATGGCATTGAGTACTGCGCAGGAGTGGCCGTCAAAGCCTTTATCGGAATGGTCGTAACCAATGTCGATGACCACCTGGCGGGCGATATCTTCGAGATCGACGTAAGCTTCAGTGGTGACTTCGCCAGCGACGATAACCATACCGGTCTTGATCATGGTTTCGCAGGCAACCCGGGCGGCCGGATCCTGTTTGAGCAGCGCATCAAGCACCGCGTCGGAGATCTGGTCGGCGATTTTATCCGGATGTCCTTCGGACACGGACTCGGAGGTGAATAAGCTAGTTGTCATGCTTAAGGTCCTTTATTTCTGATGTCAGTTGTTGCAGTTAAGGTCAGTCGATTAATGGCTTCGGGTAAATATTCGCATCTGTACCTGGAAGCCGTTGCGCAGCCCCAGGTAGACACGTTGCCCGCAGTCGAGTCCGGCTTCCTCCGCCCAGGCATCCAGATCCTGTTCGGTAAAGCCGAGCCACAGATCGCCGCAGGATTCGCGTACCCAATCCTGATCGTGGTGGCTCAGGTCAATCAGCAACAATGTGCCGTTGTCATTCAGCAATTGCGCGCAATCCTGAAACGTTTCCCGTGGTGACGGGATATGGTGCAGCACCATGTTGTAAATCAGCAGATCAAAGCGCAGCCCTTGCGCCAGCGTGGCCCGGGTATCGCCATGAATAAAGGTCACCGGCTGGGCCGAATCTGCCTGGTCGCGCCGCTGCGCCAGGGCGTTGCGGGCGCGATTGAGCATCTCCATGGAGTTGTCCAACGCGGTCAGGTGCTGGAACCGGCTTGTCAGTTCGCTGAGCAGGGGGCTCTCGCCGGGGCCTACTTCGAGTACCCGTGCTTGCGCTGGCAGTTTGAGGCCGTCAAGCAGGTCTTGCAGGGTATCGCGGTAGTGGACGTACTCAGCAACCAGTTCCTGCTTTTCCAGGAAACGTTCGGCGTGGCGCTCGAAGAACAGCAGCGATTGTTCGGAGCGTTCGTCATGGATCTGCTGAATGCCACTGGCCAGTTCAGCGCGCAAGGGCAGCTGATCCAGCGCCGAAAAGGCTGACTGTTTGATGGCGAGCAGCGGATCGTCGCTCAGCAGCAGCGCCCGGCGATAGAAAATACTGTTGCCCTCGCGGCGGGTGGACACCAGCCCGGCCTGGGCCAGTATCTTCAGGTGGTGGCTCAGCGCGGACTGGCGCACATCGACGATGCGGCACAGTTCCAGTACACCAAACGACTCGGCGCGTAACAGGCGCAGAATATCCAGCCGCAGCGGGTCCGCCAGGGCTTTGAAGACACGGGCCAGTTCATCGGTGCTGCCACCAATGGCCTGAGGGGTGCTGATGTCGATGCTTTGCAGATGGGCGCTCATAGGGCGCGAACTATAGCAGCTTTGACATCTATATCAAAATATTTTGATAGATATTGGGACACGAGCCGCGGTCATAGACTACCGGATTTAAATCCTGATATATTAAGAATTAAGTACAATATTTGACTTAAATCGGCGAATATAAAGAATTATGTAAAGTTCGTTAATTCTTTATACTCGACGATATATACCTTTATAACGCCATATGTCGTCATATATAAAGAGATATAGTATGGATGGTTCTGCCTTGTCGATTAATCCTGCCTTGTCTGACGATGCCATTCTCGCTGAGCTGGGTCAGCGTCTGAGCCGTTATCGTATTGATGCCGGGCTGACCCAGCAGGCCCTGGCGGAAAAAGCCGGCATTTCCAAAAGTACGCTGGAGCGCATGGAAGCAGGCGCCGCCTCGCAGTTGCCGAACCTGATCAGGGTGCTGCGGGCGCTGGATATGTTGTCAGCGCTGGAGGCTGCGATTCCTCCGCCGGTGCCCCGTCCCATGGAGCTTTTGCGCCATCAGCGCAAGTTGCCGCAGCGAGTCCGGCGCTCTGCCAGTGCCTCCGGTCAGCAGCCCCGTCGACAGAAAGCGACACAAGAGGATGGCCAGGATGATACGCCCCCGGGCCCACGCTGGGTGTGGGGGGATGAGCGCAAATGACAAACCTGGCGCAGGTCAAGCTGTGGGGTAGCACGATCGGTGCTGTGGCGCTGGATGAGCGTTCAGCGGTCGCCAGTTTTGAATACGACGAAGCCTTTGCGCAGAGCGGTATCGAAGTTGCCCCGCTGACCATGCCGCTGCCGGGCGCGCGCAAGCAGGTGTTTCGTTTTCCGGGGCTGCCACCCCACACCTATCATGGTTTGCCCGGCTTGGTGGCTGATGCGTTGCCGGATCGCTTTGGTCATGCACTGATTGATGCCTGGCTTGCCGGCCAGGGGCGTACGCCGGACAGCTTCAATGCGGTGGAGCGCCTGTGTTATGTGGGGCGTCGCGCCATGGGAGCGCTGGAGTTCGCGCCAGTTGCCGGCCCGCGCGCCAGCCATTCGCAAGCGATCGATGTTGCACAACTGGTTGATCTGGCCTCGCAGGTACTGGCCCAGCGCCAGGGCTTCAGCGCAAAATTGCGCCAGGACGATCCGGTGGGTCTGCGTGACATTCTGCGGGTGGGCACCTCAGCCGGCGGCGCGCGGGCCAAGGCGGTGATTGCCTGGCACCCGCAGACCGGCGACGTGCGTTCAGGCCAGCTGGACGTGGATGCCGGCTACCAGCACTGGCTGCTGAAATTTGACGGCGTCGCCGCCAACCGCGACAAGGAACTGGCCCACGACCCGCAGGGGTATGGCCTGATAGAGTATGCCTATTATCTGATGGCGCGCGATGCCGGCATCATCATGTCTGACAGCCGTTTGTTAAGTGAAGGTGGGCGGCATCACTTCATGACCCGGCGCTTTGATCGTACCGATGCCGGTGACAAGCTGCACATGCAGTCGCTGTGCGCGCTGGCGCATTTTGACTACAATGCTGCGGGCGCCTACAGCTACGAGCAGGCCCTGCAGGTCATGCGGCAGCTGGGTCTGCCGGGCCCCGAGATCGAGCAACAGTTTCGCCGCATGGTGTTCAATATCATCATGCGTAATCATGATGACCATACCAAAAACATTGCGTTTCTGATGGACCGGCAGGGGCAATGGTCGTTGTCGCCTGCCTTTGATCTGACCTTCTCCTATAATCCCGATGGTGACTGGACCTCGCGTCACCAGATGCGGCTCAACGGCAAACAGGACCACTTCACGCTGCTGGACTTCAAGACCTGCGCCAGACTGGCAACCCTGAAACGGGGGCGTGCCGAAGACATCATTGATGAGGTGACGTCAGTGGCCCGGCGCTGGCCCGACTATGCAGACAGAGCCGGCGTTGCAGCGGAGTGGCGCGACCACATTCAACCCCTGCTGCGCCTGAATTTTCTGTGATGGTGGCCATTGTCCGGACCACCGGCACCGGACAGGTATAACCGGCAATCTGCGGCAGCTGGCCGGATATGTCTGGAAAATAAGGCTCAACTGCGGGAAAATAAGCGTTTTCTACGACCCGAACCCCGCGTACAGGAGCTCCACTCGTATGTCCACCCGTCTGACCTCGCGCAGAGAATGCGCCAATGCTATCCGTGCCCTCGCCATGGACGCTGTCCAGAAAGCCAATTCCGGTCACCCCGGGGCGCCGATGGGCATGGCCGATATCGCCGAAGTGCTGTGGAACGATTTTCTGTCGCATAACCCGGTAAACCCTCAGTGGATGAATCGTGATCGCTTTGTGCTGTCCAATGGCCACGGTTCCATGCTGATCTACTCCCTGTTGCACCTGAGCGGCTACGACCTGCCGATGTCCGAGCTGCAGAATTTTCGTCAGCTGCACTCCAAAACGCCGGGCCACCCGGAGTACGGCTACACGCCCGGTGTTGAAACCACCACGGGCCCTCTGGGGCAGGGCATCGCCAATGCTGTAGGCATGGCCATCGCCGAAAAAACCCTGGCGGCACAGTTCAATCGTCCCGGCCATGACATCATTGATCATTTTACCTATGTGTTTGCCGGCGACGGCTGCCTCATGGAAGGTATCTCGCACGAAGTGTGCTCCCTGGCCGGTACCCTGGCGCTGGGCAAGTTGATCATGTTCTACGATGACAACGGCATTTCGATCGATGGCGAAATCGACGGTTGGTTTACTGACGATACCACCAAGCGCTTCGAGGCTTACGGCTGGCAGGTGCTCGCCGTGGACGGGCACGATGCCGATCAGATCAGTGAAGCGATCAGCGCAGCCCGCCAGGAGACTGGCCGGCCGACCATCATCCGTTGCAAGACTGTTATTGGCTTCGGTTCCCCTGCCAAGGGCGGCACCGCTGGCATTCACGGTGCTCCGCTGGGCGATGATGAGGTTGCCGCGACCCGCAAGCAGCTGGGCTGGGAATATCCGCCGTTTGAGGTGCCGGACAACATAAGGAAGGTCTGGGATGCCCGCGAGCGCGGCTTCCAGGCAGAAACCCAGTGGAAAGAAAAAATGGTGCGCTACGAGGAAGCCCATCCGGATCTGGCCATGGAGCTGGTGCGTCGTCAGAAAGGCGAACTGCCCGGCTATTTCGATCAGCGAGCCAAAGAATTTATCGCCTCCTGTCAGGAAAAAGGCGAAAACCTTGCTTCGCGTAAGGCATCACAGAACAGCATTGCCGCCTTCAGCGAGATAATGCCGGAGCTGATCGGCGGATCTGCTGACCTGGCCGGGTCGAATCTCACACTTTGGAAGGGCAGCGTGCCCATTACTGACAGCGCCGATGGCAACTACATCTATTACGGTGTGCGTGAGTTCGGCATGACTGCGATTATGAACGGCCTGGCGCTGCATGGCGGATTTGTCCCCTACGGTGGTACGTTCCTGATCTTTATGGAATATGCGCGCAACGCAGTGCGCATGTCGGCGTTGATGAAACAGCACGTGATCAATGTGTACACCCACGACTCCATTGGTCAGGGTGAAGACGGACCGACCCACCAGCCCATCGAGCAACTGACCAACCTGCGCAGTACGCCGAACATGGCCGTGTGGCGCCCTTGCGACAGCGTGGAAACCGCCGTTGCCTGGAAGCATGCGTTGATGCGCAGGCATGGCCCGACTTCACTGGTACTGTCGCGCCAGGGATTGCCGCATCAGCCACGAGATGAAGCTCAGCTCGCCGGCATTGACCGCGGTGGCTATGTGCTGGAAGACTGTGATGGTCAGCCAGAACTGATTGTGATCGCCACCGGTTCCGAGGTAGGCATTTCGCGCGACGCCGTCAAGCAACTGCAAGCCAAGGGTGTGAAGGCGCGTCTCGTATCCATGCCGTCCACCGATATGTTTGATGCGCAGGATGCCGACTACCGGGAACACGTGCTGCCCTCGGCGGTGCGCAAGCGCATCGCGGTAGAAGCGGGCGCGATCGATTACTGGCGTAAATATATCGGCCTGGACGGTACCGCGATTGGCATGACAACGTTTGGCGAATCCGCGCCGGGCGGCGCATTGATGTTGACCTTCGGTTTCAGCGCTGAAAACATTGTTGCCAAAGCCGAGGAACTGCTGAACTAGCGCCTGGCGGAGACCTGATATAAAACACACGGTTATTGATGTTTCAGTAGGAACGTATTATGCCTTACCGGCTGGCGATTAACGGTTACGGCCGCATTGGTCGCTGTGTGCTACGTGCCTTGCACGAAAGTGCAGCACACAAGGATCTGCAGATAGTAGCCATCAACGATTTGACCGACGCGCGTACGCTGGCGCACCTGACCCGCTACGACAGTACTCACGGTCGGTTTCATGGTGAGGTGGTACTGGAGGATGCCGGGCATATGGTGGTCAACGGTCAGGCAATCACCCTGCTGTCGCAGCCTGACATCGGTGCACTGCCCTGGCACGATCTGGACATTGATCTGGTATTGGAATGTACGGGCACATTTAACGACCGTGCCACGGCCGAGCGACATCTGGAAGCCGGCGCTGGACGTGTGCTGTTTTCGCAGCCGGCACAAAGCGATGTTGATGCGACCGTGGTGTACGGCATCAACAACGAATCGGTGCGCACAGCGCATCGCGTCATCTCGGCGGCGTCCTGCACCACCAACTGCGTGGTGCCGGTGATCCAGTGCCTGGATGAGGCATTTGGTCTGGAGTATGGTGTTATCACCACCATCCATTCGGCCATGAATGACCAGCCGGTTATTGATGCCTATCATCATCAGGACTTACGCAAGACCCGCAGCGCGGTGCAGTCAATCATTCCGGTTGATACGGAAATTGCCAAAGGTATCGGGCGTATTCTGCCCCACCTTGACGGCCGCTTCTCTGCGCAGGCGATGCGGGTACCGACGTTGAATGTGTCAGCCATCGATCTGACCGTTACCGTCCGTGAGTCGGCGGACATAGAACGTGTCAATCAGGCGATCAGACTGGCGGCAGCACGTTCAGTGCCCGATGTGCTGGCATGCACCGATGAGCCGCTGGCGTCGTGCGACTTTAATCACGATGCCCGGTCGGCGATTGTCGACCTCAGCCAGACGCGGGTCAGCGGGCCTCATCTGATCAAGGTGCTGGCCTGGTTTGACAATGAATGGGCCTACGCCAATCGCATGCTCGATGTGGCGAATCTGATTCGGCAACTGTAGACGATATCTGGTCTGGGAGGACCGCTTAGTCATGACGACAACTTCAGGAACGATCAAACGGATGCAGGACCTCAACCTTCGCGGCCAGCGTGTGCTGATCCGAGAGGATCTTAATGTCTCGGTTAAAAATGGCCAGGTAGGCAACGACACACGCATTGTTGCCGCCTTGCCGGCGCTGAGAATGGCGCTGGACGCAGGCGCCCGGCTGATGGTGATGTCGCACCTGGGACGCCCTGAAGAGGGCGTGCCGATGTCGGATCAGCCGGAGGCATCGCTGGCACCGGTCGCTGCCCATCTTGGCCAGCTGCTGGGCATCAACGTACGGCTGGTTGCGGATTACCTGGACAATCCCGGCGCGGCATTGCCTGCGGAAGGCGAAATGGTGCTGCTGGAAAATGTGCGCGTCAACAAGGGCGAAAAAAATGATGATGAGACCCTGGCCCGGCAGTACGCTGCGCTTTGCGATGTGTTTGTCATGGACGCCTTTGGTACCGCACATCGTGCCCAGGCCAGCACCCATGGTGTTGCCAGATTTGCGCCAGTGGCCTGCGCCGGTCCGTTGCTGGCCCGTGAGCTTGATGCCCTGGAAAAAGCCCTGCAAAAGCCCGAGCGCCCGATGCTGGCCATTGTCGGTGGTGCCAAGGTGTCCAGCAAACTGAAGGTGCTGGAGAGCCTGGCTGACAAGACCGACCAGCTGATAGTCGGAGGCGGTATCGCCAACACGTTTCTGCTGGCGGCGGGTTTCCCGGTAGGCAAGTCACTGGTAGAAGCCGACCTGGTAGACACGGCCCGTGCCCTGATGAAAAAAACCAGCATTCCGCTGCCTGTTGATGTGGTGGTTGCCAAGGAGTTCAGCGCCGAAGCAAAAGCAACAGTCAAAAACGTCAGCGATGTCGCTGACGACGACATGATACTCGATATCGGTCCCCAAACCGCTTCAAAACTCGCCGGGATCATTGCCGGCATGAAGACCATTATCTGGAACGGCCCGCTGGGAGTATTCGAGTTTGACGCCTTCGCCGGTGGCACTCAGGCCGTCGCAAAAGCCATTGCTGACAACGCCGGATTTTCCATTGCCGGGGGCGGCGAAACCATTTCTGCAATCGACAAGTTCGGCATTACGGACCGGGTGTCCTATATTTCTACAGGCGGCGGGGCCTTCCTTGAATTTGTGCAGGGCGACGTGCTGCCCGCAGTAGCGATGCTGGAAACACGCGCGCAGGATTAGACACTATTGGAACTTGAATTAACAGGAGGTATTTAACATGGCACTTATCAGTCTTCGACAATTGCTGGATCATGCAGCCGAGCACGGCTACGGTGTGCCCGCGTTCAATGTGAACAACCTGGAGCAGGTGCGTGCCATCATGGAAGCGGCTCATGAAGTCAACAGCCCGGTGATCCTGCAGGCATCAGCCGGCGCACGCAAGTACGCGGGTTCCAATTTTCTGCGACACCTTATTCTTGCCGCGATTGAAGAGTTTCCGCATATTCCCATCGTCATGCACCAGGACCATGGCGTGTCACCGGCAGTGTGTCAGCGCTCAATTCAGCTGGGTTTCTCCTCAGTGATGATGGATGGCTCACTGGGCGTGGATGGCAAGACACCCATGGACTATGAGTACAATGCAGATGTGACACGCACGGTGGTGCAGATGGCACATGCCTGCGGCGTGTCGGTGGAAGGAGAAATCGGTTGCCTGGGTTCGCTGGAAACCGGCATGGCTGGTGAAGAGGATGGCATCGGTGCAGAGGGTCAGTTGACCCATGAACAGATGCTCACCGATCCGGAAGAAGCTGCGTCATTTGTCGCCGACACCGGCGTGGATGCCCTGGCCATCGCCGTGGGTACCAGCCACGGTGCATACAAATTCAGCCGCCCACCCACCGGCGAAACGCTGGCGATTGAGCGCATCAAGCAGATTCACGCCCGCATCCCGGACACCCATCTGGTCATGCACGGCTCATCGTCAGTACCGCAGGAGTGGCTGGCTATCATCAATGAGTTTGGTGGTGAGATCGCGGAAACCTACGGTGTACCGGTCTCTGAAATTCAGGAGGGCATCAAGCACGGGGTGCGCAAGGTCAACATTGATACTGACCTGCGTCTGGCGTCCACGGGTGCGGTGCGCAAGTTCCTGGCGGAAAACAAATCGGAATTTGATCCGCGCAAGTTCCTGATTCCGACCATGAAGGCCATGAAAGGCATCGTTAAGGATCGGTTGGAAGCGTTCGGTACGGCGGGGCATGCGGATCGGATTGGTAAGATTTATACGCTTGAGGAAATGAGCGAGAAGTACGGTTTGAAGTAGCACTTCGATCCAGATCGGTCGGGACGGGGGTAGGTGGCCCCGGACCGACCACCTTCTTCAAGGGTTTGCCCGGCGCTTGCGGAACTCGACCTCGCTGCTGAGCAGCTCGGGACTCAAACAGTCCTCGCGCTTCTTCGGGCAAACCCTTGAAGAAGACAACGTGGCCTGATTGGTCCGACACCACCTACCCCCGCCCCGCCCTTGTGCCAGACCCAGGGCACTCTGCCAAAACAGCTGGCGCGACCTTTGGAATCTTAGAACTCGACGTATGGCACTAGGGCAGGGAGTGGGAGGGACACGGTGGACCAATCAGGCCACGCTTCTCCTTTGTGCGCACAGCCGATCAGCGGGAGGACTGTCTGAGTCCCGAGCGGCAGCGCCGCGAGGTCGAGTTCCGCCCCGCCGGCTGTGCGTGCAAAGGAGGTGGTCGGTCCACCGTGTCCCTCCCACTTCCTGCCCGTTCCCCAAAGACGTAGATGGATTAACGTTTACCAAAGAACACGACACCGAATGGTGCCAGTGATCTCCTGCAACTTGTCCAACGCAATATCACTGTCCTCTTCCGCAATATCCATCACCACATAACCAATTTTGTCATTGGTCTGCAGATACTGCGCACAGATATTGATGCCGCTTTCCGAGAAAATACGGTTGATCTGTGACAACACGCCCGGCACGTTTTCATGCACATGCAACAAGCGGTGCATGCTCGGGTGCGACGGCAATGCCACCTCCGGGAAATTCACTGAGGTGATGGAAGAGCCATTGTCGCTGTAGCGCACCAGCTTCTCGGCGACTTCCATGCCAATGTTTTCCTGTGCTTCCATTGTGCTGCCACCGACGTGTGGGGTCAGGATGCAGTTATGGTACTTGCGTAACGGCGAAATGAATTCGTCGTCATTGGAGCGTGGTTCCACCGGGAAGACGTCGACTGCTGCGCCGGCGAGATGACCGGACTCAAGCGCATCGGCCAGTGCATCAATATCGACAACCGTGCCACGTGATGCGTTGATCAGGATGCTGCCCTTCTTCATCCAGCTCAGCTGCTCTTCGCCAATCATGTTCGCCGTTTGTGGCGTTTCGGGCACATGAAGACTGACCACGTCACAGGTCTGCATCAGTTCCTTCAGTGTCGGGACCTGCACCGCGTTACCCAGCGGCAGCTTGGTGACGATGTCGTACAGGTACACCTTCATGCCCATGGATTCGGCCAGTACGCTGAGCTGTGAACCGATATTGCCGTAGCCGACCAGGCCCAGCTTCTTGCCGCGCGTCTCGAAAGAACCGGTGGCGACTTTTTGCCAGACGCCCAGATGCGCCTGCGCATTTTTCTCTGGTATGCGGCGCAGCAGCAGGATGGTCTGGCCGATGACCAGTTCAGCGACGCTGCGGGTATTGGAATAAGGTGCATTGAACACCGGTACACCGCGCACCAGGGCCGCCTTGAGATCAACCTGGTTGGTGCCGATGCAGAAACAGCCGACCGCCTGCAATTTGGTTGCTGCCTCAAACACGCGTTCGGTCAACTGGGTGCGGGAGCGGATACCAATAAAGTGGACATCCTTAACCTTTTCAACAAGATCGTCTTCAGACAAGGAGGTCTTCAGGTATTCGATGTTGGTATAGCCGGCTTCGTGCAGGGTGTTGACGGCACTTTGGTGCACACCCTCAAGCAACAGGAAGCGGATCTTGCTTTTATCCAGAGATGTAGGTTTCATACGATGCGTTATCTCTCAGCGGGTTCTCTCAAGTTCGAGGCGCGCTATGGTACCATAAACGCCGTCAGTAACATAAAAGGTAATCCTGGTAATGAGCGCGATGCAGCAGACGTTGGCGGCCACTCTGGCTGAAATTGTAGGACCGGACCGTGTCAGTATTGATCATGAATCCCTTCAGGTTTTTGGCAAGGACTGGACCAAGGTCTATGAACCCAACCCGGCTGCCATCGTCTTTCCTGGAAGCATTGAGGAAGTGCAGGCACTGGTGCGTCTGGCCAACGAACAGAAGTTTGCATTGGTGCCATCGGGCGGGCGCACCGGTCTGAGCGGTGGCGCGGTGGCGGCCAACGGCGAAGTCGTGGTGGCGTTTGATCGTATGAACCAGATTCTGGATTTCAGTGCAGTCGACCGGCAGGTAGTTTGTCAGCCGGGGGTCATTACCGAGCAGCTGCAGCAGTTCGCCGAGGACAAAGGCCTGTTCTATCCGGTGGATTTTGCCTCCTCGGGCTCCAGTCAGATAGGCGGCAATGTTGCCACCAATGCTGGCGGTATCAAGGTTATCCGTTACGGGCTGACCCGTGACTGGGTGATGGGCATGAAAGTGGTAACCGGTACCGGTGAATTGTTGGAGTTGAACCACGGCCTGGTCAAAAATGCCACGGGTTATGATTTGCGTCATCTGTTTATTGGCTCGGAAGGCACCCTGGGATTTATCGTCGAGCTCACCATGGCGCTGGCAACGCCGCCCAAGGATCCGACGGTTCTGGTACTTGCGGTGGACGATCTGGAGGCGACCATGCATGTGTTGCAGGCCTTCCAGGGTGCGCTGGATATCTGTGCCTTTGAGTTCTTTTCGGAAAAGGCGCTGCTGCACGTGATGGCGGAAAAAGGGCTGCAGCGTCCTTTCGACACGGTGGGCACTTTTTATGCGCTGATCGAATTCGAGAACACCAGCGAGGCCGTTATGGAGTCGGCAATGTCGGTTTTCGAACATTGCGTTGAGCAGGGCTGGGCGCTGGACGGTACCATGAGCCAGAACATTACCCAGGCCCGCAGCCTGTGGCGTTTGCGCGAGGACATTTCCGAGACCATCTCACGGTTTACGCCGTACAAGAACGACATTTCGGTACAGGTGTCCAAGGTGCCTGCCTTCCTGAAAGATGTCGATGCCATCGTCACCAGTCGGTACCCGGATTTCGAGATCATCTGGTTTGGCCATATCGGTGACGGCAATGTCCACCTGAATATACTCAAGCCCGACGCCCTGGCCAAGGAAGAGTTCTTCCGCCAATGCGGCGACGTCAGCTATGACATATTCGATGCGGTCAAAGCCTATGGTGGCAGTGTCTCTGCTGAACATGGTGTAGGTTTGCTGAAAAAGGCCTATCTTCAATACAGTCGCAGCGAGGCTGAAATAGCCAGTATGAGGGCTTTGAAGCAGGTCTTTGACCCGCACAAGGTCATGAATCCCGGGAAGATTTTTGATTGAATTCGGGTACTTGCCTGATTGATGAGACGAACATCACAGTTTTTGCGATAAATTTACTGAAAAAGCAGATATTTCGTCGTTTTTCGTTAAAAACTGTATTCCCAGCGACAAAATAAGGCGGTACACTGTTTTTAGGGTTCAGTGTCGAATCCAGCAGTTGGCTCGTTTGTCAACTGTGTTAATAAATATCGGGATCCGCCGGGAAGGTTTTTCTGGTCTGTCCCTTGGAAATAGCAAGAGAGCAATATGTCACAGCAAGTAGAAGGTACCGTTAAGTGGTTCAATGACGAGAAAGGTTTCGGTTTCATTGAACAGGAAGGTGGAAAGGACGTATTCGTCCATTTTAGTGCCATTAACGGTACTGGAAGGAAGACGCTGCACGAAGGCCAGAAAGTTACTATGGAAGTAACTCAAGGCCAGAAAGGGCCTCAGGCAGAGAACGTAAACCCTCTGTAAAATACGAAAACGCAGGGCGTAAAAACCCTGCGTTTTTTTATTTTGTCGTGCACGGACTGCATAACTGGTATCAGAATAGCCAGCGAGATTCCATTGCTTTGAATTCGGCGGGTCAGATCAGTTATTGACTGAATACGGCGTAAAGAAGTCCCTGGTGTCACAGGCTCATGGTTCTGAGGCCATTCTTTGTTCCCAGAATCAGTTTGTCAGCCGGCCTTACTGCAAATAATCCATTGGTTACCACACCGGTAATCTGGTTGAGTTGTTGTTCCAGTTTGCGGGGATCGACAATACTCATATTATGGATGTCGATAATGATATTGCCGTTGTCGGTGACAAAACCTTCCCGATAAACCGGATCTCCCCCCAGTTTCACAATTTCGCGCCCGACATGACTGCGTGCCATGGGAATCACTTCCACGGGTAACGGGAAGTGGCCCAGCACATCCACCAGCTTGCTGCCATCAGCGATACAGACAAACTCTTTGGCCACCGCAGCGATAATCTTTTCGCGGGTCAGTGCGCCGCCGCCACCCTTGATCAGCTGCAGATGCTCATTGGTCTCATCCGCCCCATCAACATACACGCTGATCTCCGGCGCCGCATTGAGGTCGATTACCGGAATGCCAAGGGCCTTCAGCCGTTGGGCGGTTTCTTCGGAACTGGCCACCGTTGCCTGGATGTCATGCTTGAACTCACCCAGGTATTCAATGAAATAATTGGCCGTTGAGCCCGTGCCCACACCCACCACGGTACGGTCGTCCAGACGGCTTTTGACGTAATCGGCCGCAGCTTTGGCGACAGCCTTTTTCAGTTCATTCTGGTCCATGATGAATTCCTGCTGTTCTTTAAAAGGGGACGGAGGATATTAACATAAAGGGAGGGCCGTAAAGGGGACGGAGTCTTTTAGCGAGCTAAATGCCTCCGTCCCCTTTACGTCCCCTTTAAATCCCTCCGTCCCCTTTACGCCTATGTTAATATCCTCCGTCCCCTTTACTCTCGTCCCCTTTACCAGGCAACAGGCATGGACAAGTACGTTAAAGATATATTGTCAGCGCGCGTCTATGATGTCGCCATTGAGACCCCGGTGCACAAGGCCGCGTCTCTTAGCCGGCGACTGGATAATGATGTCTGGCTCAAGCGCGAAGATCTGCAGCCGGTGTTCAGCTTTAAACTGCGTGGCGCCTACAACAAGATGTCACGCCTGTCGCCCGAGGCTGCCAGACGGGGGGTCATTGCCGCAAGCGCGGGCAACCATGCGCAGGGGGTCGCCCTGGCTGGTACGACGCTGGGTATTAAAACCATTATCGTCATGCCGGTAACCACGCCAGCCATCAAGATCGAAGGCGTTCGCTCACGGGGCGGCAAGGTGATCCTGCATGGCGATACATATAATGAGGCAGCGGAGTTCGCCATGACGCTGGTGGCGGAGAAGGGTTATACCTTTGTCCATGCCTTTGACGACAAGGACGTGATTGCCGGACAGGGAACTGTTGGCCTGGAAATCATTCGCCAACACAGCGGTCCGCTGGACGCCATTTTTGTGCCGGTGGGCGGCGGCGGACTGATGGCAGGCATGGCGGCCTATATCAAATACATCCGACCGGAAATCCGCCTGATTGCGGTGGAAGCGGAAGACTCCGCCTGTCTCAAAGCGGCGTTGGCGGCAGGGCGACGGGTCAAGCTGTCGCAGGTCGGCCTGTTCGCCGATGGCGTGGCCGTTAATCAGATCGGCAAGGAAACCTTCAAGATCCTCAGGCATTGTGTTGATGAGGTGGTGACGGTGACCACCGATGAGATTTGCGCAGCCATCAAGGACATCTTCGATGACACCCGTGCGGTGACCGAACCGGCTGGCGCCGTCGCTATTGCTGGCCTGAAAAAGGCGGTGCGCGAGCAGTCACTTCGGGGGAAGAGTCTGATGGCACTGGTCACGGGTGCCAATGTCAACTTTGATCGTCTGCGCCATATTTCCGAGCGCGCCGAGCTGGGCGAAAGTCGAGAGGCTGTGCTGGCCGTTACGCTGGACGAGAAACCGGGGAGTTTTCGCCGTTTCTCCCGCGTGTTGGGCAAGCGCAGCGTGACCGAGTTTAACTACCGTTATGGGGACGCAGCGGCGGCCAAGATATTCGTTGGTGTGGAGATTGACGATCCGGCCCGTGGTCGTGAAAAGCTGATTGCGACACTGCGCAGCAAAGGTTTTGAAGTGCATGACATGACCCACAATGAAGCGGCCAAACTGCACATCCGCCACATGGTTGGCGGGCGCAGCGACAAGGCGCTGAACGAGCGGGTATTCCGGTTTGAATTTCCGCAGCGTCCCGGGGCACTGATGACTTTTCTGGATCTGCTGGGCGAGCAATGGAATATTTCCATGTTCCATTACCGGAACCATGGCGCTGCTTACGGGCGGGTGCTGGTTGGCCTGCAGGTGGCGCCGGAAGACGCCACCGCGTTTAATGACTTTGTGCGCAGGATTCCTTATCAGTTCCAGGAGGAAACCGGCAACATAGCCTATCAGACGTTTCTTGCCAGTCAGTAAAAGCCTGGCAGGCGGTTGTAGCAGTCAGGGGTTTGTCAGCCGATATAGGAGCAGCAGTAGTCGGTAACAGACATCACCTTGATGTCAAAGGCTGAGTCAGCAGGCACTTCGAAGGTATCGCCACCGGAAATTTTACGCCACAGGTCGTCGCCAGGCAGCAGTATTTCCACTTCTCCGGACAGGATCTCCATGATTTCCTTTTTTTCGGTGCCGAAGCGATATTCGCCCGGCATCATGATGCCCAGCGTTTTCACATCACCGTTGTCGAACTCGACAACGCGGCTGGTCACTTTGCCGTCGAAATAAATGTTGGCGGATTTGACGACACTGACATTTTCAAATTTGCTCATTGTGGGCTCGCAATAGTCTGGGCGTAGGTTGGTCCAAGGATGCCTGGTCGATGCCTGGCATCCGGGCGGGCGATTTTAGCGGTTTCCCCAGGGTTCGGCCAGTGCGGTTTTACGCGTCCAGATGGTCGTCTGTAATCACGGTGCCCAGAATGTCGCCCATACAGATATCGCTTCCCGCCGCCAGCGCCGCGTTCAGCTCCACCCGGTTCTCCGCAAACACAGCAATGACAGTAGAGCCCATTTTGAACCGGCCCATTTCCCCGCCGCGGGCAATCTGGACGGCGGGACGCTGCTGCCGATAGTCCGTCTTGCGTAAACCATGTGGCGCCGGCGCCGCCTGTCCGGCCCAGACCGTATCGATACTGCCTACAATCATGGCGCCCACCAGCACCAGAGCCATGGGACCGTAATCGGTATCGAAGATGCAGACCAGGCGTTCATTGCGGGCAAACAGAGCATCGACACGTTCCGCCGTCAGCTGGTTGACTGAAAACAGCTTGCCGGGCACATAGATTGTCTCCCGCAAAACCCCCGGCAACGGCATGTGTACGCGGTGATAGTGACTCGGTGACAGATAGACAGTGGCAAAACTGCCTTCTTCGAACTCAGCTGCCAACGCTGAATCTCCGCCCAGTAAGGCCTGCAGGCTGAAGCGGCGGCTTTTGGCCTGCAGCAGCATACCGTTGCGCACCGGGCCGAGCTGACTGACGAAGCCGTCTGCCGGACTCACCACGCAGTGTTCATCCCCCTGCACGGGGCGTGCATCAGCCCGCAGTGCGCGCGTAAAAAAGGCATTGAAACTGCTGTAGGCCGCTGGATCCGGTTCCTGAGCCTCGCTCATGTCGACCTTGTAGCGATGGATAAACCAGCGTATAAACGGCGCCTTGACGGCCTGCCATTGGCAGCCCCCCAGTTTGCCGGCCAGCCGGGATAACAGGTGCTGCGGAACAAGGTACTGCATCAGAATGAAAAGCGAATCTTTCATGGAAATCCTGTTCTGACAGCTGTTCAGGCAGGCTGTCGTGTTCGTCCGTCAAATAACTCAGGCACCAGCTTAATCAAGGCGGTCCGTCCGTACAAGTTTGGCGTATTACTGGCGATTGGGCTAATGATTTTCCGGAAATGTCCGATGTAATGGAAGCGGCGCACTTTTATCCGGCTGGAGGTTGAGCAGGTTATGTTGTTTATTATTGGTTTTCTGGTTGTGCTGCTCAGTGTTGCCGGCGGCTATATCATGCACGGCGGTGTGCTCAGTGTGTTATGGCAACCATCAGAGTTTATTATCATTTTTGGGGCCGCATTGGGCGCCTTTCTGATTTCCAACAGCATGCACCTGGTCAAGGAGACCGGGAAACGTTTGCCACGCGCCATCCTCGGTTCTGCCACCAGTGAAAAGCTGTACCTCGACCTGCTGGGCCTGCTGTTTGATATTTTCAACAAGGCTCGCCGCGAAGGCATGATGTCGATCGAAGCCGATATCGAAGTGCCCGCCGAAAGCGGGCTTTTCACGCGTTATCCTGCACTGCTCAAGGACAAGCGCATCATTGAGTTTCTCACCGACAACCTGCGCATCATGACCACCAGCAACATGGCCCCTCACGAAATCGAGGCCATGATTGATACCGAAATTGAAACCCAGATGCATGAGCTGAGTGAGCCGTCGCATGCTGTGCATCGGGTTGCCGATGCCCTGCCCGGCTTTGGTATTGTGGCCGCGGTGCTGGGCATCGTGATCACCATGCAGAAGCTCGGTGGCCCGCCCGAGGCGCTGGGCCAGAGCGTGGCGGCAGCGCTGGTGGGTACGTTTGTGGGCATTTTTGCCGCCTACGGTTTTATCGGGCCCATGAGCAATCGTCTGGGCGCAGTGGCTGAGGAAGAGATAAAAATGTTCGAATGCGTCAAGGCGGCGATTGTGGCGACCTCGAACGGGTTGCCGCCGCAGCTGGCGGTTGAGTTTGCCCGCAAGACCCTGTACTCGGGAGACCGACCGTCCTTCTCTGAGCTGGACGAGCACATCCGTAGCCGCTAATTGGCCCTGAATATATTCGCGGAAGAGAACTACTTTGGAAAAGTCAGAACAAACCATTGTCATCAAACGCGTCAAGAAGGTGGCCGGCGGTCATCACGGCGGTTCGTGGAAAATCGCGTTTGCCGATTTTGCCCTGGCGCTGATGGCATTTTTCCTGGTGCTGTGGCTGATTGAAAGTACCACCGAACTGGAAAAAATGGTGATTGCCGGGTATTTTTCCGACCCGCGCAGCCTGGCCAGTTCCGGTGACGGTGGTACACCCTACGTGCTGGATCTGCAGGGACGTCCGTTGACCCTGCCCAACCAGGGACTGAGTCTGGCGCTGGTGCAGGAAGATCGGGAACAGGCCGTTGAGGCTATCGATGAACTGGAAAACCCGGAATATATCGAGCTGGCGCGATTGCGGGAAACCCAGCTTCTGGAAAGCCTGCAGGGTCAGCTGGAAGAGGTGATAGCTGGCAACCAGGAGTTTGAATGGTTCTCCGACAGTCTGGAGATGGAGGTCACTGAGGACGGTCTCAGTATCCAGATAATTGACCGCGACAACCGGCCGTTGTTTGCCTCTGGGTCTGAACAGATGCAGCCTTATGCCTTGGAAGTACTGTGGGCCATGGCCAATGTGCTTGAGGACATTCCCAACAAAATCAGCATCTACGGACACACCGACAGTGTGCCGTTCGGCAGCAACTTTGCGCAATATACCAACTGGGAGCTGTCGGCAGACCGGGCCAATGCCGCGCGTCGCGCGCTGGTAGAAGGCGGCATGCGCTTCGATCAGTTCGCCCAGATCATCGGCATGGGGTCATCGTTGCCGCTGGTGCCGGACAACACTGAAGATGCCTCGAACCGGCGTATTGTCATCATGGTCCTGAATCAACTGGCCGAGAGAAGGATCATGGAGGGCACCATGAACTCCGAGCTTGAGGGTGGTGCGCCGCCCGAAGACGCGCTGCCCGGCGATATGCCGGAGATTTTCTGACTTTTCCGGCTTTCTGACTTTTCTGGTGTTCTGGCGGGGCTCTCAGCCCCTGCCCAGCTCCTGAAGAATATGGTGATAGCTGTTTAATCGGGACGCATGGATCTTGCCTTTTTTGACAGCGGCGAGCAGAGCGCAGCCCGGTTCCTGCTGGTGCCGGCAATCGCGGAAACGACACTGACCAATGTAGGGGCGGAATTCCACAAAGCCATACATCAGTTGCTCCGCTTCGATGTGCCACAAACCGAATTCCCGAATTCCCGGTGAATCCACCAGGTCGCCGCTGCCTGGCAGGTGGTACAGTTTTGTGGCCGTGGTGGTATGTGTGCCCTTCTCCCGACCGACCGCCCTGCCCTTGGAAAGACCGCCCACGTCGGCGGCGCCGGCCGCGTTGTCGTCATCGTCAATACCCCGCAGCGTATTTATAAGTGAGGACTTGCCAACCCCGGACTGGCCTACGAATACGGCCGTTTCATCCTTGAGCAGATTTCGCAATGAATCGATACTGTCCGGTTGATGACAGGATACACGCAAGGTCTCATAACCGATGCCGGCGTACAATTTAAGCAGGTCCGACACTTTCAGGGCCGCTGCATCGGCGCTCTCATTGCTGGTTTCAGCCGGCATCAGGTCGCATTTGTTGAGCAGCAGCAGGGGCTTCAGGCGCAGGTGTTCGATGGCGACCAGATAACGGTCCAGCAGGTTTCCAAACGGTTCCGGCACGGGCGCAAACACCACCACTACCCGGTCGATGTTGGCAGCAATGCTGCGTTGCTCCCCGCGGGCATTGGGGCGACTCATGGCTGAATGTCGCGGCACCAGCGCCACAATGATGCCGGTGCTGTCCCCTTCGGCCTGCCAGATGACCTTGTCGCCGGTGACCAGGGGCGGCAGATTGCTGCGCTGGTGGCAACGGAAAAGTTGGCCCTTGCTTGCCGGGCTCAGTGATTCCACGTCCAGTTGCTGGCCGTAATGGCAGACGATCAGGCCTTCCTGCTCGGGCCCCAGCGTGGATTCGTCGTTGCCATGATCGCTATCGGTGCCGCGCGCAGCCGGTCCGGCGGGTTTGCCCCGGGCTTTTTGCTGGCTGCTGATGCGCCGTAGTTGGTGTTCGTTCAGTCGTCGTTTGGCCATGACCCGGCATTCTATTACAATGGATGCCCCGTGGGACCCCGCGTGGCTAAAATAATACCTCGGGACCTGACCCCCCGATGGGTAAAACCTGGATGAATCATCATGGCAGTTGTCGACAAAAGCAAAACCCTGATTTGGATAGATCTGGAAATGACCGGTCTGGAGCCGGAGACTGACCGTGTCATTGAAATCGCCACATTGATCACTGATGCCAATCTCAATATTCTGGCCGAGGGCCCGGTGGTGGCCGTTCACCAGTCGGACACGGTGCTGGCGGGAATGGATGAATGGAATCAGCGCACGCATGGCAATTCGGGCCTTGTTGCACGGGTTCGGGCCAGCCGTGCCGACGACGCCGAAGCCGAACAGCAGACCCTGGATTTTTTGCGTGAATACGCCGAAACCGGCAGTTCACCGATGTGCGGCAACAGTGTGCATCAGGATCGTCGCTTTCTGGTGAAGTACATGCCCACGCTGGAGGCCTTTTTCCACTACCGTAATCTCGACGTCAGCACCGTCAAGGAGCTGGCACGGCGCTGGCGCCCCGAATTGCTGGATGGCTTCAGCAAGACCAGCAGTCACCAGGCATTGGACGATATTCGTGATTCGGTCGCCGAGCTACAGTACTACCGCGAACATTTCTTCAGGCTTTGAGCCTGCGCTGTTCATGTTGCTGCAGCGCCCAGGCCACATGTTCACGCACCAGGGCCGAAGAATGGTGCTGGCGGCTTTGCAGCGCGGTCAGAACCGGGATGGTGCTGGGCGCGTTACCCAGCCCCACTGCCAGATTGCGCAGCCAGCCTTCATAGCCGGTGCGGCGAATCGCTGAACCGGCGGTATTGCGCAGAAACATCTCTTCGCTCCACAGGAACAGCTCGCTCAGTTCGGCATTGTCCAGACCATGACGCGGCGCAAAATCGGTCTCGCCGCTGAGCTGGCTGAACTTGTTCCACGGGCAGATCAACTGGCAATCATCACAGCCGAACACGCGATTGCCAATGGCCGGTCGCAGCGACTCCGGGATGCTGCCTTTCAGCTCGATGGTCAGATAGGAAATGCAGCGCCGCGCGTCAAGCTCATTGGCGCCGACAAACGCCTGGGTCGGGCAGATGTCCAGACAGGCGGTGCAGGAGCCACAGTGGCCCGAGACCGGCTCGTCGATGGGCAACGGCAGGTCGGTAAACAGCTCGCCAAGGAAAAACCAGGACCCGGCCTTTTTATTGAGCAGCATGGTGTTTTTACCGATCCAGCCCAGCCCCGCCTTCTCCGCCAGCGCCCGCTCCAGCACCGGCGCACTGTCGACAAAAGCACGGTAACCCATGGGACCGGCCAGGTCGGTGATGTGCTCTGCCAGTTGCTGCAGGCGCTTGCGAATCAGCTTGTGGTAATCACGGCCACGGGCGTAGCGTGAGATATACGCTTTGTTGCGGTTTTTAAGAGGAGTGAGTGACTGCTCCTTGTCCAGGCTGTAATCCATGCGAACGCTGAGCACACGAATGGTTCCCGGGTGCAGGTCGTCAGGGTGCAGTCGCAGGTCCCGGTGACGTGCCATGTAATCCATGTCGCCGTGAAAATTGCGCGCCAGCCAGGCGTCCAGGTGCGGTTGATAGGCACTCAGGTCGATGTCGGTCACTGCCAGCTGCTGAAACCCCAGGGACGCGGCAAACTCGCGAATACGGGGTAGCAGGGCGGCAGCCTGATCAGGGGACATGAGGTCAGAGTTCCCGCAGCACCGCAGCCGCGGCTTCCAGTGTGCTGTCATCCTTGCAGAAACAGAAACGGATCACGCGTGACCGGGGAGTGTCAGCACAAAACGGCGACAACGGGATGGCGGCCACGCCCTTCTCTTTACATAACCAGGTGACAAAGTTCATGTCATCCTGGTCGCTGATGGCACTGTAGTCCACGCATTGAAAATAGGTGCCTGCCGATGGCGTGAAACTGAAGCGCGAATCGGCTATCAGCCTGGCGAAGGTGTCACGTTTCTGCTGGTAAAAGTCCGGCAGTTCCAGATGGTCCTCGGGGCAGTCGCGCATAAAATCGGCAATGGCATGCTGTATGAAGCTGGTTGAGGTAAAGGTGACAAACTGGTGCACCTTGCGGAACTCGTCGGTCAATGCCGGCGGCGCTACGCAATAGGCCGCCTTCCAGCCCGTGGCATGGTAAGTCTTGCCGAAGGAAAACACGGCAAAACTCTTTTCCTTCAGTTCCGCATGGCGCAGCACACTTTCGTGTCGGCTGCCGTCAAACACCATGTGTTCGTAGACCTCATCGGACAGCACCAGGATATCACGGTCGCGGATCAGCGCCGCCAGGGTGTCGAGATCCTGCCGTGTGAGTATCGAACCGCTGGGATTATGTGGGGAATTGATGATGACCAGCCGGGTGCGCGCTGTTATGCGTTCGGCAAAGCAGTCCCAGTCGATGCCCCAGCCCTGTCCGGCGGCAGGCGCCCGCATCGGAATATGCACGGGCACCCCGCCGGCCAGCCGCACAGCCGGATCATAGGAATCGTAGGCCGGATCAAACATGATCACCTCGTCGCCCGTGCCTACGGTGGCCTGGATGGCATCAAACAGGGCTTCGGTAGCGCCCGATGTCACGGTTATTTCCTGATCTGCATCCACACGACAGCCGTATAGATCCTCGACTTTGACAGCAATCTGTTCGCGCAGCGCCGGTACGCCGGTCATCGGAGCATACTGGTTGCGACGGTCGTTCAGGTAGAACGAGACACGTTCCCGAAGTGCTGCCGGGCAGTCAAAATCGGGGAATCCCTGAGACAGGTTGATGGCGTTATGTGCCTGTGCCATTCTCGTCATCACGGTGAAGATGGTCGTACCCACCTGGGGGAGTTTGCTGCGCAAGATAATAGCCTCTTGAAAAACGATTTTGGCCAGAATACAGGATACCCGCTCATGACTCACGCGTTAGCTGACTCTGCCCCGGTCTCGGACCCGGGCACACACGCACCCCAAAAAGAACCCCGATGGCCCGGACAACAAGCGGTCAGCCTGCCGGGCCTGGACATTACTGCCGGGCGGCAGGCCCTGCTCGACTACTTCGACAACACCTGGAAGCTGACCGAAACCCTGTTTTCGGCGCTGGTCAGCGAAGAAGCCTATTTTGTCAGACCCTACCACAAGACGCGCCACCCGCTGATTTTTTATTACGTACATCCGGTTACGTTTTACATCAACAAGCTACTGGTCGCCGGTCTGCTCGACAAACCCTTGAATGCGCATTACGAGATTCTGTTTGAAACCGGCGTTGACGAGATGAGCTGGGATGATCTGCACGAAGGTGAACAGGATATCTGGCCGACCGTCGCCGAGGCGCGCGATTACCGGCGTCAGGTATACCAGACCGTGCATCAGCTGATCAGCCTGCATCCCGACTTTGACGGGCCTGTCACCATGGATAGCCCCGGATGGGCGCTGGTCATGTGCTTCGAACACGAGCGTATTCACCTGGAGACCTCCAGCGTGCTGATGCGCGAACTGCCATTGAAGTACTTGCGCGCGCCACAGCAGTGGCCCGTGCTGCCGCTGGCGAAAAATCCACCTGATCGTTTTGCACGACCGGTCGCCGGGCTGCATTACCCGGCCGAAAATCCCATGATTGACGTGCCAGCGCAGACCGTGAAGGTGGGCAAACCCCGGGACTGGCCAACGTTCGGCTGGGACAATGAGTATGGCGCCGATACCCGCAGGGTCAACGCCTTTCGCGCCAGCAAACGTCTGATCAGCAACGGCGAGTACTACGAGTTTGTCAGCTCGGGCGCCTACCTGGACGAACAGTACTGGAGTGAGAAAGGCTGGGCGTGGCGGCGGTTCCGCAACACCCGGTGGCCAACATTCTGGGTGCAGGATGGTCCGGTCGGGTCTCACCAGTACAAATTGCGTACGCTTTTCAGCGTCGAGCCCATGCAGTGGGACTGGCCGGCCATCGTCAATTATTATGAGGCCAGGGCCTATTGCGCCTGGCGCTCGGAGCGCGATGGCGTCAAAACCCCGTATCGCCTTGCCAGGGAAAAGGAACACCTGGCGCTTAATGGCGAGGAATGGCAATCGATACGCCAGTGGCAGCCGGAATCTGGTGCATCGGCCGCAGGCGATCTGCTTGGGCATGATCCGGTCATGCGCGATCCCGCTCTTTACGACCCCGTTGGCGACCAGAATGCATTAGCACCCGGCCCGCGACCCATCAATCACAATCTGCACTATGGCAGTGAGGGGCCCGTGGAAAAATTTGCTGTCAATGCCAGGGGTTTCCATGATGTGCTGGGCAACGTCTGGCAATGGAGCGAAGACACCTTCCACTCACTGCCCGGCTTTTCCATTCACCCTTATTATGTGGACTTCAGCACGCCGTGCTTTGATGGTCAGCATCAGATGATCATGGGTGGCTCCTTTATCAGTACCGGTGATGAAGCCAGCGTCTGGGCGCGTTTTCACTTCCGTCCGCATTTTTTCCAGCACGCCGGTTTCCGTCTGGTGCAGGGTGACGACACAACGATCACTCAGGACGGTGGCAAGCGTTACGAAACCGATGCGCTGCTTGATCAGTACATGCTGTTTCATTGGGGGTCGCGCGCCGAACAGCGTGATGATGATATCAGCGCCGCTGTCGGGCATCCCGATACTCGCATGTTCATGGAAACCATGGCGGAGCTGGTGGGCGATTTTGCCAAATCCCGCGATTCAGTGCTCGACCTGGGGTGTGCCACCGGGCGGGCCAGTTTCGAGCTGGCACGTCGCTTCAAGCGTGTGCTGGGTCTGGACTACAGCCAGGCGTTTATCGATGCTGCGAATATCCTGCAGCGCCAGGGCAGCCTGAGCTATTCCCGCCTGGAAAGCGGTCGCCATACCACGCCGATGATGGCCCGGGTGCCGGCCGCGATTGATCGCACGCGTGTTGAATTTATTCAGGGTGATGCGACCCGGCTGGCTGAAGCCGGCGTGGGTGTAGACAAAAACCGGGATGAACGTTTTGACGCCGTGCTGATGAGCAATCTGCTGTGCCGTCTGCCCGACCCGGCGAGCTGCCTGCAGCAGTTTACCGGGCCAGATTCCCTGCTGCGTGACGGTGGTGTGCTGGTGTTGTCGTCGCCCAATACCTGGATGGAACAGTACACCCCCTGTCTCTTATACACA
>OLID01000242.1_pt1 | contig 29663 bp, 16 predicted proteins | sample 1609361 | NCBI WGS metagenome assembly OLID01 (sample SAMN05416778, study PRJEB24817) | seawater metagenome | isolation source: Sea water | place: Canada:Atlantic | collected 2013-07
ATCTACACAGAGTAGATCGTCGGCAGCGTCAGATGTGTATAAGAGACAGGGTCAGTACACAGACGGAAACGGATTTCTGGAGTGATATCAAGACCACGCTGGAAGGCATGATCGGTATCAGTACTGGCTCAAGTAGCAATAACAACACCGGTAATATCGGCAGCGGTTTGCTCGCCGGATTGGGAGGCGGCACCACGGCATCTGCCAGTCGCAGCGACAATGGTCGCAGCGTGGTAGTGCAACCCCAGGTCGGTCTGTTAATGGTGACGGCATCACCCGAAGAGCTGGAACGGGTCCAGGCCTATATTGATCAGGCGCAGGATATTCTCAGCCGTGAAGTCACCATTCAGGTTCAGTTCCTGGAAGTCATTCTGAACAAGGGGTTCCAGTCTGCGATCGACTTTGACACCTTTGGCCCGGGTGGTGCGGAGGGTACCAACAACACGATAACCGCCGAGTTTGGCGCAGACGGTGGCAGTCTTATTGACAGTATTTCCAATCCGGTGTCGATCGCGACTAATTTCACTGATTTCAGTGCTGTATTCAGGCTGCTGGAGTCACGAGGCACCACGCAGGTGCTGTCCAGCCCAAGTCTGAAAGTAATGAATAACCAGAAGGCTGTCTTTCAGGATGGCGACCAGGAATACTTTCAGACCGGTGTCGGTTCCAATGTCACCAGTACCGGCTCTACCGTGACCGAATCCTCGCAAAACGATATTCAGCCGTTCTTTTCCGGCATTTCCATGGATATCACGCCGCAAATAAGCGCCAATGGCATCATCACATTACATGTGCATCCGACCATTACCACGGTGTCTGAACAGACCAAGTCAATCGCTGACCAGCAGGTGCCTCTGGCGAGGACCTCAACCCGGGAGCTCGACAGTGTGATCCGGGCGCAGGATGGCAGGATCATCATTCTGGGCGGCCTGGCCTATGAGCGCAGTATCGACGATGTCGCCGGTCTGCCTGTGGCGTCCGATATACCGTTGATTGGTGGCGCATTTGACCAGCGACGGCGCAGTACTGTGAAAAGTGAATTTATCATTCTGCTGAGACCGGTCATTGCCAATACCGAATCGGAACAGCGGCTGCTTCGTGAACGCAATGATCGGGTGCGCAGCATCAATCAGGAACTGAACCCCTTTTAATACAAGTGTGAAAAAACTTTATGTATCTTGAACACTTTGGTCTGAAGGAGCTGCCGTTTTCGCTGACTCCGAACACGGAGTTTTTCCTTAATATGGCGAGTTACCAGAAAGCATACAATATGCTGATGGTATCCATTGCCAATCAGGAAGGCTTCATCAAAGTCGTTGGAGAAGTGGGCACTGGCAAGACCATGCTGTGCCGCAAGGTGCTCAACTCGCTGGAAGATAATCCGGATACGTATGTAACGGCCTATATTGCCAATCCGGTGCTTAGCCCGAAGGGACTGTTTCTGGCCTTTGCCGAAGAGCTTGGCATAGAGGCCAATTCCGACGTCGGACATCACAGTCTGCTCAAGCGCATCACCAAGGTGCTGATGAGCCATGCTGCAGAGGGGCGCCAGGTTATTCTGTTTATTGACGAAGCTCACGCCATGCCGGAGAAAACCCTGGAAGCCCTGCGGCTGTTGACCAATCTGGAGACCGAGCAGAGCAAGCTCTTCCAGGTGGTATTGTTTGCGCAGCCCGAACTGGATGAGATGCTGAAAGAAAAGTCCCTGCGGCAGCTGCTGCAGCGCATCAGCTTCTCCTACAAACTGGAGTCGCTGGACCGGGACGGCGTGGAACGTTATGTCAGCCATCGCCTTGCCACCGCCGGCTACAATGGTCCTGCCATTTTCAGCGCTGCCTCACTGAACGACCTGTATGCAGCCTCTAAAGGTACACCGCGACTGGTCAATGTACTGTGCCACAAGGCACTGATGGTGGCGTTCGGGCGCGGTGAACGAAACGTTGATCGCGAACAGGTGCGCAAAGCTATCGAAGACACCGAAGGTGTGGAACTGCCCAAAACGAATATGACGCCAATGACGGCTGCCGGTATTTTTGCCGGTGTTGCCGGGCTGATATTTGCTGTTTATCTGGTTAATTTTTATCTGCAAAACTGATGCTCAGGTCGTTCAAGGTAATAGGTAAAAAATGAGTCTGGTTAATGACATGCTGCGCGACCTGGATGCCCGTCGGCGAGATACGCCTGCACGGGGTATCGGCGCGGAAAAACTGGTGCCTGCAGCCGAGCAATCATCCGCAGCCACCAAGCGGGCTAAACCGTTTTGGTTATGGCTGGTGCTGCCGGTGCTGCTGTTGGCTGCGGTCACGGGTTATTTGCTGGTGGGCCGGGATGACGGACAGTTGCCCCCCGTTGTGCTTTCACCGCCGGTGGCGCAGACACAACCGGCATCAAGGCCCGTGTCGGCTGTTGACGATGCCCCGGCACTGGAGGCGGCCGTGGGCATTGAGCTGGCGGAAATGTCAGCACGCCTGCGCGAACTGGAGGCCCAGAACCAGGCGCTGTTAAGGGCGCAGCAGAACCAGGCGCCAGCCCCGGCATCCGGTAGTTCGCAGCCCGGTGCCGCTGATCCTGAACAGGGCGCCTGGCAGCCAAGGGAATGGACCCCCCAGGCCGACGCCGAGGCTGAGCAGGCCACACTCGCAGCAGTGGAGCCGGAAGCCGGGTTGTCTGCGAGTGGGCAGATGGCCCAGGCGGCAACTCCCGAAGCTGCTCCGCGCGAAACAGGCGCTGCCGCAAGCGCTGAGTCTTCAGTGCCGACAGCACAGCCAGGGCTATCCGTATCAACCGTGCGCAGCCCGCGCGAGATGAGCTTCGCCGAAAGGGATCGCCAGGTTGTGCAGCAGGCGCTGGAGCAGTGGAATGGCGGGCAGCAGTTGGCCGCTCTGCAAGCACTGGATGCGTTCACCTATGATTTTCCGGAAGCACACATGTCGCGCGAGATGCTGGCAAAATTGCTGATACAGCAGGGTGAGCCCGAGCGAGCCATGCAGGTGGTCGATCTGGGTCTGACCATTGCGCCACGGCGTAATGGCTATAAAAAAGTCAAAGCACGTCTTTTATTGAATCAGGGACAGGCCTCCGACGCAGTGACCTTGCTGTCGCTTAACAGGCCGTCGGCAGCCGATGATGTCGAATACCACGACCTGCTGGCTACCGGACTGTTGTCGTCGGCGGTTTACGAGGAGGCAGCGCTGACCTATCAGGCGCTGCTGGCGATAGACAATCAGCCGGGTCGCTGGTGGTATGGCCTGGCAGCCGCCCTGGATGCACAAGGGCAATCAGGTCGGGCCGCTCAGGCTTACGAGCAGGCGCTGCGTCGCGAAGATCTGGGCGCGGCGCTGCGGCAAGGCAGTCAGCAACGTCTCCAGGCTCTTCGGCAAGCCCTTCCCTGAACCGACTACCCTGAACAAGGCAACGCAGTAAGGACAGCTTCATGGCGTTAAAGCAGAAAATCAGGATTGGCGACCTTCTGGTTAAGAACGGTGTCATCACTGAAGCCCAGTTACAGCAGGCGCTGACAAAGCAGAAGGCCAGCGGCCAGCGGCTGGGCAAGATGCTGATAAGCCTGGGTTATGTGGGCGAGGACCAGTTTCTTGAGTTCCTGTCCGAGCAGCTCAACATCCCGTTTGTAGACCTGCGCCGGTATCGTTTTGACCTGGACGTAGTGCAGCGGCTGACCGAAACGCATGCGCGGCGATTTCGCGCCATCGTATTGTCGGAGAAAAAAGGCGAGCTGCTGGTGGGCATGGCCGACCCCACTGACATTTACGCTTTTGACGCGCTGGAGCGCATGCTCCAGCAGCCGGTTCAGCAGGCGGTCGTGCGCGAGAGCGAGCTGCTTAACACGCTGGACCTGGTTTACCGGCGTACTGATGAAATTGCCGGGTTTGCTGAAGAGCTTGATGATGAGCTGACCGAAGGCCAGTTCGACCTTGCTTCGCTGACACCGGCGGCTGATGACAGTGATGCGCCAGTGGTCAAACTGTTGCAATCCCTGTTCATGGACGCAGTGCAGGTGCGCGCGTCCGACATTCATATTGAACCAGATGAGACCGTGTTGCGCATCCGGCAACGTATCGATGGTGTACTGCAGGAGCAGATCGTCAAGGAGCGGCGCATCGCGCCGGCGCTGGTATTGCGTCTGAAGCTGTTGGCGGGACTTGATATCTCCGAAAAACGTCTGCCGCAGGACGGGCGTTTCAGTCTCAAGGTCAAGGACCGCCGTGTTGATGTGCGTTTGTCAACCATGCCCATCGAATATGGTGAGTCTGTGGTCATGCGTTTGCTGGACCAGACCGACGGCGCCACCGACCTGGACAATGTGGGCATGTCACCGGCAATGCTGGAGCGATTCCGGAAACTGATCCACATGCCCCACGGTCTGATCCTGGTGACCGGTCCCACTGGTTCAGGTAAAACCACAACGCTCTATGGCGCCTTGCAGGAACTCAATGAGGTCGGCAAGAAGATCATCACCGTGGAAGATCCGGTAGAGTATCGCCTGTCACGTATCAACCAGGTTCAGATCAACCCCAAGATCGGGCTGGATTTTGCCCGCGTCCTGCGTTCGGCCTTGCGGCAGGACCCTGACATTCTGCTGGTAGGTGAGATCCGCGACCAGGACACGGCGGAAATTGCCCTGCGGGCTGCCATGACCGGCCATATGGTGTTGTCGACGTTGCATACCAATGATGCAGTCTCCAGTGCCATGCGCCTGATTGATATGGGCGCGGAAAGTTTCCTGGCAGCAACGGCGATCAGAGCCGTGCTGGCGCAGCGGCTGGTGCGTCGCTTATGCGACAACTGCGCGACTGACTACCTGCCCAATCAGCGCGAATTGTCCTGGATTGGTCATGTCATGGGCAATGAAATGCGTGCTGAGGCAGATATCAGCTTGATGCATCCCAGCGGCTGCCACCGTTGTAACAACACCGGGTACCGTGGCCGGATTGGTGTGTTCGAACTACTGGTGCTCAACGATGAAATGGCCGACGCCTTGCGTCGGGCCGATTCTTCCGCATTTGTTAAACATGCGCGCGCCAGCAAGGGCTATCGCCCGCTGGTGGTCAGTGCCATGATGGAAGCCTTTGAAGGTGTCACCAGCCTGGAGGAAGTGTACCGGGTTGCCGAACAAATTGATGAAAGCGGTGACTGGGTATTAGATGAACACCGTTCCGATGAACTGTTGGCAGCTGCCGACAGTGAACCCTGAGTATTACTGGCGAAATTATGCCCCACTATCAATATAAAGCCCGCAACACCTTGGGCACCCTGGTTAGCGGGGTTCTGGAAGCGACGACGCTGGACGCCGCCGCCAGTGATTTGATAGGCCAGGGTATTACGCCGATTGATATTCGACAGACCACACGCACGGCGAAGCCGGATAAAACCACCAAGGCCAGCAGCAGATCACCTCGCCCCCGCGCTGGTACAAAACAGCAAAGCGGCTTTCAGCAGCTCAATGATGTCCTCTCCGGCAAGAAAATCGACGTCAATGAACTGATCATTTTCGCCCGGCAGATGCGCAGTCTCACCAAGGCTGGCATGCCGCTGGACCGCGCGCTGACCGGTCTGCAGGCTTCGGTAAAGAATCCCCGATTCAGGGAATTGTTGCAGGATGTACAGCACAGCCTGGAGTCCGGCCAGAATCTGGCCACGGCGCTGGGGCACCATCCCAAAGTGTTCTCGCCCCTGTTCCTGTCCATGGTAGATGTTGGCGAGAACACCGGTCGCCTGGATCTGGCCTTTGAGCAGATCGGACGCTATCTGGAGCTGGAAAAGAACACCAGGAAGCAGGTCAAAAGTGCCACCCGCTACCCCAGTTTTGTATTGATAACAATCGCCGTGGCACTGGGCGTGATTACCTATTTTGTCATCCCGGCCTTTGCCGATACGTTTGCCCGTCTGGGTGCGGAACTGCCGTTTGAAACCCGATTGCTTATCGGTATATCCGACTTTGTGGTGCAATGGTGGCAGTTTATGCTCGGTGCCGCCGTGGCGCTCTACTTTGGTTTCAAGACCTGGGGCAAGTCACGGCGAGGTGGTCTGATCTGGGACAATAAGAAGATGTCGCTTCCGCTGGTCGGCCCCGTGTTCAAACGGGTCGCGCTGGCCAGGTTTGCACGGACATTTTCCATGGTGATGAAGGCCGGTGTGCCTATTGTACATGGCATGGGTGTAGTAGCCGGCGCAGTGGGCAACCGTTATATCGCGCGCCGGGTGCTGAAGATGCGCGAGGCCATCTCGCGAGGTGAGTCGCTTTATAACGCGGCGTTGGCGACCAATATGTTTTCGCCGCTGGTGCTGCAGATGATTTCTGTGGGTGAGGAAAGCGGCACCATTGACCAGTTGCTGGAAGAGGTGGCGGATTTTTATGATGCCGAGGTGGAATACGACCTGAAACGGCTGAGTGAGGCCATTGAACCGATTCTGATCATGGTCATTGCGGGGATGGTACTGATTCTGGCCCTGGGCGTGTTCCTGCCGATCTGGGATCTCAGTAGTGCAGCGTCACGCTAACACCATTGACGGGTAAATTTCGGGACAGTTTTGTCCGGTTCCGGTGCCGAAATGGCCTAATTGGGGCCGTTATGGCCGTGTTTGCGTGGAGATAGTGTGCGTGGCTTGCTAAGCTACGCGCACTTTGAGTTACTGACCGGATAGCGGATGAGATCAGCCCAGGAACGTTGCAAAGCGACCCCTGTGCCGCGCGGCTCGCGTCGCCAGCGGGGCTTCTCGATGTTCGAAATGATGGTGTATATCCTGGTGGCGTCCATCCTGTTTGCGGCGGCATTTAACCGGTATCGCGATTTTCCGGGCGAAGCCGAAAGGGCGAATTTTACCGCCATACTGGCCCAGTTGAATGCGACGGTTAACCTGCAGATGATGCGCCTGATTGCCTCGGGCAGCTGGAATACCGCAGGTGAGTTGGAGGATCGCAACCCCATGGATTGGCTGCTGACGTCACCGGGAAACTACGTCGGCGCTTTTGCCGGGATCGATGAGGCGACCTTGCCGCGACGCATCTGGTATTTCGATACCTCACGCGGGCAGCTGGTATATCTGGCCGATGATGCCAGTAATCTGTATCTGCTGGAAAACGGTCAGCGGACACAAACCGGCAGTGTGCGATTCCGTATCAGCAACGTTTATGGCTCGGGCACAGGATCGGGTGCGAGCAACTGGCAGGGGATAATTCTGGCGCCGGTCGTACCCTACGAATGGCAGGCGGTAGAGCTGGAACTGCAGACAATACAGCAATAAGCGGTGATCCGTTGAGCGATGTAACTGCTTGTTTTGGCGGATTTTGAGTGACCCGGGTCAAATCAGGCAAAAATGACAGGCAAGCATGGGTAAAAAACGGGTTAAAATGGAACATTTGGGGTCGCTTAGCCTTGACACCCATAGAATGCAAGGGAAGCGATTGCTAGCATAGGTTCCATGGCTGACGCCGAATGTGGCGGGAGAGTTAAAGATAATCAGCGCAAGCTGGAAATTTTGGTTAGGCGATTTTTTATTAATGGTAATCGGGCAGGGCGACTTGTTCGCACCTCAAGCAGGAGTAGGAAAATGAACGTACAAATGAAAGCGAAACAGCAAAAGGGTTTCACAATCATCGAACTGGTTGTGGTCATTCTGTTGCTGGGTATTCTGGCCGCCACCGCGTTGCCACGATTCCTGGACGTAACTGAAGAAGCGCATGACGCCGTCGTAGATGGCACAGCTTCTGCCCTGCAGACTGGCATGGCGCTGTACCGCGCGCAGTGGATTGCACAGCAGCAGGCTGCTCCGGGTTCAGCGCTGGATGGCGGTGCCGTGTTTGGTGGATTGCGTGTTGCCGCCAGCGGTTATCCTATCGGCCTGACAAACAGTGCAACGGGTGTGTTTGACGACGATGAAGCAGATTCCGCTTTGCAGTGTGCTGAGATCTATAATGGCATACTGCAGTCTGGACGTGCTCCGGTAGTTGTTACAGCGAAGAGTCCAGCAGACTTCTTGGTACCAGTGGTGCCTACGGCGGCTACTACCGAAACTGCAGCGAATAGTGACCTCTTTAATATCAATACCGGTTTTGTTGCGAAGCAGGTACAGGGTGTGACTTCCGTAGGTTCTCTTGCAGTTCTGGCTGCTGATGAATTCTGTGTCTATGTGTACGCTGCAGATGCCAATCGACGCAGTACTGTAGATGACGCGGTTCCGGCCATTGTCTACTTCCCGACAGCGACTACCGGCTCTCCCGTAATTGAAGCTGGCACGGTAGTTCAGGTTACTCTGTAATAGCGGAGTCGTGCAGCTAAAGTCACAAGGCCGCTGGTTGAGAAACCCGCGGCCTTGTTCTATTCTGATCCGTCATTTCCTCAAGACTTGTCCTTCCGCACAGGTTATTTATGAAACGCGTTGTTTCCATGGCCGGCAAGCACAACCTGGCACCCTCACGGGGTTTCACCATTATCGAGATTATCGTGGTGATTGCGTTGGTCGGGATCATATCTGCCATGGTCATGTCGCGTTTTCTGCGCTCGGACTCCTACAACACCATCATCGCCCGCGACCAGGTGGTGTCCATGGCCCGTGCTGCACAGCAGAAGGCGCTGGGACGTGACGATATCGAACTGACCATCACGCCATCGGGCAACCGTCTCGACATCGACATCAGCGATAGCAGCGGGTCTGTGCAGTCCGCCAGCGTTGACGCGCGCAACGTGACTTTCAGTGGTGATGTGGACGAACTGGATAGCTGTGCGGTCACGGCCGGCACTGATACGGTGACCGGGGCTGCACCGTTTGTGCTGCGTTTTGACAGCCTGGGCGATCTGCAGGAAGGCGGTGTCACCGGCGCAGCAGGCTTTCCGGCCTCCATCAGCAGCGGCGCGCGCCTGTGTATCAACAATACGGCGGTGATGTCAGTGTGCTGGTCGGCAGCCGGGTATGCCTACACGGGAGATTGTGTTGAGTAGCCCGCGTCAACAAACAGGTGTTACGCTGATCGAACTGGTGGCGGTCATTGTCATCCTCGCCATTTCACTGGCGGGGGTCACGGCAGCCATTTCCAGTGCCATTTCGCGCAGTTCCGATGTCATGCTGGAAACCCGGGCCGTGGCACTGGCACAGAGCTATCTGGATGAGATCCTGTCCCGGCGCTTTGATGAGCGATCCGCGCCACGAGGCATTCCACCGTGCAGGGTCAATTGCACAGCGGAAGTTGATTTTGGTCCGGATAGCGGTGAAACCGATCGCGAAGATTTTGATGACGTAGACGACTATCATGGCCTGGATGAAGGCGAAGGGCAGGTTGACCCCTTGCAGGATGCCGAAGGTAATGAGCGGCAGGGGTATGAAAACTTCCGGGTCCGGGTCAGTGTTCGTTATCTGGAGCTTGGCGTCGGCGAAACCGAAGAAAACCTGGCCACCGAAGTAAATGATCTGACTGACACCCAGGATGCCAAACTGATTACCGTGACTGTCAGTCATAGCGAACAGCCCGACGGCTGGCAGTTTGGTGTTTACAAGGCGAATTTCTGACATGAACCGGCAGCGTGGCTTTACCCTCATCGAAATTGTGATCACCATTCTGGTGTCATCGATACTGGCAGTAGGAATAGTCGGCTACATTGGTGATGCCATTGAGGGGTTCGCCGCGTCCGGCAATCGCAACAAGCTGGCGACCAATGGCCGGGTAGTGGTGGACCGTATCGCCATGGAACTGCACAACGCCGTGCCCAACAGTGTGCGGGTCACGGCGGCGCAGCCGACGGGCGATCAGTGTCTGGAATTCATGCCGTTCTCTGCTGCGACATCCTATGTTGATGCCCCCTTCACCGGCAGTGGTGGCACCGGGATTGAGGCGATAGATTTCAACCCTGCCCTGACGGCGGCATCGCCAGCCAATGTACAGGCGGTTATTTATCCGATCGATACACAGGATCTGTATGACGGAGGCTCTCCCGGTCCGCGCGCGCTGGCGGATGAAATCGAAGACACTGGCGGCGCCGATGGCAAGGTCACCATCACGCTGGATGCCACCCACCGTTTCTCAAGACGCTCACCCGTGCAGCGCTTGTACATTGCGGGCGAGCCCGTCAGTTTTTGTGTCGTGGGGGCCCAGCTGTTCCGGTACGAAAATTACGGTTTCCAGTCCACGCAGTGCACGCCGTCAACACCGGCTTGTCTGCCAACCACGGCCCCGGACCGGCAGCTGATCAGTCAGAGCATCGACAATAACGGCTTGTCTGCCTTTGAAATTATTCCCGGCACCTTGCGTCGTAATGCCATCGTGTCCATGGACTTCAATTTTACCGAAGTGGGAGATGTGGTGCGGCTCAAACACGAGGTCTTGATGCGAAATGTCCCGTAATCATGATGGTATGACCAGCCTGGCGCCACTCCGCAAACAACGCGGCGTGGGTTTGCCTGCCGCCATCTTTGTGATCACCCTGATGGTGTCGATCTCAGTGGCTATCCAGTTACTGGTCTCGCAGAATGCCGAACAGTTTGAAGAGGAAGTGCAGCTGACCCGCGCCTTTTACGCGGCAGAATCAGGTGCCGGTTTTGCCATGAACGCCCTGTTTCCCCCCACCGAGTTTCCATTATATAACGTCACCGCGATCTGCCCTGAGAATGCCGGCTCGCCCAGGGTCTACGAGTTCGAGGCGGATGGTCTGCGTAACTGTAGCGCAGAAGTGTCATGCGTCACTGACGCCACAGTCGATGGCCTCAACTATTACACCATCACCAGTGAGGGGATCTGCAACGACATCAGTCGCACGGTACAGGTGCGCACCAGTTTCAGCGACTGATGATGGCTTTCGGAGGGCGGATCAGATAGCGCCAACACCGCGAAGAATGGCCAGTACGACGGCGATGGTCAGTGCGGCCGCCGCACTGTAGGTTACCCAGTTGCTCAAGCCAACCTGGGTGCGATAGGCGTCGACATGGCGCGTGCCATCGCCAGTGCGGTGAGTGATGTCTCGTTGCAGACGAATCTTGTAGTTGTCGAACTTCTCCACCAACTGCCAGCCGGATTGCGCTTCTTCGTCCAGCACCGCCTTCAGGTTGCCGGTTTTGGCGAAATGTGGCGTGGTTGATTGCACGATCTTGTATTCCAGTTCCATGTTGGACCCCGTTTGATTGGCTTGAACTCACTGTATTTTGTGTTCGGGTCCAGAAATTTGCAATCTAAAGTGGCCCTTGCCCGGGTAAATATGGGGACAAATTGCGGGCATATTGCTACTGTGGCCCGATAAATCAGGCGTTAGCCGATATAATGCCTAAGTTAATAATATATCTTTAATTTGTTGGTAATCCTTGAATATGCCCCAGGGCAGACAGCGCACCGCCAGAAACCCGAAAACCAACGCTATCCATGACGCCAGTCTGTGGCGTTGGCTGGTGCGCGCTATTTGGGTCAGTGCCGGATTACTGGTGGTGACCGGGCTGGTCATCGCCCAGGTGCCTGGTCCGGTCAGTGTCCGGGGTAGTGGTGGCATTGTTTCCGAAATTAATACGCCCATTCTTGGCACCGGGGGCAATATCAGTACCCAGGGCGCCTACACTGTCCATGTATTCAACGGCAATGGTACCTTTGTGCCGCCAGCAGGGCTGTCCAGCCTCGATGTGCTGATTGTCGCCGGTGGCGGTGGTGGTGGTGGTTATCGTCGCGGCGGTGGCGGTGGCGGTGCTGGCGGCCTGAGATGGGTAACGGGCGTCACGGTTAACCAGCCATCCTATGCAGTGCAGGTCGGCGCCGGTGGTGCTGGGGGTACGACCGACAACAACGCCAACGGAAATGGTCAACAGGGAGCCTCGTCCTCGTTCGGGGTGCTGTCAGCTGTTGGTGGTGGTGGTGGTGGTCGCGGCGATCAGGGTACGACCGGCGCTACCGGCGGATCAGGTGGCTCGGGCGGTGGTGGTGGCAGCACCAACTCGAACAATAACCCCAGACCGGGTGGAGCAGGCACGGCAGGGCAGGGTAATGCCGGCGGCGCAGGGGGCGATGACAACAACGGCAACCGACAAAGTGGCGGCGGGGGCGGTGGCGCTGGTGCGGCGGGTGCCGTTGGCACCGACAACGCGGCTGGTAATGGCGGCGTGGGCTCTAACTTCAGCGCCATCTTTGGCACCGGCGTCGGGGCCAGTGGTTGGTTCGCGGGCGGCGGTGGCGGTGGTAAGCGCAACAATCAGACCGTTGGCAGTGGCGGGCAGGGTGGCGGTGGAAGTGGCGCCAATGCTGACGGGCCTGCAACTGCGGGCGTTGCCAACACCGGCGGTGGTGGTGGTGGTGGCGGTAATACCGGCGGTGGCACGTATCCGGGGCAGGCAGGCGGCAGCGGCATCGTCATTGTGCGCTACATCGCGCCAACACAACCGTTTATAGTCCACAGGTTTAATGCATCTGGCACGTTCACGCCGCCTCCCGGCGTGAATGCCGTCGACGTTCTGGTCGTCGCCGGCGGTGGTGGAGGCGGTACTTCTCAGGCCTTCGGTGACGCGGGTGCAGGTGGCGGCGGTGCCGGTGGTCTGGTTTATCGCACCGGATTCTCCGTGGGCAGTACCGTGTCAGTGACGGTGGGTGCTGGTGGTGCCGCCGGCGACGGACCTGGTCACGAGTTTGGTGGACAGGGCAGCAATTCAGTATTCGGCACCCTCACGGCGCTGGGCGGTGGAGGCGGTGCAGGGGGCAATGCGCAAGGCGCCAGTGGTGGTTCCGGCGGCGGGTCCAGAGGTAATCCAGGGGGAGCTGCGACGCAGCCTGGTGCGGCAACAACAGGTTTCGGTTTCCGCGGCGGTAATATGGGCGGCTCGCCCGGTGGCGCGCCTGCCACCGGTGGTGGTGGTGCAGGTGGCACCGGCCAGGATATTGCCGGGACCACGGGTGAGGCCGGCGGCGCCGGCGGTATCGGTCTGCAATACAGTATATCCGGCACTCCCACCTACTACGCCGGCGGTGGCGGTGGCGGCGCGGCACAAAACCGTGCCGCACCCGGTGCCGGCGGCCTGGGCGGTGGTGGCGCAGGCGGCCGCACTGATACAGCGGCCACCGCAGGCACGCCCAACACCGGTGGGGGTGGTGGTGGCGGCAACAACTCAATCGCGGGCGCGGCCGGCGGTTCGGGTGTGGTCATCGTTCGTTATGCCCCACCGACGCTGACCATTCAGGACCAGCCCTCTGCCTCTGCCATCAGCGGCGCTGTGTTTAATGACGCGCCGGTTGTGGTGCTGCGCGATGCCAACAACAGCTTTATTGCCAACGCCACGGTGACAGTCTCGATTGCCAGTGGCGGGGGCACGCTGAATGGCACGACCTCGGTGCAGACCAATGCCAGTGGCGAGGCCGTTTTTGATGATCTGAGCATTACCGGGACGGCCGGTGTGCGCACGCTGAGCTTTACAGTGAACGGTACCACGGGCTCGGTGGTCTCCAATAATATTGAAATTGTTACCTATCACTTTGAAATAGAGCACGACGACCTCAGCAGCACCTGTGCGCCCTTTACGCTGATCACCATCAATGTGGTCGACTCCAACGCCAACCCGGTGCTGAACTACGAAGGCACGGTGACCATTACCAACAGCGCCAATAATGGCAACTACGCTCTGGTGTCCGGGTTTCCCGGCAATTTCACCAATCTGGGCAACGGCTCCGCCACCTACGAATTCATTGCCACGGATACGGGTACGGTGCAGCTGGAGTTCATGACCACGACGGCGACCGCCAGTTTGTCGTTTGACGCCAATGCAGGACCGATCGGTACCGAAAATTATGGTCCGCCTCTGGAGATCGGTCAGTGTACGTTTGCCATCGAGCACAACATTCAGGGAGGCGTGTGTGCAGCCTCACCGGTGACTTTCTCGGTGCTGGGCGCGGACGGCCAGCCGTTGACGGACTATCTCGGGCAGGTCACGATCAGCAGCTCTTCGGGCACCGGTAACTGGAGTAATCTGTTTGGTGCGCCTGGCGCGTTCAGCAATGGCACTGCGGGCGATGGCGTGGCGACCTATACCTTCGGTGCCAGCGATGACGGGCAGGTGCAATTGGGCTACACCAATGTCGCGGGCACCTATACGTTTGATATCACCTCGCAAGCGGGTGATATTGCCACGGTCAGCGACAACGACGGGCAGCTGACTGTCAGCGCCTGTGCCTTCCGGATCTTTGTTGCCGGTGACGTGACCGCGCTGGACTCCAGCGTCTGCCGCGTCGAGGAAGTTCGTATCCAGGTGGTGAATGCATCGGCAACGTTGATTAGCAACTACACGGGCACCATCAACCTGAGTACGGTGGGCGTCACCACGGGTGACTGGAGCAAAACCGGTGTGGCGGCGGATGCCCTGGGAAATCTTACGCCCGGCCCGGGCGATGGTAGTGCCACGTATCCTTTCCAGGCAGGTGACAACGGTGAAATCACGCTGGATTTTGCTGTCGAGTCAGACGAGACCATCAACTTCAATATAGTTGCGGCCAACGTCGCGCAACCGTCAGGCAACTACGACCCCACAATCGACTACGAGCCCTGCGTGTTCCGCATTACGTTCCCGGACGGCACGAGCTCTGATGTCTGCTCGATCGCCCAGGTTGACCTCACGCTGGTAGATCGTGACGGCAACGCGGTGACAGACTATGAGGGGCAGGTGGAACTCAGCACGTCAACCGGCTTTGGCAGTTGGGAAGACATAGGGTTATCAGACGGCACGCTGGCGGACGCATTTGCCGAGGATGGCTCAGCCACTTACGAATTCGTCGCCAGTGACCTGGGCACCATTTCACTGGGGTTCCGGCACAGCCGCGACGATGGCGTTGTCAATATCAATGTGTCCGACGGCAATAGCCAGGATGCCGGTAGCAGCGCCGACATGTTTGACCAGAATTTGAATATTGATCTGTGTACCTTTGAAATTATCCTGCCGGAAGCACAAAGCAACGCCTGTACCATTACCCAGGTGCAATTCAATGTGCGTGACCGAAATGCCGATCTGGCCACTGACTTCCGCGGGACCATGCGTATTACCAACAACGTCGGCCGGGGCGACTGGTTTGAGGATGGCGGCGCTTATGATGCTTTGCCCGCGCCGTCCGGTGCCGACGCCGGGGTCGCTGACTACACCTTTACCGCCGGCGACGCTGGACAGGTAACGCTGGTGTTCAGCAGCGAGTCACCAGCGCAATACAATTTTGATGTGGTAGATGAAGAAGGCCTGATCGTTGAAGTGGCTTCGGCAGATCCCAGCCTGTTTTATACCGGCTGTTTCCCGGAAATCTTTGCAGGTCCGGTGTGCACAGACCGTTCCGTGTCACCAACCAATCTGGCCAGTGTGGCCATTCCGGCGGCACCCCCGTTAGCCGGTACCGACTCCAGAATGGTGCTGATGACGACGCACCAGATCGAAGATCGGGCGAGCGCCAATACCGGTACATCCGCCACCTTTGACGGGGCAGCCATGGATTTGGTCAAACGCCAGTTTAACGGCGTGGGACCCTATGCTGACGATGTGGCCGTGGAGATGTGGGCTATCTTTGGTGATGATTTGCCAGCCGGGGCCGGGTCGTTTCAAGGGGTATTCTCGGGCGGCGCAGCCGGCACCAGTACCACGATCTGCCTGACCAGCGTGGTGGGCGTGGCGCAGGCGCTGCCGGTTGAGGCCGCCAATCCTGAAACCGGCCCGCTCAATGGCACCAACTACAGTGAACCGGTAGTCAACGGCGAATTCCGTCACAACGCAGACACCACAATCTCTACCGAGTCGAATAACTCATTTGTATTCAGTGTGACGGCTAATGACACGCAAAATGGCGCGGGTGATACGACCTACTATTACCTGGCCACGCAGCCCAACCCGCTGATCGGATTGTGGGGCGGTTACGATACCGGCCAACTCAACCCGCCACCTCGCACGGCAGAGTTGCAGGCCAGGCCCAATAATGGGCGCTCCGGGGGTTCCGCGGGGGTGCTGAGTTCGCTCGGTGTCATTACCGTCGTGGAACCGTTCCGCTCGGGGACCTCAATTGACCTGAACATTGAGCCGACGCGAAACGCACATATCGTGGCGGCGTTTGAACCCCGGGTGGAAGGCGAACCGCTGGCCGAGAACTTTGAACCGGTTATTCTGTACAAGACCTTCTCCGGCGCCATGAACTACCGGGCCATTGGCGCCTCCTTGCGCACTCAGGCTTCCGGTACCGCAGTTAATGCGGCTGCCGACTGCGCCTTTGTGGATTTTGCGGTCGGCACCGAAGCGCCGCTCGATATGCCGCCCAATTCCAGCGTCAGAGCCGCCTATCTGTACTGGGCCGGCCAGGGGAGCCCCGGGCAGACACCCGATCAGATAGATGACACAGTCACCTTCGGGCGAGTCGGTGATTCGGAATTCCAGGTGGTTGCGGACGATGTGTTCAATATCATTGGCGCTTCCACGGAGCAGGTCGATTTTTTTGCGGCCTACGCCGACGTCACTGATATTGTCAGCATTGACGGTGACTATCGCTTGCGCAATTTTGCCGTGTCCAATGTTGGCAACTGGGACAATAACGCCACTTGCGCGGCCGGCTGGTCATTGATTGTCATTTATGACAATGACGATGAGCAGTTACGGGTGGTCAATCTGTTCCATGGTTTCCAGCCCTTCCAGTGGGCGTCTTTCACACTGGTGCCACGGAACTTCCGGATGGCGACCTATGACAACGATCGCTACCTGCCTAACGGCCAGGTCACCCACTTTACCATTGAAGGTGACGAGGCGCTTGATAATGGTGACGAGTCGCTGAGTATTCAGGAAGAGCCGGATTCGGTCAATTTCAGCAACATGTCGCAAGAGCACTTTAACAGCTATAACCCGGTTAACAACGAATTCAACGGCACCATCTCGCGACCAATTTACGAGCTGTATGACAATGGCGTGGATCCGGTATTTTACTCATGGATTGGCAAAGATCCGGCGCTGATTGAGGATCTCGGGAATGAAGATGGTTATGAGATCGATTTTGCGGGGCCGGATGCTCCGTTCGTAGGTCGCACGGGTGACCAGATCGGCAGCAGCTATGGGGTGGATGTGGATACTCACTACCTGGGCAACGACACCCTGTTTGATTTTTCGCAACCGGGTTTCGAGGCCGAGCGCATCACCACGCGTTACAGTTCTGGGCAGGATCTGGTGATGCTGGTATCAGAAGTGATCAGTGTGACCAACTTTCCGATTGCCGATGTGGAAGTGTTTATCAGTCAAAGCGGTGACTTCAAGGTTGATGGCAGTGGCACTTACGAGATCGACGTAATCAATAATGGCAATGGCACCTCAAATGGGGGCGAGGCCACTGGTCAGGTGACACTGGCCATGCAGCTGCCAACGGGTATGAGACTTGCCAGTGCCGGGCAGGTATCGGGGACCGGCTGGTCATGCACAGTCGATGTGGCACCGGCAAACGGTGCGTTCACCTGCACCTATGACATAGGCGTCGTGACACCGCTGCAGCCGGGTGCCTATCTGCCCACGCTGACCGTTAATGTCGACCTGGATGGCCCCGATGTATTCACTCTGAACGAAAACCAGCGGACAGTCACCGCACGAATTGTGCACACCGGTGGCAGCTGTTCGGCAACAACAATCGGCCTGTTGCCCTTGGAAGAAAATTGTGCCCGTTCACCGCAATTCGATAACAAATATGATCTGCAGGGCGGCGCCATCGATGTCAACACACTGACCCTCAAGACCGATAGCAACAATAACGTTGCGAGCCTGGTGACCACAGTGCAGGGCATCAGAACCAACCTGCGCATCGTCAAAACCCTGGTGGACACGCTCGAAGTCGATCAGCCTGGCGAGTACCAATTGGTGGTGACCAATCTGGGGCCGGATGACACGACGGTACCGTTTACCATTTCTGACGCGCAGCCCTCAGGTGTCACCTTCACTGGCACCACCAGTGTTGATAGCGAATGGAGCTGCAGCACGCTGACACCCACGCTGAACTGTGAGTTCGACGGCGTACTGGCGCTTAACCAGAGTACAACCCTGAGCCTGCAAGTACAGGTGACCGGTAGTGCCCGCGCCACGGTCGTCAATACCGCGCAGGTGGTTGCGGGAACCGGCAATTTTGATCTGTTTCAGGGCAACAACACCTCGACCAGCAGCTCCACCATCGTAGGGCCGCCGGTGGGCTCGCAGGAGCGCTTCCTGTTGTCGGTGTACACACCGGGGAACGACACGTCGATAGGTGGCCTGGCGAATTTCGAAAATGACGACCTGATTATCTACGACCCGCAGACCGACGAAGCCGTCATGTTTTTTGATGACAGCGTGACCAACGGTGGCCGCATAGATGATATCAACGCGGTGCACCTGCTGAAGAACGGTCACATTATCCTGTCTGCCAACGGCAGCAGTATTATCGGCACCAATAACCTGGCTTTCGAGCCCTGGGACCTGGTGCGTTATGACCCCATCAGTGGTATTGCCTATATGTTCCTGGAAGGCTCAACGGTCTTTGACGATCATGAGTCCGTGAACATCAACGGGGTATACGTCAATGATGATTGCCCGGCCAGTGCCGAACATTCGGCATGCACGGTGCTGATATCGACCACCGGTGGTGCCACCACCAGCTTCGACAGCCTGACATTCACGTCTTCCGATATCATTGCGCTGGACCGAAGTGGCGCAAACATCACCGCCTCTGTTTACATGGAAGGCAGTGACAATGATGTGTTTGGTGCCACTGAAGGCAATGGCAACGTTGATGTTGATGCATTCTACATCCGTGTCGATCCCAATGATCCGGTGGCAACCATTGATACTATTGCCCTGTCTGTCGATAACGAACTTGCCACGATTGGTGACGACCCGACCATGGATCCGGTAGACGGTACGATCGTGACCCGTGATGATGTCACCGAATTGAATCGCACGGACAATACCACGGAGAATCTGTTCCTCGGCGATCAGGAGCTGGGCGTGTTTACCCCGGATTCACTCAGTGAACCGACCGCTGCCCAACGGCGACTGGACGCGCTGCATCTGGTGGAAGACGGTTATATCGGCCACTTCAGTATCAAGGTTGAACAAAGCGGCAGTGTGTGTGCATTTGCCCTGGTGCGTATCAGCAAGCACGACGGGCTGACCCATACCCGTGACGAAGACTATTATGGTTCGGTCCGCATTGCCACTGACACAGGGGTGGGTAACTGGTCGACGCACACGGGGGTGCAGGGCACACTCAACAACGGCGCGTTGGATGACGGGCAGGCGATCTACACATTCGACCCCGATGACGACGGTTCAGTGGTGTTGCGCCTGAGTTATGATGAAGCCGCGACCGTCAAGATTACCGCGACCAATGGCATTGCCTCGGTGCTGGCCAGCGAGAATCCCAGTTTTGTATTTGGCGAAGAACTGACCGAGATTACCTGGCGAGACCTGTTTGATACGGTCTCCTACAGTCGCAACGATGGTTCCCGCAACTGGGTAGGTGACTGGATAGAAGTGGACGGCGAAAGTGCCAGCACCGGGGCGGGTCCGGCGGCGGGTAATGTTCAGGTGATCAATGACATCAATAATATCAGCGGTCACCAGAAACTGCGCTTGCGCTCCAATACCTACGCTGCGAATAACAACATTGAACCATCATTGGCGAGAACCTTTAACCTGGCGGCGGTACCGGCCTCGGAAGACGTCATTCTGAATTTTGATTACAACTACACCGGGGTGGCGCCGACCGACGAGGTCGTTGTTGAGGCGCGTGGCACCACCAGCGGCGACCCGGCGTGGACCGAGCTGGCCTCTTACACCAGCGCCAGTGCCAGTGGCAGCGGCAGTGATTCACTGAACCTGACCACGGCACTGGGAGGCAATGTCAACCTGAGCACCACCTCGCAGATACGTTTCCGGATCGCCAACGGTTACGCGGTAACCGGCCGTTTCTTCATCGATAATGTCGAGGTGGCAACCGCCACGGATCAGTGTGGCTACACCGGTTCCGGTTCACTTGATCACTACGCCATCTCCCACAGTGGCTTTGGTATTTCCTGTGTGGGCACACCGATCACCATTACCGCGCATGATGCGGCAGATGACCCCATCGACCCTAACGGTGAGACCATCAGCATAACCACGTCGCCTGCCAAGGGCGTGTGGGCCCGTATTCTGAACGGCAATGGCGTGCTGACGGCGCTGGCCAGCCAGACTGACAATGGCGCTGCGACTTACACGTTCCCGCCCGGCGAAAACACGGTCAGTCTGCTATTGAACTACACCGTGCCCGCCGGCGCGCTGCAGCCTGTCGATATCAACGTGGAAGGGCAAACCAGCACCGCGGTAGAACTGGAAGACCCATCGCTGCAGATCGCCGAGGCGGGTCTGGTGTTCTACAATGAAACCCTGCTCAACAATACGATTCCGACCCAGATCGCCGGCAAGCCCTCCAACGTGGCACCGCTGGGGCAATTGCTGACCGTTCAGGGCGTACGCAGTTCCGATCAGGATCCGCTGCAGTGTGTGCCGTTGTTCGATGCGGGTCAGACCCTGCCCATCGAAATCGCCGCCGAATGCAATGATGCCGACAACTGCGTCAACGGCGAGAGTTTCAGCGTCAATGGCGAAGCCATTGCACTGGTTGACGACAATGGTGGCGCGGGCGCCTCTGCATACACCGAGATTGATCTGGATTTTATCCAACAGCCCTCCGGTGATATCGGCGCCACTATCGTGCTGAACTATTCAGATGTCGGCAGAATGCAACTGCACAGCCGCTACAATATTCCTTTCGGATTCTTCGGCGACACCAACCCGATAACGTCCAGTTCGATCACGCCCGACGTTCCGCTGACACCGCCAGGTGTGTCCGGGGATTACATGATCGGCAGCAGCAACCTGTTTGTGGTCAGGCCATTTGGGTTTGCCATCAATTTCCCTGGTGACGAAGGTCTGGATCGGACCACGACCGGAGGGCTGCTTGCCGACAATTTCGAGGACCGGGCCGGCAATCCGGCAGATTCTCTGGCCGAGGATGAAGACGGCACGGTATATGTGTATGCCGGTGAAGGGTTTGATACCGTGGTCACGGCCATGGGCTGGCAGGCTGGTGATGACGTCGATCAGGACGGACAGCCCGATACCGGTGCCAACCTGCATGACAACCGGCCGACGCCGAATTTCTTTTATGATTCAGTGGGTGCTGCAGACAATTATGCCGTTGAACTCACCGTGCTGGAAAACCAGGCGGAAGCGCTGGGTGGCGTGCGCGGTGCGTTGACCAATGACACGTTGACGTTCAACAACTTCAACAATTACGCAGTGCCGGCAACCGGCAACATCAGTCTGAGCTACAACGAGGTGGGTATCATCGATATCCAGGCAGAGCTGGTCGATAGCAACGATGACCCGCTGACGTATCTTGGCACCGATGTTATTCGCGGTGTGGTTAACGACGTAGGGCGTTTTTATCCGCGCCGTTTTGACGTGCTGTCCACTATGTTGCTGCCGCGCATTGACGCCAGCTGCGTGCCGCCGTCGTTGTTCACCTACATGGACGAACCGTTTGCTATCGAACTGGAGCTGGTGGCCCGTAACACCCAGGGTGCAACCACCGTGAACTATCGCGGCGGTTTTGCCAAGCTGTCAGCGTACGGCGATCTGAACTTCCGTGCCATTGAGGAAGTGGCAAGCGCTGACAATAACGACCTTAGCGCGCGCCTGGATAATGTTTCGATGCCGACAGACTACGAGGCGGACTGGTCGGCCGTGCAGGGCGGCGAACTGGTGCTGGAGGGCAATCTGGCGTTCAGTCGTGCCGACCCGGCGGAGCCCGATGGACCCTTCGCAGATCTGAAGATCGCCTTTGTGCCCATCGACAGCGATGGGGTGACGCTGGATCCGAACGATCTCGATACCGAGATCACTCAGGCCACACCGGAGTACAGCCTGATTGCCGAACACGACTTCCGTTACGGACGTCTGCTGATCAACAACGCGTTTGGTCCGGAAACCGAAGATCTGGCGATAACCTTCCGGGTGGAATATTTTGACGGTGAGCGTTTTGTGCTGAACACTGATGACAACTGCACCATCATCGATGCGGCCGAACTGACGCTGGTGCCGGGCACCTACACCGGTAATCTGGACGACGGCGACACGCAAATTGTGACGCCCCAGACCACCGAGTTCTATGAGGGGCAGGTGCAGGGCGTAGAAGCTGCCACCAATCCCGGTGACGAGACATTTACCGCCACAGCACCAGGTGAAGATAATGGCGGTACTGTCGATGTCGAGCTGGATCTGGACGCGCTGGGCCTGCCCTTCCTGCAGTTCCGCTGGCCGGAGCTCAATGCCGATTACAATGAAAACCCGCGTGCCCAGCTTGAATTCGGCCAGTTCCGCAGCCATGACCGCGTCATCCACTGGCAGGAAATCTACAACGGCCCGTCTACACCTTGACGGCAAAGCCAGCCGATGCACTGCCCTGCTAAAGAGCCATGGGGTTGATGTGGCCCCGCCCACATCCGCCCCATGGCTCTCTGCCACTGACACTGTCCCTTGAAATTACCGTAGCGTGCCGCCATTATCTCTAGACGTCGACAGAGATACCGGAGTGTCCCCATGAAACGTCTGTTCGTCCTGCTGTTGGCCGGTCTCGCCGCCATTGCCACCACGCCAGCAATCGCCGCTGACTACGAAAGTTTTCGCACCAACGACGAAGAAAACAATATTGATGTTTTCAAAAGTGCCAGCCCCTCAGTGGTTTACATTACCAATTCGCGGATGGTCAGGCGTTCGGTGTTCAATCTCAATCCGCAGGAGATACCTCAGGGTAGCGGTTCCGGTTTCATCTGGGATAAACGCGGCTACGTGGTCACCAACTTCCATGTCATCCAGAACGCATCGCGGGTAACTGTGACGTTGCAGGATGGCACGGCCTGGGATGCGCGTGTAGTCGGCGCCGAGCCGGACAAGGACCTGGCGGTGCTGCATATCGAGGTGCCTGCCGAGCAGCTCACGCCGGTGGCGCTGGGCGATTCCTCGCTGCTGGAAGTGGGGCGCAAGGTAATCGCCATTGGCAACCCCTTTGGCCTGGACACCACGCTGACCGTGGGTGTGGTCAGTGCGCTGGGGCGGGAAATAAATTCGGTGACCAGGCGCCAGATTCGCGATGTGATTCAAACGGATGCTGCCATCAATCCGGGTAATTCCGGCGGCCCGCTGCTCAATTCCCTGGGGCAACTGGTCGGGGTGAATACGGCCATCTACAGCCCCAGTGGCGCCAGTTCCGGCATCGGGTTTGCCATTCCGGTGAATACCGTGAAAAAGATTGTGCCGGAGCTGATCGAGTTTGGCCGGGTACAGACGCCGACCCTGGGCATCAGCCTGTTCCCGCCACAATACGCCGACTACTACCGCAACCGCTGGCGCCTTGATGGTGTCATTGTGCTGGATGTGCTGCCGGGAGGCAGCCCGGAGCGTGAAGGCATGCGCGGACTGGCGGAGACCAACCGGGGTATTGTGTTGGGCGATGTCATTGTCGAAGTGGATGGCGTTGCGGTCGCTAACGAGGATGATCTGCTGACGGTGCTCGAGTCCAAAGAGGCCGGCGATGTCGTTGAAGTAGTGACGTTGAGAGATAACGCGCGGATGCGATATCAGATCGAATTGCAGGCAACCCGACAGTGATTGCAACCCCGGGCTATTCTGAAGACAGTTCCTCGAGTTGGGTGGATTTTTCCAGCCAGCTTTCCTCGGCCTGTGACAGCTCGGCCTTGCAATAGCCCTGCTGACGCAGCAGTTCGGTCAGTTCATCACGGCGGCTGTCGTCATATAGCGTAGCATCACCCAGTCTGTCTTCCAGTGTACTTAGCTCAGCACTGAGTTTGTCCATGGTTTTTTCCAGCGTGCGCACTTCGCGGCGCAGCGGTGCCAGCTGTTCGCGCTGGTTGGCAGCCTGTTTGCGAGCCTCCTTTTTGTCGACCACGGGCGCTGCTGCGGATTTACGTTCGGTCGCTTTTGGGGTGCTGGCATCGCTGCTTTTCTGAGTACCCGGCTGAAAGTCGGCTGCCGCAATCTTGCCCTGCTCCTGCATCCAGCGGGCATAGTCATCAAGGTCACCCTCAAACGGGGTGACCCGGCCGTGATGCACGGTAAAGAACTCATCAACAGTGTTGTTCATCAGGTGGCGATCGTGAGAGACCAGCACCAGTGCGCCTTCGAAACCCTGCAGCGCCACGGTCAGGGCATGGCGCATTTCCAGATCCAGATGGTTGGTGGGCTCGTCCAGGAGCAGCACATTGGGTTTTTGCCAGACGATCAGTGCCAGCGCCAGGCGCGCTTTTTCACCACCGGAAAAGTTGATGATGGGTTCGGACACGCGGTCACCACGAAAATCGAAGCCGCCCAGGAAATTGCGGATCTCCTGTTCGCGCGCACCGGGATCGGCACGTTGAATCAGCGTAGTGGGGCTGGCCTTCATATCAATAACGTCAACCTGATGCTGGGCAAAATAACCGATGCGCAGGTGCTTGGAGGCGACCACTTCGCCGTCGAGAACGGGCAGCTGCTCGGCGAGGGTTTTCAGCAACGTGGACTTGCCCGCGCCGTTGAATCCGAGCAGACCGATGCGTGTGGTGTCGTGCAGTTTCAGGTTGATACCCTGTACCAGAGGGGTGTCAAAACCGATGCTGACTTTTTTGAAACTGAGCAGGTCATTGGCGGTTTTGTCGGGCGCAAAAAATGAAAACCGGAACGGTGAATCGATGTGCGCCGGCGCAATGTCTTCCATGCGCGACAGTTCCTTCAGGCGGCTTTGTGCCTGCTTGGCCTTGCTCGCCTTGGCGCGGAAGCGACGCACAAAGTCCTCGATCTCGGCCTTGCGACGCATCTGCTTCTCGGCTGCCGCCTGCAGCTGCGCCATGCGCTCGGCCCGCTGGATCTCGTAGGCGGTAAAATTGCCCTTGTACATGAACAGGTTGTTCTGCTCGAAGCTGACCACATGGTCAATGACCTTGTCGAGAAAGCTGCGGTCATGCGAGATAAGCAACAGGGTGCCCTGATAACGGTTCAGCCACTGCTCCAGCCAGATGGTGGCTTCCAGATCCAGGTGGTTGGTAGGCTCGTCCAGCAGCAACAGGTCTGAAGGGGCCATGAGTGCAGCTGCCAGATTAAGGCGCACCCGCCAGCCGCCGGAAAAAGCCGATACCGGCTGCTGAAAACTGTCGACCGCAAAGCCCAGGCCGGAGAGCAATTGCTCGGCGCGCACCTGCACACTGTAACCATCAATCTTGTCCAGCTCGTTGTGCAGATTGGCAATGGCATGACCGTCATTGCTGTCCTCGGCACTGGCCAATCTGCTTTCGATCTGGCGATAACGCTCGTCACCGTCGATGACATAATCCAGGGCGGTGCGACCGGAGCCAGCGGTTTCCTGCTTCATCCAGGCACAGCGCAAACCGTCGGGTATAAACAGGTCGCCGGCATCCAGCGCTATCTGTCCGGTCAGGCAGGCAAACAGGCTGGACTTGCCACTGCCATTACGGCCGATAACACCGGTTTTCTGGCCTTTATGGATGGTGATGCTGGCGCTGTCGAGCAGGGTGTGCTCACCGCGCATCAGGCGGGCGTTGTTAAGACTGATCATGCGTCAACCGAGGTTTGTACCAGTGGGTGGCTGTTGAAAAACGGGCATTATACGCCAGACAGCCATCACAGATTGATTTATGTCCGGCAAATTCGTAAACTCCTGCCCTATGAAGCAGATACTAATAATAGACGATGACGAAAAACTGGGCCAACTGCTGACGCAGTATCTGGACCGTTATGACATGAAAGTCACGGTTGCTCACACCCCCAGCAAGGGATTTGAACTGCTCAAGCGTTCCAAGCCCGATCTGCTGATTCTGGACGTCATGTTACCGGAAAAGGACGGCTTTGAAATCTGCCGTGAAATCCGCGCCAAAACCTCTGTTTATGGACACCTGCCGATCATGATGCTGACCGCCCATGGCGAAGTCACTGATCGTATTGTCGGCCTGGAGCTGGGCGCTGACGATTATCTGCCCAAACCTTTCGAACCGCGTGAACTGGTTGCCCGTATTACCAATATCCTGCGCCGCGCCGGCGACGATGCCCGGGCTGACAATGACCTGCCCCGTATCGAAGGGCTGGATGTTGATACCAGCCGCCGTACCGTGCATCTGGATGGTGAGTTGGTGGAACTGACCACCATGGAGTACGAGCTGCTGGTGCTGTTTATCCAGTCGCCCAACAAAACCTTTACCCGCGACGAGTTGATGAACCGCTTGCGCGGCATTGATGCAGAACTGTTTTCACGCGCGGTAGACACCCTGGTCAGCCGTTTGCGCCACAAACTCAAGGATACCTCCAAAACACCAAGATTCATCAAGACTGTGTGGGGGCGCGGCTACACCTTTGTCGGTCAGCTGCAATGAATTCCCTGCTGCCGAAAGTGACCGGGTCTCTGTACTTCCGGCTCTTTCTGATTTTCAGCGCCACTGTCATTCTGTTTTTCCTGGTCATCACTTTTTCTATCCGGCAAATAGATGAGAACTGGCGCCGTGAGCGTCTGAATCCTCTGCCGGTGTTCTATCTGGACAACGTCCGGCTGCTGGTCGATGCCATTGGTATACCGCCAGACCTGCAGCGTGCCGCCGAGCTGGCGCGTGATCTGTCGCTGACCATCATCATTCGCAGTCCCCATATCAACTGGCAATCCGACGACGAGTCGGACCTGGATATCTCCAGTACGGTATTCGTGCGTACACTGTCAGATGATTCGCAGATGCTGGCCGCCGGCAACGAGCAGGTGATCCGCGTTGCACGCGGTGGCTATGAATACTTTCTCAACCGCAAGGCGCCCTCGCTCAGCGACTACGACTATATCGTCGTTTACATAGGCCTGGGGTTCGCGCTGTTTATCCTGTTCTCCAACTACTGGCTGGTACGTCGCCTGATGGAACCGGTCGGCAAGTTGCGGCAGGGGGCGGAGAAGATCTGCGAAGGTGATCTCAGCTATCGGGTGGAAGTCACGCGCAAGGATGAATTGGGCGAGTTGACCGAAAGTATCAATCACATGGCCGATTCCCTGCAATCCATGCTGGAGGCCAAGCGGCAGTTGTTATTGGCCATCAGCCATGAGCTGCGCACACCGGTGACGCGCGCCAAGCTGCAGCTTGAGTTCATGGAGGACAGTGACCTGCGCAACAACCTCAGTGACGATATCAATGAAATCGACCTGTTAATCTCTGATCTGATCGAAGCCGAGCGACTGAGCACCCAGCACTCGGCATTAATCCTGGACGATGTCGACTTTGCCGACTATATCCGCATGCTGGCAGAGCAGTTTCAGCATTATGAGGGCGGCCTGGTGGTTGATCTGCCTGCCGAAGACCGTTCCATGCGTCTGGACAAGTTGCGTATCCGGTTACTGGTAGCCAATATCGTCAACAACGCGATCCGCCATGGTCGGGGACGGCCCGTTACCATCAAGGCCAGCTTTGAGGAAGATCAGGCCGTGCTGCGTATCACTGACCAGGGTGAAGGCATAGCGGCCGAGCACCTGCGTCATGTCACCGAACCGTTCTATCGTGTGGACAGTGCACGGCAGCGCAATACCGGTGGTTTTGGCCTGGGCCTGTATCTGTGTAACCTGATTGTTGATGCCCATGGCGGCAAACTGCAGATAGACAGTCAGCCCGGGCAGGGCACCCAGGTGACTGTCTTTCTCCCGGCTGCCGACGGGTTAAGGGGCTAGCGGGTTAACGGGCCAGTTTCCTGCGGCGGTTGCGCAGCAGCACGGCAGTAAGCACCGCAATGATGATCAGTGCCGGAATCAATGCGGTATTGATGGCCTTCAACACCGAGCCCAGACGATCGATTTCGTTATTCAGTTCAAACTGCACTTCACGCAAGTCGCGTCGGGTTTCCAGCTGCAGCTCAATGAAGCGCTCGATCTCGGCTTCCTGCTCCGGTGAAATATTGCCGCTACCCTGATTCAATGCCTGCAATTGTTCCTCAGTTTCCGACAGACGTTCCAGCAGATTGGTTTCGCGCTCACGCAGGCGTTCGTCCGCTTCGCGCTGCAGGGCCAGTACGCGGGTAAACGGCCGGGCGTAGCGACCCCGACTGCGGATATTGATCAGCTCGGTGCTGCCACTGAGATTGTCCAGGGCATTGATGACAAAGTCGCCGTTGCTGGCGAAGGCGTTGATCACGCGCTGTCCGGCAACCTGCCGTGACTGCGCCCACATGCGATCGGCCAGTACGTCACTGTCAGCCACCACGATGACGCCAATATCGCTGACAGAGGCGCTCAGGTGCTGTTGCGGCGATGCTTCGGGGCTGTCGTCAGTGGCTGATTCTGCGGCCGCAGAGTCTTCCTGCTCGGATTCATCGCCGGCCGCATCGCTGCCAGCATCGCTAGCAGCCGCTGGCGGGCCGTCCGGGAATGCGCTCTGCGCTGGTCCGGACACCCGGGCCGCCAGGGTGCGGGTCTGCTCTTCTGACACAAAGTCATCGATCAGCAGGGTGGGGTCACCCATTTCGCGGAAGAAGGCCGTGCCCATCATCATCGTCTGTTCGCTGGTCTGTATCAGTGGTTCGAAGGTGGTCTCTGCGCCTTCGACCGGGGTCAGTGCGCCGGCCGAGGACAGGTTCATGACCTGCAACTGGCCGCTGACAATGTCGTTGGCAAAGTGCTCGCGGGGCACGCCGAGCATACCGTAGTGCGCAGTCGGGCGTTGACCCTGGGCCAGCGTCACAAACAGTGCCAGCTCCTGGTCAGTGACCACCTGGGAGGCATCATAGTTCACGCCCCAGGCGCTTAGCAGGCCGGGCAGATCCGAGCCCAGATTGTCACGGTAACCGCCGCCACCGACCATGATCTGGGTCTGGGTGTCCGAGTTGGGGTCAACAAACACCAGGGCCCGGCCGCCACGCAGGACAAACTGGTCAATGGCATACAGCGTGTGTTCCGGCAACTCCTGCGGGTGCACCAGCATCAGGATGTCGATCTCTTCGTCAATGGCTGCAACGTCTTCCTGTAGGCGGCGCACATCATACATGTAGCGCACCGTGTCCATGATTGCCCAGGGGCCGGTGGCCTGCTCGGTAGCGGGGTTGAAGCCGCCATCGATGTTGAGCGAGGTAATCAGCCCGACCACAGTGGGATCCGGGTCCAGCACCCGACTGATCAAGCGGGAGAATTCGTATTCCAGAAACTCTTCCTGATCCGGTCGCACCAGCGGGATGGCTTCGTAGACCTCCTCCTCACCTTCAACCCGGGTACCCGGGTCGGCCGCCACCACGCCAAAATAGACTTCCTCGCGGCCAGCAGCCAGCGGCACCGCCTGAATGCCGTAACTGGTTGCCAGGTCTTCCTGCTCGGAGAACGGCTCCGGGTCGACGACTTCCAGCGTCAGATTGCCGTTGCTGGCGATGACCATCTCGCGCAGCAGTTCCTGCACGCGGTTGCCATAAGCCCGAACCTGTGGCATCTGGCCGATGGTTTCTTCTGAATAGAAAAATGTCAGCTCGATGGGGCGCTCAAGGGTATCCAGAACCTCTCGGGTGCCATCGCTCAGGGTATAGAGGTCGTCCTGCGTCAGGTCGATGCGCAGCCGGGGCAGATTCTGTCTCTTATACACATCTGACGCTGCCGACGATCTACTCTGTGTAGA